>OGGD01001129.1_pt1 | contig 14711 bp, 11 predicted proteins | sample 1571091 | NCBI WGS metagenome assembly OGGD01 (sample SAMEA2582073, study PRJEB24529) | metagenome | biome: Human gut stool | place: China | collected 2011
TGTTCTGCGTGGGTGTGCTGTTCGCCTACAAGGTCACCCTGCCGTTCATGCTGAACTTCCTCGTTACGCTGGAGGGTACCGATTACATCACGGCATCCATCAGCATCGAGAGCTACATCAACCTCTGCCTGACCATGTTCATCATCTTCGGCTGTGTGTTTGAAATGCCTCTGGTCACCATCATTCTGGCCAAGATGGGCATTGCAAACCCCGAGATCATGAAGAAGGGCCGCGGCGTTGCCATTGTCCTGATCTTCCTGGTCGCAGCCATCATCACCCCGCCCGATATCGTGTCGCAGTGCTTCGTGGCTGTGCCCATGTGCCTGCTGTACTTTATCAGCATCTTCCTCAGCGGCATTTTCTATAAGCCCAAGACGGATGATGACGACGAGGATGAGGATGACGAAGAGGAATCCTCTGACGAGGAGTAAGTTCTCCCAAGGCTTTCCGGCCCTCCCACTGCGGGAGGGCCTTTTGCTTTGCCAAAAATCGAAACGGATTTTCGGCTTTTTGCATAAATCCTGTTTCAGCCTCTGTCATTTGCAAATGGATATGTTATAATGATAACGATGAAAAAAACCGGCGGACTGACCGCCGCAAAGAAGGGGTAAATGAATATGAAAGAGTACGCATTCGGCATCGACCTGGGCGGCACCACGGCCAAGGTGGGCCTGTTTACCACGGCGGGCGCGCTGCTGGAAAAGTGGGAGGTGCCCACCGACACCTCCAATGCAGGGGAACACATCCTTGGAAACCTGGCCAAGGCCGTGAAGGACAAGATGCAGGAAAACGGCATCACTGCCGAGCAGGTGGAGGGCGTGGGTGTCGGTGTGCCCGGCCCTGTGCTGGACAGCCGCATCGTGCCCATTGTCTGCGCCAACCTCGGCGGCTGGGGTGAGCGGAATGTCTCCATCCAGCTGTCCGGCCTGCTGGATGGCATCAAGGTGCTGGTGGGCAACGATGCCAACGTGGCCGCGCTGGGCGAGGTCTGGATGGGCTGTGCCAAGGGCTGCCGCAGCGCGGTGATGGTCACGCTGGGCACCGGTGTCGGCGGCGGTGTCATCGTCAACGGCAGGATCACCGAGGGTGCACACGGTGCAGGCGGCGAGATCGGCCACATCACCGTCAACCCCCACGAGACGGCGGTCTGCGGCTGCGGCAAGCACGGCTGTCTGGAGCAGTATTCCAGCGCCACCGGCGTGGTCCGCTGCATGAAGAAGCTGCTGGACGAGAACCCGGACACCCCCTGCACCCTGCGCGGCACCGACTTTGCCGCCAAGGATGTCTTTGATGCTGCCCGTGCAGGCGATGCACTGGCCGCCCGTGAGGTGGACGAGATGACCGACACCCTGGGCATGGCGCTGGCCTCCATTGCCTCCACCACCGACCCCGAGATGTTCATGGTGGGCGGCGGTGTCGCCCGTGCCGGTGATGTCCTCTTCAACCCCCTGCGGGAGCATTTCAAGACCTATGCCTTCAGCTCCTGCCGCGAGACCCCCATCGTTGCCGCTACCCTCGGCAATGATGCCGGCATCTATGGTGCTGTGCGGCTCATCGTGGGAGAATAAAACCTGATATTTCATGGCCCCATGCCTGCATCTCAATCGTGTGGGCATGGGGATTTTTATTTTATAAGAAGAAGGAGCTGAATCAATGAATTATACCCCTATTACAGAGGAAAATGTTGAAAAAGTAGCAACGCTTTATATGAACCACTACAACCAACATTCTGGCGGGTGCTGGACCTATGAAAAGGCATATAAGCGAATCCATCAAATGGTAACGATGGAGGATTCCCTCTGCCTGATGCAAGAAGATGACAACGATATTCCAACAGGGCTTGTCATCGGTTTTTTGGAAAGCTACGATGATTTTACATTCTATTATCTTGACGAGATCCTGATTTTCGGGGAGTATCAGAACAAGGGGTATGGCAAATTACTTCTCCAAGAAGTGGAACAGCGTGTGCGGGAACGCGGCGCACAGATGATTGAACTGGTCTGTCCGGATGATGCGCATCACATGCACTTTTACGGCGGCTTCGGGATGGCGGAAGCAACGAACCTGAAGCTGATGAAAAAACGATTGTAAATCTGCCGTGGTTATTTTTGAGGCAAAAACGGACGAACTGGAACAGCACTATCTCCGGGATTTTGGAGCGCGTCCGGTTGCATCCTTACATCCCGGCGGGCCGGGAACGTTTTTCTGAAATCATTGCAAAGCCCCGTGCCGGTGCGATATGCCGGACACGGGGCTTTTTCTATTTTTGAAATATAAAATACAAGACAAAAAGTAAATTATACTTGACATAATGTCCGGTGAGTGCTATTCTGTATCCAGAGGGAACGAGCTTACCCTCACAGGAAATAGACGAGGTGACAGGATGCCGAAGAATCTGAAACTGAAAGCTGCCCGCGCGGAAAAAGATATGACGCAGGGGGCATTGGCAGAAGCGGCTGGGGTCTCGCGCCAGACCATCAACGCGATCGAAAAGGGCGAGTACAACCCCACCATCAATCTCTGCCGCAGCATCTGCAAAATTCTGGGAAAAACACTGGATGAACTGTTCTGGGAGGAATGAGAAATGAAATTTTCACTGTACAGCAAGAAAAATGTTCTGGATGAGATGCAGGAGCAGACCATGTCCAAAATTGAGAGGCGTGGCTTCTGGTTGATGTGGGGCGGTCTGCTGGCCGCAATGGTAATTCAGCTGCTGACGGGCAATGCAGATAAAGCGACCGGAGAATGGGTCGTTTTTATGGCCGGATGTGGTTACACCTGTGCAGAGTGCGTCCGGAATGGCCTGTGGGACCGCCATCTTTCTCCCAGTATGGGAGCCAATGCGGTTTATTCTCTGCTGGCGGCCGTGGCGGTTACGGTGCTGTGTGGCCTAGCCTATGGCTATTGGATGGGCGCTGCGTTTACTGGTGTTTCGACAGGTCTGCTCTGCTTTGCACTGCTCCAATTCTGTGCACATCTGGTGCAGAAGAACCGGAAAAAGCTGGACGATGAACCGGAAGAAAAATAACACCTGATTTTCCACAACAAAACGCGGAACCGTTGAAAAGTACAGCGGTTCCGCGTTTGTCATCTCTGAATTTTGGAGTTACAGGGTGTCCTCACCGGGCAGCTGGTTCCACAGGCGGTAGTACACGCCCTGCTTTGCCAGCAGCTCTTCGTGAGTGCCGGATTCCACAATGCCCTCGGAGCCAAGCACCAGAATACGGTCGTAGTTCTTGATGGTGGTCAGGCGGTGGGCGATGGTCAGGGTGGTGCGGCCATGGGCCAGCTTTTCAAGGCTCTGTCCCACAAGGATCTCGCTCTCGTTGTCCAGTGCGCTGGTGGCTTCGTCCAGAATCAGGATGGGCGGGTTCTTCAGGAATACCCGGGCAATGGCGATGCGCTGCTTCTGTCCGCCGGACAGCTTGACGCCGCGCTCGCCCACATAGGTGTCGTAGCCGTCCTTCAGCGCAAGGATGAACTTTTCCGCGCCCGCCAGCCGGGCGGCGGCCTCGATCTCCTGCCGGGTGGCGCCGGGCTTGCCATAGGCGATGTTCTGCGCCACCGTGCCGCTGAACAGGTACACGTCCTGCTGCACGATGCCGATATCCTGCCGCAGGCTCTTCAGGGTAACGCGGCGGATGTCCTGCCCGTCAATGAGGATGCGGCCGCTGGTCACCTCATAAAAGCGGGGGATCAGGTTGCACAGGGTAGTTTTGCCGCCGCCGGAGGCACCCACCAGCGCCAGACGCTCCCCGGCGCGGATGTCCAGACTGACGTCGTGCAGCACCTTGTTGTGGTCGTCCGGGTACTCAAAGCACACCTTCTCGAACCGGATCTCGCCGGGGCCGGGCTGCAATGGCACTGCGTCCGGTGCGTCCTTGATGGCAACCGGGGTGTCCATGATCTCGGCAAAGCGCTCGATGCCGGTCATGCCGCGCTGGAACTGCTCGGCAAACTCCACAATGCGCCGGATGGTGGCGATAAGGGTGGTGACGTAGAGCATATAGGCCACCAGATCGCCGGCGGTGATCTTGCCGTACACCAGCGACAGGCCGCCCGCCAGAATGACCACCAGATACATCAACCCGTCAAACAGGCGGGTGGAGGTGTTGAACGCGCCCATGGCGTAGTAGCCAAGGGTCTTGATCTGCTCAAAGGCGCGGTTGCCCTTGGCAAACTTTTCCCGTTCCTCGTCCTCGGCGGCAAAGGCCTTGACCACGCCCTGTCCCAGCAGACTGTCCTCGATGGTGGAGTTCAGTTCGCCGATCTGGACGCGCTGCTGGCGGAACCGCGCCCGCAGACGGCCGTTCAGGTAAACCGACACCACGCCCATCAGCGGCACGCAGGCAAACACCGCCAAAGTCAGCGGGATGCTTGCGCGGCACAGGATGACAAAGGACGCCACGATCTTGATGCCCGCGATAAAGAACTCCTCCGGGCAGTGGTGGGCGAACTCGGTCACATCGAACAGGTCGTTGGTGATGCGCCCCATGATGGTGCCCACCTTGGTGTTGTTGTAGTAGGTGTGATCCAGCTGCAAAAGATGGTCAAAGGCATCCCGGCGCATATCCGTCTCGATATGCACGCCCATGATGTGGCCGATGCTGGACATATAGTAGCTGGCTGCGCCGTCGATGATGCGCAGCACAAAGTAGAGCGCCGCCAGTTTCAGCACGATGCCCGCCGTCAGGGTGATGCCCACCCCCATGGCGGAATTTGTGATGATGCTCATGATCTTGGGCAGCACGATATCGCACAGGGTCGTCAGCGCTGCGCAGAACAGATCAAGGCACAGCACCATCTTATAGTTTGCCAGATACGGCAGAAAACGCCGGATCAGCGCACCGCTGCTTGCGTGGTGCGCCCCGGGGTCGTTGGTCTTGGTTTTCGGCATGGTTCCTCCGTTATTATCGTTACTTTTTACTGTAATCCCGCTCGCCGTAGATGGCGGTGCCGATGCGCACAAGGGTAGCGCCCTCCCGGATAGCGTTCTCAAAATCGCCGCTCATGCCCATGGAAAGGGTCTGCATCTCCACATTGCGGTAGCCCCGCTCCCCTGCCCGGACGAACAGCTGATACACCTGCGCCAGATACCGGCGGTTCTGGGCATCGTCATCGTTTACGGGCGGGATTGCCATCAGACCTTTCACCCGGATATGCTCCTGTGCGGCGGCGGTGTCCAGCAGCGGCCAGAGCAGCTCCGGCGCGGCACCGGTCTTGCTCTCCTCCCCGCCGATGTTCACTTCCAGCAAAATGTCCTGCACGATGTCGGCCTTGGCGGCTTCCTTCTCGATGGCCAGCAGCAGATGTTCGCTGTCCACGCTTTGGATCAGGCTTGCCCGCCCCAGCACCTTTTTGATCTTGTTGGTCTGCAAGTGGCCGATAAAATGGCTGGGCTTGCCGCAGTAGGCACCGGCATCGTAGTTTGCGCACAGCTCCTGTACATGGTTCTCGCCGAACACATCAATGGGCAGGGCGGCACTGGCTGCAATGGTCTGCGATGTGCGGGTCTTGCAGGCGGCGCACAGCTGCACCGCTGCCGGGTCGCGCCCGGCTTCCCGGGCGGCTGCGGCCATCTTTTCCCGGATCTCGGCAACCGCCTGCCGCATCTCTTCCAATGTTTTTTCTGCCATCTCGCTCAGTCCTCCTCGGTATAGCGGGCACGCTCGCCGCCGATCAGCTTCGGGCGGGTGTAGGCGCACAGAATGTTTGCTTCGCCAATTTTATTAAGGCTCAGCCGCACCGGCACCGCCACCCGCTTCAGGTGCATCCCGATCAGGGTGCCGCCGATGTCCATGCCCGCGTTGGCGCGGATCTCCTCCACCGCCGCCGGGTCTTTAAAGTTTTTCCAGCAGGTAGTGGCCCAGCTGCCGCCCGCATGGGGACGGGGCACGACGCACACTTCCTCCCAGCCGTATTTTTCTGCGGCTTCCCGCTCAAGGATAAGGGCGCGGTTCAGGTGCTCACAGCACTGGGCTGCCAGCCAGATGCCTTTTTCTGCCAGCACCGGCGCAGCGCCCGCGTACAGCGCCCGGGCGGCTTCCAAGCTGGAATCCTTGCCGATGTGACCGCCCACCATCTCACTGGAAGAGCAGCCCACCACGAGCACATCTCCCTTTTTCAGCTTTGCCGCGGCCACCAGCTCGGTCATTGCCTGCCGTGCCTCGGCCTCGATCTGTTTTGCAAATGCTTCGGTCATACAAAAACACCTCGCTTATCGGTTTGCAGCCAGCAGGCTGTCAGCCCCTGCTGCACCGAAATATACTTTACTTTCCACCGGACACACCGCCGCGCAGCTGTCCTGCGCAAGGCCGGTAAAGGTCTGTTCCCAAGCCCCGGTGGCAAGGCTTACCGCCTCGGCGCAGGGGGCGTCTGCGGTGCGCCGGAACAGCCGCTCCTGCGTATTCTGCCCCGCCCGCAGGGCGATGCCCCGCAGCAGGGTGCTGTCCGCGTTCTTTTCCAGCCAGCTGCTGCGCGCCCAGCGGTAGCTGATGTACAGCGTGCCGTCCGTGTCCGCAGCCAGCGCTCCGGGATAGCCCGGCAGACCGGCAAAGGCGGCGGTGCAGCCCCGTCCCCCGGCGGTCAGCTCCCGGGCAGCGGCATCCACCGCCCAGATGCAGCGGCTGCCAAGGTCGGAGACATACAGGGTGCTGCCGTCCGGGCTGAGCGCCAGACCGGCAGCGCCTGCCACCCCGCCCAGCACCTTTTCCACCGTGCGGGCAGCAGGGTCGTACACATACACACAGCCGGTGGCGGTGTGCGCCAGCAGCTCGGTGCGCAGGGCACTTTCCAGCCCGTTCTCCGCACCTGCCGCCGCAGCCACTGCAAAGTATACTTTGCCCGCCGGGCTTACCTCCACGGCAGATACCGCCCCCAGCGGCGCACCGTCCAGCTGAGTGACCACCTGTTCCACCGCTGCGCCCCAGCTGTCGTGCTTGGCGCGGCACAAGGTGCCCCCGGCGGTGGTCAGCTGGGTCAGCCACACATCCCCGGCGGCATCAAAGGCAAAGCCGGTCAGTTCCCCCTCCACGCTCAGGATGGCGGCAGCGTGCCCGCCATCGGTGCGCACAAGGTCGCTGGTGCGCTTTTTCAGCGCAGCGCCGTTCCATGCGGCGGCATACAACAGGCCGTCCCTTTCGCGGATGCAGTCCACGCCCTGATACTCCCCCAGCTCCAGCCGGGTCTTGCGGTCGGTGGAAACGGCCGTCTGCATCGCGCCCGTCTCCTGCCGGAGGTCGGGGGCTTTATAGGCCTGCGGCGGGGTGTCGATGGGACGGAAGCCCAGCGCATACACCAGCACCAGCAGAATGCCCACCCCGAACACTGTGCTGGCGGTGCGGAACCGCTTGAGCATGGCGTCCCGCTCGATGGCCATCTGGGCGGCATACTCTGCCCGGCGGCGCGCCGCCATGGCGTTGGCGCGGTTGGCGCGGCGCATCCACCGGTCCACGAACAACGCCACCCGCGGCCCTACCGTGAGGGACGCAATGGCCAGTATGAGCAAAAATTCGATCAGTCCGATTCGCATAAGCGCTTTTCCTTATCTCTGAAAAACCTGCGGACAGCGCACTGTCCTTTATCGCTAAAGTATAGCATTCCTGCGCAAAAAGGGCAAGCGGGGCGCACGGTTTGTTCCCGTTTCCCGTCTGCCGTTCCCGGGTGCTGACAAATAGCACAGACTATCCAGCAGCATTTTGTGTTTTTCGCCCAAATTCCACCGTAGATAATTGACATTCTTCCGCACAGTTTTATAATATGTGTATATTCCATGAAGTGCAGCCTTCTCTTCTTGCGGAGTGTCTGCTGTATCAAAAAGGAGGAATGTACCCTACACGCTGTCCTGCAAGCAGGAACCATTGTTTTTTTGTAAGGAGGAATAGAACTTGAAAAAACGATTTATGGCATGGCTGTTAACGCTCGCCATGCTGCTCACTGTATTTTCGCCGCTGTCGGCGATGGCTTTTTCTAATAGCGGAGAATACACCCTTCCCGTTGATTCCTATATCACATATGGTATTCACGGTTATAGCGGACATACTGGTGCCGATTTCAAAGCTTCTATTGGTACCACAGTTGTTGCTTCCAAAGCGGGTACTGTTGTTACCGCACTTGATCGGGGCTGTCGAGGTTCTCACCGCCCCGGAAACAACTACGGCTGCTCCCTTGGAACCAACTGCCCCGCCTATAAGGCAAAACCCGGTAGTTACGGCAGCTACGCAAACTACATTGTGATCGATCACGGAAACGGTGTCAAAACCTATTACTGTCACCTCAAGACCGGCAGTTTTAAAGTTTCTGTTGGTGATCATGTAGAACAGGGAACGATTCTCGCAGAATCCGGTGCCGCTGGCAATACTACCGGCCCTCATCTTCATTTTGAAGTTCGTGATGGCGGCACCATCGTAGACCCGGAGGATTATCTGACCAACACCTATGTAGAGGGTGGCTCCAACAACCTCCCCAATCTGTGCGTGGACGTGGTGCAGGGCTGGCAGAATCACATTTATGTAAAGGGCTGGGCTTTTGACCCGGACACCCCCAATGCAAAGGTGGCGGTGCACGTCTATATCAACAACGAGTGTCATGAGGTCATCGCCGACAAGTACCACGATCAGGGTCTGGACGATACCTTTCACTGCGGCACCGATCACGGCTTTGCGCTGGACATCCCGACCGATCAGACCGGTGAAGTCAATGTATCGTTCTATGCCATTGACGAGCAGGACGCCAACCAGCACAGCGAACCGTCTGACAGCTACTCTTCTTATAAGAACCCCACCAAGGTAACGATTACTTCGGATAAGACCGGTCCCACCATTACCAACGCCAAGGTCACGAATGTGGATTCCACCGGCTACACCGTCACCTGCACCGTGACCGATGCCAGCGGCGTGAACCGCGTGCAGTTCCCCACGTGGACCGAAAAGAACGGTCAGGACGACCTGCTGTCCGGCTGGGAAGTCAATCCCAAGGCCAGCGGCACCCGCAACGGCAACACCTTTACCTTCCGGGTGAAAACCTCCGATCACAACAATGAATCCGGTGTATATAACACCCATATTTACGCCTACGATAACTCTTATCGCGGCAATTGTGCTGGCGCTGTAACCCTCACCGCCACCGTGCCGGTCCCCACTGTTGCAGTTACCGGCGTCAGACTGAATAAAACCAGCCTGAGTTTTACAGGCACCGGCTCTTCCCAGACCCTGACTGCTACGGTCTCGCCCAGCAACGCCACCAACAAGACCCTTACCTGGAGTTCCAGCAACACCTCCGTTGCCACCGTTTCCAACGGCGTGGTCAAGGCGGTCGGTTTTGGTACCGCTACCATCACTGCAAAGAGCAACAACGGCAAGACCGCCAGCTGCTCCGTGACCGTGAACCCCATCCAGCCCACCGGCATCAAGGCTACACCGGAAACTTCCACCCTGTATGGCCTGAACGGCACGGTCAAGCTTTCTGCTAACGTGATGCCCAGCAACGCCACCAATAAGGCCGTCACATGGAGTTCCCGCAACACCAGCGTCGCCACGGTCTCTTCGGACGGCACTGTCAAGGCCGTTGGCTACGGCACTACGGTCATCACCGCAACGACCGTGAATGGCCTTACCTCCAACTGCACGATCAATGTAAAGAAGGAGGAGGTCACCTCCCTTACCATCGCCACCAAGCCCACCAAGACCAACTACTATGTGGGCGATACCCTGAACACTGCCGGTCTGACTTTGAAGGCCGCCTATAACAACGGCACCACCCAGACCATCACCGGCGGCTTTACCTGCACGCCTACCGCATTGAGTACTGCCGGTGCGCAGACTGTTACCGTCAACTACGGCGGCAAGACTGCCACCTTCACCGTGAATGTGCAGGACGTCACGCTGTCCGGCATTGCAATTGCTTCCAACCCCACCAAGACCAGTTACTATGTGGGTGACACGCTGGATACCACCGGCCTGAAACTGACTGCCACTTATAGCAACGGCACTACCCAGACCATCACCGGCGGCTTTACCTGCACGCCTACCGCATTGAGCACTGCCGGTGTGCAGACTGTTACCGTCAACTACGGCGGCAAGACTGCCACCTTCGCCGTGAATGTGCAGGACGTCACGCTGTCCGGCATTGCAATTGCTTCCAACCCCAGCAAGGTCAACTACTTTGTGGGCGACACGCTGGATACCACCGGCCTGAAGCTGACTGCCACTTACAACAACGGCACCACACAGACCATTACCAGCGGCTTTACCTGCGATGTTTCCACGCTGAGCACTGCCGGTGCGCAGACCGTTACCGTCAACTACGGTGGTAAGACTGCCACCTTTAACGTAAATGTGCAGGATGTCACGCTGTCCGGCATTGCAATTGCTTCCAACCCCACCAAGACCAGTTACTTTGTGGGTGACACGCTGGATACCACCGGCCTGAAGCTGACTGCCACTTACAGCAATGGCACCACCCAGACCATCACCGGCGGCTTTACCTGCACGCCTACTGCATTGAGCACTGCCGGTGCGCAGACCGTTACCGTCAGCTATGGCGGCAAGACTGCCACCTTCACCGTGAATGTAGAACTTTCCGTCCCGCCTTTCATCACGCTGACCTTTGACCCCACAGACGGCGTTCTTGATCTGGCCGACATGCCGGAAAAGACCGTTTATCCCGGCGAGGCTTACGGCCGTCTGCCGGAGCCCACCGCAGACGGCATGGTGTTCCTTGGCTGGTACACCGAATCCGGTAAGCGGATCACCTCTCTTACCACCTGTGACCTCACCGGCGATGCCACCGTCTCTGCACGCTGGGCACTGGCTTCGGCTGAGGGCTGGAGTTTTGACGAGGCCACCGGCACCCTGACGCTGGACGGCTCCGGTGCCATGAAGGAATACACCTCGGCTGCCGAGGCACCCTGGTACAGCTACCGCGATTCCATTGCGCATCTGGTGGTCAAGAGCGGCGTCACCTCCCTGAGCAGCTACGCCTTTGTCGGCTGCCAGAATCTGGAGGATATCACCCTGCCCGACACCCTGCAGACCATTGGCACGATGACCTTCTATGGCTGCGACAGGCTGAACAATGTTACCATCCCGGCCTCCGTCCGCACCATCGGCTCCTATGCCTTTGCAGATGCCCTGAGCCTGTCCCGCATCACCTTTGCCGGCGATGCTCCCGAGTTCGGCACCGGCGTGTTCACCTTCCGTAAGCTGACGGCCTACTATCCCGTCTACGCCTCCGGCTGGGAGACCGTTGTGGATGGCCGTTACGATTTCGGCGGCAGCATCACCTGGGTGCGCAGCAGTGAAAGTCTGGCTGCCGAGGAGTCTGTGCTTCTCTCCGCAGCCGAGCCTGACGACGTTCTGGCTCTGGATTGGACCCTGTAAGCGGCCGCTGCAACGAAAAGGAGTAATGTACCATGAAAAACAATAAATTTCTGCTCTGCATCGTGACAGTGCTGTTTGCCGCCTCCCTGCTGCTGACCGGCTGCTCCGATGGCCCGTCCAGTTCGTCCGGCTCTTCCAGCACTTCCGGTTCTTCCAGTTCCGGCAGCACCTCCGGCTCCTCCAGCGAGACCCCCGGCTCTTCCTCTGACAGTGAGACCCCGGAACCCGGCAAGGTCACGTTGACCTACGAGGTCTCCGGCGGCACGGCCACCGTGACCGGCGTCCACGGCAATCCCACCGGCACTGTGACCATCCCGGAAAAGACCCCAGATGGCGTCACCGTTACCCGCATCAACAGCTATGCCTTCTACAACAGCGATCTCACCGGCGTTGTCCTTCCCGACACCCTCACCTATATCGGTGACTACGCCTTTGCAGGCAGTGCGCTCAAGCAGCTCGTTCTGCCAAACAGCCTGAAGATCGTAGGCAAGGCCGCTTTCTCTGCCTGCCGTTCCATGACCACTGTGGTGCTGAACGGCAACCCTGAATATCAGGGTTCTGCGTCCACCGGTGTTTTTTCCGGCTGTGACCAGCTGCAGACCGTTACCATCGCCAACGGCCTTACCCAGTTGGGTGACGGGATGTTCGCCCACTGCACAAAGCTTTCTGCCGTGGTACTGCCGGACACCCTGACCCGGATCGGTGAATCCGCCTTCTTCAGCTGCCACGCCCTGAAGCGCATCACCCTGCCCGACGCACTGACCATTCTCGACAAGAATGCCTTTGCGGACTGCAAGGCGCTGCAAAGCATCCGCATCCCTGCAAAGGTGAAGTCTCTTTCCGCCAACACCTTTGTCAGATGCCGCGCCCTGACCTCCGTCACCCTGCCCGATACCATGACCTCCATCGGCGACGGTGCATTCAGCGGCTGTATCGCGCTGGAAGGGCTTGAATTGCCGGGCAATCTGCAGCTGCTGGGTGCATCTGCCTTTGAAGGCTGCACCCACCTGAAGCAGATCGTTCTCCCGGAGGGCATCGGTACATTGGCTGAAAGTGTATTTCAGGATTGCTCTCAGCTGCAAAAGGTGTATCTGCCCCGGAACCTTTCCAAGGTATGCAACGGCGCATTCCGCTTCTCGCAGCCGCTCACCGTTTACTGGTCCGGCAGCGCAAGCGACTGGACACGTGCCAACATCTCCATCAGCCAGTATGGCAACGACGCCCTTGTAAAGGCTAGCTTCGTTTATAATGCCACTCCGAATGCCCTGAAGTAACCCCTTCCCGAAATCTTCTATAATCCCTGATAAAAAGACCAGAGCGCACAGCCAAACGGCTTGTGCGGCTCTGGTCTTTTTGGTTTATTGCTATCCACCATTCTTGTGCAGCAGCTCCGGTTTTCAGGATCTCTTTTTCAGCCGTCCCTCGATCCGGCTGCGCAAAGGACAGTACCATGTATAGTAGCGCTTCTTCAGCAGCCGCTGCAAAACGCGGCTGACCGTGCTGGGCTTCGGCTTCCAGCTCTCGGCAAAGCGGTGGATGGAGTAGGTATTGGGTGTTACCCGGAGCTTCCGGGTGTAAATATCCATCGGGCAGAAATACTCTGCCGGAAAGATCTCCATTTCCGCGATGCTCTGCCTTGTGCCGTCTTTGCGCACGCCCAGCGTCTGCAATACCTTTGTATTCCGCTCCGGGCAGGGCGTCAGGTCCGCGCTGCCGTCTGGCTTTATAAAATCCAGTGCATCGTAATCCCGCAGCAGCGCCTGCACCACCGGGTTGCCCTTGCATGCCCCGAGCCCCAGCCCGGTGGCTACCTCGTTGTTGTTCTGAAAGCCCATAAAACCGGGCAGTTCCAACAGCTCGTCCAGTGGGCGCACCAGCTCCACGTCCGTGTCCAGATAGACGCCGCCGTACTCGTACAGCACCGCCAGCCGCGCATAGTCCGATACAAAGGCATATCTCTTTGCCGCATACGCCTGCTGTGCGTAGCGGTTTTGGCTGATCTCAAAGTTCTGCTCGTTCCACTCGATGATCTTGTAATCCGGGCAGTATTTCTTCCAGCTTTCCATACATTTCCGGTTCTCCGGGCTGATAGACCCGCCGCCGAACCAGCAGTAATGGATGATCTTGGGAATGCTCATGGACGCTTCTCCTTTTTTCTGCAAATGCCCCGTTTGTTACGACCTTATTTTACAAAAGGGTCATTTTCTTGTCAAGTTTCCCCGGCGTATTTTGCAGCGCCTTTCCGTAAAAAGATTGCCGCCCCGCCGCCCGGTGTGGTACAGCCCCAGAGAGAGGAGATCCCAGGGCAGGCTCCCCCACGCCTCCGCCTCGCAGATATAGGTCTGAGGGCGGTCGGTAATTGCCAGGGCCTGACGGCACAGGTACACCACCCCGTCCCACTCCGCCTCCTCATAGAGTAGGCGCGCCAGCTCCAGGTAGGGCTCCCGCAGGTGAGGGGCCTCCCCGATGGCCCGCCACAGCCACCACCGGGCCTGCTCCGGCCGGCCCTTCTGCCGCCACGCCCGGGCGAGAAACCGCATGGAGGCGCACCGCTCATCCGCCCAGACGGCGGTGGGCAGGGACAGGTGGCGCTCCAGTGTGCGGATACAGTCGTCCCACCGGCCGTAGAACAGGTACTCCCGGCCCAGGTAATGGGTGTTGCGGTCGTCCTCCGGGGCCTCCGCCACCGACAGCTCCAGCAGGGGCAGGTACTGCCCCCGGGATTTGGCGGGGTCGGCGTGGTGGTCCAACTGCACCCCCTCCGCTGTGCACTTCCGCCCCGGTCCCCAGCCCTCCTGCCGCTCCAACACCTCGTGAACCGGGTGGGTCCAGCGGTATCCCCGGCGGGCGTGGATCTTTTCAATCCAGAACACGGTGCCCTCGGAGCCGTCGGCGTTGAAGTTCCAGGTATAGCGGTAGACCGCCTGGGTGGTCCCGTCCGTCCAGGCCGCCTCCAGCGCCGCCCGCCAGCCCGGGTGAAACACCTCATCCAGATCGGTACACACACAGATGTCCGCGTCCTCCGGTACCAGCTCCAAAGAGCGGTTGCGGGCCGTGTCAAACCGCCAGGGCTCCACCCTCTCTTCCACAACCACCGCCCCCAGGGCACGCAGGCGCTCCGCGGTCCCGTCGGTGGAGCCGGTGTCCAGCACCACGATGTGGTCCGCCCCGGCCACGGTGCGCATCCGGTGGGCGATGACCAGCACCGTCTTACCGGCCAGCAGGCGGGAGAGGGCGCCCTGCACCTTGGTCTCGTTCTCTACATCCAGGCTGGCGGTGGCCTCGTCCAGCAGGACGATGGGGGCATTCTTCAAAAGCGCCCGGGCAATGGAG
>OGGD01001136.1_pt1 | contig 14626 bp, 6 predicted proteins | sample 1571091 | NCBI WGS metagenome assembly OGGD01 (sample SAMEA2582073, study PRJEB24529) | metagenome | biome: Human gut stool | place: China | collected 2011
CGTTTTCCAGTGCGCGGCGGGTGAACTCCCCCGGCCCGGCCGGTACACAGCCTGCCGTGATCAGTGCCTCCTGCAGGCCGTCTGCCATCGCTGTGCCGCCGTGTACCGACAGCTCGATGACATCCTCGCCGGTGTAGGAATGCGGCGCCCGGAAAAACAGCGCCACACACTCGTCCATCTCGGCCCCGTGCAGCAGGTAATGGCCCAGCATGGCTGTGTAGCCTTTGGCATCGGCAACGCTTTTGCCCTGCCGCACCGGCGCAAATATTTTACTGACGATGGCGTAGGCGTCCGGGCCGGAAACGCGGACCGTGGCAATGCCGCCCTCGCCCGGTGGCGTCGCCAGTGCGCAGATCGTTGTGTGCAGATGTTCCATGTGGAGCGCTCCTTTTTTGTGATGGGAATACTTTAGAATACCATGAATACGCGGTGTTTTTCCAGCCTTTTTTATAAGTCAGCATCATATTTCCGAGGAGGGACTCCATTTTCTTTGTTCCTTTATAAGCCTGCCCGTTCGCCCAAACAGAGGTGGGGAGATATTGCGAATTTTCAACTATATTATAGGTATAGGCACCGAACAGTACCAATTTCAATTCTTTCATCAAATTGAAGGTGAAACGGGCGTGTGTACTGATATGCGAAGTAGCGTCGTCATCGTCCACCTGCATCCATGCCAACGGGTTTGTTATCTGACTGGCGGTAGTGATGCCGTCCCACGAGTTAGTAACGGGATCTTTATGGTTAGGATACGTCGGGTTAAAGGTTGCCGCCGAATAGAAGGTTTTCTGATAGTCAACCAGATTATGATTTTTCAGGATAGAACCGAACATCCCCAGTTCGCAGTCGAAGAAGCCATCGAACATCTTTTGGTTCATGTTCATATTGGAAGTGAAATTCTTCATATCTTCATTCAAAATCACCCCCTGACGATCCATAAAACCAAGTGATACACGGTAGCTCGACGTGCTGGAGCCTCCATAGAAAGCGACGTGATGATTCTGTTGCAGACCTGTCTGTTGTATTTCTTTCTGGAAGTTAGTATTATTACCTTTATCTAAAATAGAGATACCGCGTTCGGAAGCTACGCTACGGAACTCGTCTCCCGACAACATTTTAAGATTCTTGTAGACAGTAGAAATGCCGAAACTACCGTTGTAGGCTACCTGCGTCCTACCCTGCATTCCTTTTTTAGTGGTGACTTCAATCACACCGGAAGCACCACGTGAACCGTATTGTGCCGTTTCGGAAGCATCTTTCAGAATCGTGAAACTTTCGATATCTGTGGGATAAATGGAGGTCAGCATACTAAGGTCGCCAAACACTCCATCGACAATAATCAGAGGATCGTTACCACTAGTCAGTGAAGTGGTTCCACGCAGGCGCACTGCATCCAGAGCTGCGAGGCCATTCGTACCCCGTTGAATAGTCAAACCCGGTACCCTACCCCGAATCGCTTCCAAAGGATTGGTTACCTGGTCTTTGTTCATTTGTTTCTCCGTAATTTTCTCCACAGAACCGGAGAGGGTTTTCAGACTTCCGGTAGCATAGCCTACCGTTATCAAGGAATCCAAGTCCAGAGGAATGACAGGAATCTTCTGTGCAAATGTATTTCCGCACAAAACTACCAGAAGAAAGCTAAGAAAAGTTAGTTTACCGTGTTGTCGTATCATAACTATCAGTTTTTAAGGTAATAATACAAATATAACAAAAAAAGAAGGAATCTGGTTGAGTAGATTCCTTCTTTTATTGATATTAATAGCCGCAATATGACTCTTTTTTCGAGTTTTACCGAGGGATTTGCTTACTTCACTATGATTTCATCAGTAAATATCCAGCCACCCAGTTCTTTGCCGGCACGCGCCTGATAACGTACATAGCGTCCCTTGACGGTTCCTTCCCACGAAACATCGGAAAACTTGATTGCTTCTTCCTTGTTAACAACAAAGTCCTGATGCTTCAGTTCCGTAAAATTGACTCCGTCATCGGAAACTGAAATAACCACAGACGCAGGCAAGAATACTTCAGCTCCCACTACCTGCATGAAAGCTGCTGTGACTGAATGAATAGTGGTCTCGTTTTCCATATCAACGGTTACATCGAGGCGGTTCTTCGAGATAAATCCCTGCCATGCACCGTCACCGTAAGTCCAGTCGCCACGGATACCGTCGGTCAAAGTCACATCACCTTGTGCTGCATAAGAGGAGTTGTAAGGAGCGTTATAAATCACTTTCTTTCCCAATGCCAGATGCGTAAGGGGTTGTAAAGATTCCGGCCGACTTCCGATCTCACTCTTCAAATCGAAAGTGTGATAGCCTTTCGCCTGCAAATCCGTTACCGCTTTCAGGGCACGTGCATAGAAGTCCGGCCATGACTTACGTTCCGGAGCCGACCAGGCAACTTCCGCCAATGCCAGCGTACGTGGATATAGCATATATTCCACGTGTTCGGGAGTCGGGACATATTCAGTAAAGAGATTAACTTGCGCACCATACACAAGTTTCGCTTGTTCCGCTGACAATGAAGTAGAAACCGGATTGTAAGAATAGACTTTTTTCAATGGCAAGTATCCACCAATCGCTTCCGGCTGAGAGTACGGAGCGTCCTGATAACTATCCAGATAACAGTAGCCACCCGGCGTCATGATAGCCCGGTGTCCGGAAGTTACAGCTGTAATACCGCCTTCTTCTCCCCGCCATGACATTACAGTCGCGTTAGGAGCCAGTCCTCCTTTCAATATCTCGTCCCAGCCGAGCAGACGTCGACCATGATCGTTCAGGAACTTCTCAATACGATGAATCAGATAACTTTGCAGTTCGTCCACGTGAGAGAGATGTTCGTCTTTCATTCTCTTTTGGCATTTCGGGCAAGTTTTCCACGCTGCCATACCGGCTTCGTCACCTCCTATGTGAATGTATTCGGAAGGGAAAAGCGCCATGACCTCGGTCAGCACATTTTCCAAAAAGGTGAACGTTTCTTCGTTTCCGATACAGAAGTCCGCGTTCTTGTAAGGCTCACCCGCGCAAGAGAGTTGCGGATAAGCTGCCAGCACTTCTTCCGAGTGGGCAGGCATTTCAATCTCCGGAATAATCGTGATGAAATGCTGACGAGCATATTCTACGATTTCGCGAATATCATCCTGTGTATAGTAACCTCCGGAAGCTCCAGGCTCGTCGAAACGGAGGTACTTACGTCCGCCGTTCCACCACGTCTTCCAATTGGCGTCAGTACGCCAGGCTGCAAATTCTGTAAGCAAAGGATATTTCTTGATTTCAATTCGCCAGCCTGCCGCATCTGTAAGGTGCAGATGCAGGCGGTTGATCTTATAGAATGCCAATGCGTCTATCTGTTTCTTCACAAATTCTTTAGAAAAGAAATGACGGGATACATCCAGCATTAAGCCGCGATAAGCGAAACGAGGACTATCCTGCACTTCAACAGAAGCAATGGAATAGCCTGTTCCCGAAGGCTGAGATAATTGCAACAGTGTCTGGATTCCGTAGAACAATCCCGCTCCCGATGTTGCACGGATAAGGATTCGTTCCGGAGTGACGGACAGGGTATAACTTTCGGGAGAAGGCAACTGTTCGCTCTTTTCGGTTATCAACAGAGAAAGTACGTTCTGCGTATCTTTTTTCTTTCCTTTCTTTAGATGAACCGGTAATGCTTGCAGATAGCTTTCCAGAAGTCGAGCTTCTCCACCTTGAATGTTTGTATAAAGTTTTGTTTTCTCTGAGAGTAAAAAAGAGCCCGTACCCTGCTCTATTTTCAGAGGGACAGGGATTACGGACTGTGCATGAAGAGGATGTGCCGCAAAGCACATCCCCAATACCCATAAGAAAAGACAAACTTTAGTGCATCTATTTCTTATATTCATTAATCTACTGTGATTTCATCTACAAACAAGAAAGCAGGATTTCCTTTGCCTCCATGCCATTCCGGTATTTTACTTTCAGACAAGGCAACCACCTTTACATACTGAGTTTTCACCGGAGTGAATGACAATTTATGTTCGTAGATACCATTCTTATCACTTTGTTCCATAGCAGGGTATTCTTCGGAAGCTACTTTGGTAAAGTTCTTACCGTCGTCTGATACTTCTACGGAAAATCCTCTTGCATCAAACACCCAGTCTCCCTTCTCTACGCAAGTAGAAATAGCAACGCTCGAAATCTCGGTAGGTTGCTGAAGGTCGATAGTCATATCCATATCGTTTTTATAGAATGCAATCCAACGACCGGTCTTATAGTTGCCATTTCCTTTCAGTCCGTCTACTAGTGTAGATTCACCTTTAAACATATATTGTTTGTTGACCGGTTGATTAGCTACAATCGGCTTCATGCTGGACTTACTGAAATTGATCTTCTCTGAAATCACACGACTGTTTCCGGTAGGACGAACAGCGATAGCGGAGAAGTCTGCATTTTCCTTGATTTTCAGGACACCTTCATAAAGCGGAGAAGCGGCAGTAGGTTCCGTACCGTCCAATGTATAGTGAATAGGGGCATTGTCAATGGTAGACAACGTGATGTCCAGTGTACCGTCTGCCGGGTTCGGCGTATATTCGGCTGTTACGTTAAACACATGTTTTGCATAATTGTATCCTTCTGCATCATACCACTTAATCAGTTGCGGCAAACGAGACAGGAAGTCTTCATAGTTCTTCTTGTCGGGAGTAGACCACTGGATTTCACACAATGCAGCCCAACGAGGCAATACCATATATTGCGCATGAGAGAAAGTAGGAATATATTCAGTCCAGAGATTAGCTTGCACACCCTTAATATATTTTTGTTCTTCCGGAGTAAGGGAAGTCGGCATAGGTTCGTAGCTATATACTCTTTCAAGCGGCAGATAACCACCAATTCCGAGAGGTTCGTTTTCCGTATCTTTCGTCTGATAATAGTCGAAATACAAATAGGTATTCGGTGTCATAATCACATCGTGTTTCTGTTTGGCAGCTTCGATACCACCTCTTTCTCCACGCCATGACATTACAGTCGCGTTAGGAGCCAGTCCGCCTTCGAGAATTTCATCCCAACCAATAATCTGACGTCCGTGGTCGTTCAGGAATTTCTCAATGTGATTGATTACGAAACTCTGCAAACGTTCTTCCTTACTATGTTTATCATCCGATTTTAACCCCAATGCCTTGATACGTGCCTGACATTTCGGGCATTTCTCCCAGCGTACTTTCGGGCATTCGTCACCACCCACATGGATATATTCTGACGGGAAGATCTCAATCAATTCAGCATATACGTCTTCGAGGAATTTCAATACCTGATCGTTTCCGGCACAAAGCACATCTTCAGATACACCCCATTGTCTCCAAACTTCATACGGACCGCCAGTACAACCTAATTCGGGATAAGCGGCAAGAGCAGCCTGCATATGTCCCGGAAGGTCAATCTCGGGGATAACCGTGATATAACGTTCGGCAGCATACGCTACTATTTCCTTAGCCTCTTCCTGCGTATAGAAACCACCATAAGGTTTGCCGTCATATTCACCGGAGTTACGTCCGATAACTGTTTCCGTTCTCTTAGAACCTATTTCCGTCAGTTTCGGGTATTTCTTGATTTCCAGACGCCAACCTTGGTCTTCAGTAATATGCCAATGGAAACGATTCATATTATGCAAAGCCATCATATCAATATAAGTCTTCACTTCATCTACAGTAAAGAAATGACGACTCGTATCAAAATGTGCGCCACGATAAGCGAAACGGGGAGCATCCTTTATCTCTACTGCAGGCAAAGCAATCTCCGCACCTATTGCGACAGGCAATGACTTACGCAATGATTGAATTCCGTAAAATACTCCGGCCTCTGTAGGAGCAGTGATTGTAATTCCGTCACCGGTAACTTTCAATTGGTAAGATTCCGGATTTTCGGATTCTGTCCCAAGTGCCAATACAATTGCATTCTCTCCTTCTGTTCCGGCTTCGATAACAAAATCTTTTCCGGTAGCTGTTTTCAAGTAGTCTGCCAGAAATTTCGCGTTACGTTGCATATTCTCATTACCTTCCGGATAGAGAATCTTCACACTACTCTTCAGAATGAAGGGGTTTCCCGAGGCTGTTACAATTTCCTGAGGCATGGGAATAATCTGGTAATCAGCTTCTTGCTGAGCCGATTGACAAGAGGCAAAAAGCCCTGCTACCGCCAGACATCCCGTTAATTTTAAGAGTTGTTTCATAAACTAAAAAATTAGGTGTTAAGTTATTAATAGAATTATTTAATTATAGGTCTCACGAATATGCTTCACAGTCAGAGGCAGTTCCTCCCCTTTCTTTATTTGAGGAGAAGTAATGAGAATCGTTTTACGTTCTCCGGGCAGAAGATCGAAAAAGTTGTCACTAAAACGGGCACCCTGTAATGGTACTTCGATAAAGACGTCTTTTGCCAAAACAGGAGAAAGAAGTGTCAGTTCGCATTCGCCATCTGTCTGCTTCATTTTATAGGAAATAGTCGTTTCGGGCAAAAGTAGGTCTTTGGTCTTTGCAAAGAAATAAACCGTTTCATCTACCACATGTCCGGATTTGTCTTTCAAGGTAAGCAGCATGAAGCAGTGGAGGAGTTCTTCCGAAAGCGGGCGTTTTGTCGAAGACAGTAAGGCGTCAAGTTTTGTCCGATATACACATTGAGAGGTATTTGCAGGAACCGACAAAGATTTCAAGAGCATCGGTTTACTGATCTTTTTTCCCTCAAAGTCTATGACTTTCATTTCTAATGTCATTTTCTCCAACGTATCAAGGCGATCGGAAAGAAGGTAGACACATAAGCTGTCATTCCGCTGAATAGGGTTGATATGAATAGGAGCAAAAGCACGTTTCGCCTGATAATGCAAAGCTTTCCAGTTACCATAATAGTCGATACTCGACCATGAAACGACGGGCCAGCTATCGTTCAACTGCCAGTATAGAGTACCCATGCAATAAGGACGGTTACGACGGTGAGCTTCCAAGCCATGACGCATTCCCTGGCCTTGCAAAACCAGTCCGACGTATACAAAGTCCTCAAATTTCTCAGGTACGATATAGTCACGTTCCATGTAAGTACGGATCAAAGCATTGCCAATACTACTCTTTTGGTGGGCATTCATCACTTCCGATTCGATTTGATAATCTCCAGGAGCTGCGAATGTAGCAATAGTTTTCATCTCAGGGAAGGATTGGAAACCAAATTCGCTCATGAAACGTGGCAAGTCGGTATCCAATGATTCAAAAGGTTTCTGTCCGTACCAAACACCCCAATTATGGCTATCGCCTATTCCCCATGATTCGGGACGTCCCCAGTTGGCTAGATAAGGGGAGCTATGGATATAAAAGCGGTCAGCATCGAGTTCTTTCACCTTGGCGGGAAGTAGTTCACGGAAGAGTTTGTCGTAACCGGACATCATTTCCTGATAGATTTCCGGAGTGTATTTTTTCTGATACCCCCAATATTTCAAGGCTTCCAATATCTCATTGTTGCCACACCACATAGCCAGCGAAGGGTGGTTGCGAAGACGGCGGATGTTGTAGCAAGCTTCCTCCTCTACCCGCTTCAAGAATGTAGGGTCAGACGGATAAGGGGTACAAGCGAACATAAAGTCCTGCCAAACCAAGATGCCGTTTTCATCCGCCAAATCATAGAAACGATCGTCTTCATACGTTCCTCCACCCCATATACGGACTACATTCATGTTGGCCTCTTTGATATCACGGAACAATGTCTGATAGCGTTCGGTAGTCACAGAGGGCAATAGAGCGTCCTGTGGTATATAGTTGGCACCTTTGGCGAACATAGGAATGCCATTCACTTCAAAATAGAAAGATTCTCCGTCCGCATCTTTCTCGTTCACCAACCGGACGGTACGTAAACCGATACGGTGGGATTGCTCGGCTACCACTTTACCGTCAAAGACAACTTGAGCAGAGAAATCATACAAAGCCGGTTTGCCCCAACCATTCGGCATCCAGCGTACCGGAGACAGGACTTCGGAAGGGATATGGATAGAGTTGAGTCCGGGTTGCAAAGTGACAGAACGGCTAATTACAGTTTCTTCTCCTTTTTCAAATGAATAATTAATCCGTATTTCTGCTTGAATCGATTGAGGAAGTATATTGTTTATTTCCAGTTCATTAGATAGTTCGGCAGAGTGTTCTGTCAGCGACAGTTGCTTGATATGATAATCATTAATGGAAGCGGCGTCATAAAAACGGATTTTTACCGGACGCCAAATACCACTAGTTACCATACGGATTCCCCAATCCCAACCGTAACTGTAAGGAGCTTTACGGGAGAACACACTCAGATGTTTCTCATGGTGGTCATTATCCGCCGGATAGTTGAATCCGTTGGAGGCATATTGAGGAAGAGTTTGCCGGATAGGTGAATGGAAATATATATGGAGTAAGTTTTCCCCTAGACGAAGTTGTGGCTTTACAGGTAACGAATAACCGACAAACATATTATCGGACTTTAACAGTAAGGAACCGTTGAGATAAACATCTGCATAGGTATCAAGACCTTCAAAGATGAGCTGGGCATCATCCCGCTCCAATTGTTCCATTGTAACGGTAAAAGAAGTGCGGTATTCCCAATCTTCGTTTTCCACCCATTGAATCTTCTGTTCATTCATTCCATAAAAAGGAGAAGGAAGTAATTTGTGGTGAATAAGGTCCTGATGTACTGTACCGGGCACTTCTGCCGTTCGCCATAGTTCTGTTCCTGCTTGAGAAAATTCCCAGCCTGTGTGTAGAAGTACAACTTCTGAATTGTCATTACTCTGTGCATACGCCATGCTGCAACAACATAGTAGTCCGCATGCTATCTGAGCCTTTTTTCCTGTCAAATTCAATATCATAGTGGGGGTATTAGATATTAACGGAGTCAAAGATATTACTTTTTTGTCAATTTTCCCCCATTATTCGACCGTTATTTTTATAATTTCCGGAGTACGGACACCGGGCTTCAATTCTCCATTAATATTATAATATGTTTTATCCCACCCCACTAACGCAGCTCCGGCACGCGCTACCAGCGATGTACGGGCAACTTCCTGCCAGATGTCCAGATTGATATTATAGACCAATATACGGTCATTAAACTTATACCATTCTACCGGATGAAGGAGGTAATCTTTTTCAGGACACCGTAGAGCCGCTAGAAATATGTCTTTGTTTACTCCACCTGTACATAATACCAAGCTATCATTTAATGCAACGGCAGCTCCCCCCCCTAAAGATACAACCTCTCCGTCACTTCCTTTCGGAGTAGCTACAGGCATCCATTGCCGAGATACGGAAGAATAACAGTAACCACTTGTGGAAAGTGTTGCCGGTTTTCCTTCCGTAGAAGGAGCAAATCCTCCCCATAAATAGAAACGGTAGTCGTCTCCCCTACGCTGGCCGGCACAAACGGCTTGTGTACGTGCATCTCCGGGATATTCCGGTAACTCATGCCAGCCTACAGAAAGATTAGTTAAATCGAGTCGGAGGAAGGAATTGGATGGCTTTCCGTTTCTATTTCCTCCGGCTATGAATAGTTGTTCCCCAATTAGCGTCCCACACATATTATCCAGAGCATAAGGTAAAGCCGGTAATGTTTCGATGACGACTTTTCCTTTCTTCTTATTTTTCCCATTCTTTTCGCTTTTCTCATCCCAGCGGATTTTATAAACAGAAGTTAGTGCATCCTGACCGTCAGTTCCTCCTATACAGATGATTCCATCCGAACAGGATACAGAAACGCCATAAGCGGCAGAAACGGGAAGTTCTCCAACTTTATTCCAGACAAACACTGTATCTGGATTCATCTCTGCTACATAAATCCCCTGATAGTATTTCTTTTTTCCTCCTTTACCGGCGGGGATTCCGGGAAAATTACAACCTCCTGCCAACAGCAGTTTCCCATTCAGCATTCCTGCATAACAGGCAGAGACTCCTGATTTAAGTCCTTTCTCCGACTTAGGAAATCCCTCCATTCTTTGTAAATGGAGATCGGCAACAAAAGATTCGGGCGCTTCCGCACGAAAAGTTGACGCGGGCAAACCTGCCTCATTCACCAAATTTGCACGTGTGAAAGGTTGCCAGCCATAACGGATATATCGCGGACGTTTCACTTGTTCGCTATATACTTTTATCTGACCGTTTATTATTTCGGCAACTGCGGGATAATAAACGCCGTCTGTCTCGGCAACTTCAAACGTACGCAAAGGACCACCGTCCGAACTCTTCAACCCCTTGCCGTAATCAAAAGTAACATATACGACATCTTCACAAAAATCGGCCCGACAAAATAAAGGTCCGGAAGGCAACACATCATGCATTCCATAAGTTTTATTCAATGCCCAGCGAGCCAAGCGTTCTCCAACCGGTTTTTTATTTCTAGGATGTACATCCAACGAATCACCATAATCACTTGATACTGCCATACCGGTATTCGGAATTTCAGCCATCATTCTACGCTGGCTGTCACGGAACCACGGCCACGAAGGACGAGCTATACTGGAAAGCTGTACATAATAGAATGGCAAATCCTCATTCTTCCAGTTCTTACGCCAACTACCGACTAAGAGTTTAAAGAGCTTCTCATGAGCTTCGCAATTATGAGCGTTTGATTCCCCCTGATACCAGATCACACCTCTGACGGGATATTGCTCCAACGGCCGAATACCGGACTCGTATAAATAACAAGGTTCATAAGGGTGGCGCTGAAACTTCTCCTTCGAGAGTTTAACATTCAATGCAGCTCTTCCACGTACCCAGTCCTGTATAAAGTCATTACGCGTCCAATCTTTTAATATAGCCGGGAATTGATATTCCAACGTATTCCGGTCAATCCATGATTCGGTGGGTGAACCGCCGATAGCATTACAGATCAACCCCACCGGAACCTTCAAGCTATCCCGCAACATCTGACCGAAATAATAAGCGATTGCAGAGAAATGGGCAGCATTGGCAGGAGTACAAATTTCCCATTCGGTCTCCTTATAATATTGAAGATGATTCAAGGAATCGAGAACGGAAGCGTCCCATTGCACTGCGTCCGTGCGCCAGCGCGCTTTCATGTCATACAAACGTAACTGTTCGTCGGCAGCTTGAGGAATGTCTTTTTTGCCGGTAATAGTCTGCCGTAACATAAATTCCATATTCGACTGACCGGAGCATAACCAAACCTCTCCTATCAAAACATTTGTATATTTCAAGATTCTATGAGGGGTAGAAATTGTTAGCGTATAAGGTCCTCCCGCTTTCAACGGTGATAATTTCACGGACCATTTACCGTCCGGTGCAGCCTTTGTAATCCACCGCTGGCGGTCTATGCAAACTGTTACTTGCTCTCCTGCATTGGCTCTCCCATGAACCTTCAAAGGAGTATCGCGCTGAAGAATCATATTATCCGTATAAAGCGGAGATAATTTCAAGCCTCCATAATCTCCGGTGATAGCCGAGTAAACTGTTCTCGCCATTATCGCAGCCCCTTCAGCAGCAGGATGAACAGCGTCCGGCAAAAGATAAGGATATGGATAAAGCGGTTCGTGGAAATCGATTAACTGTACCCCGGCATAGCGTGCCACCGTTTCAATAGCCGTTTGTATCTCTCCATGCCAATCACGGGTTCCCGACAAAAAACGGGTATGGCGGTCGGCAATCGGAGTCATTCGTGCAATGATAATCCGTACAGCGGGATTGGCCTCACGGAATGTATCAATCAGCTTCAAATAATCTTTCACAAAAAAATCACGGTAGTTAGGCCAATTGCGAGGGTCGGTATCATTGATACCCAAATGAATGACAACAATATCTCCTGCAAAATCCAATGCTTTCCGATATTCTTCCTGTCGGGTATAAGGGCGATGTCCCTGATTAAGCAGGGTAGCGCCAGGTTTCCCGAAGTTCTCGACTTCATAACGTTCTCCCAGCAGCTTTTGCAACTTCACAGGATAAGATTGTGTTGCACGGTCAGATAATCCTGTACCATAGGTAATACTGTTTCCTACACATGCAACCTTTATCCGTTGCTGGGCAGACAACACCCAACAAACGAACAGACAGACGAATAATAGTAAAATCTTTTTCATTTATTTCTTCCCAATGTAAGGTTTCACAATCTCTACCCATTTCAAGTAACCTTTCCCCAGAAGATGCAAACCATCATTTGTATAGGTAGTGTTCATCTTTCCGGTTTGTTTGTCTATAAAATGGGAGTACAAATCTATATAGGTCGCTCCTTCTTTTTCTGCCAAGCCGACTAACCCTTTATTGATTTCAGGGATAACCTGCCAACGGGAAGTATGTCCCTTGAACATATTGTAATGGTCGGTGACCGGAAGAACACTTTGCAGATATAGCTTTGTTTTAGGCGAATCTGCCTTTATCTTCCTGACAATCATCTCAATACGGGATACAATAGTATCGGCGGGAGTTCCCCTACTCACATCATTAATACCAATCAAAAGAAATATTTTAGCGGGCTTTCCCTTCAGGATAGCATCAAGACGGTCATATACTCCCATACAAATGTCGCCGCTGATTCCACGGTTTTTGACATGTTTGTTCTTGAACAGTTCCGCCCATTCGGCACCGTTTGTGATACTGTTTCCCAGAAAAATAATGTCACTGGAAGTAACAGGCAGTTCTTCAAACAATGTAGCACGCTGGTAGTAAAACGTAGAATATTTGCGTTCTTGTGCGCGGCATAACAAAGACAGGGTCAATATGACCACTAAAAAAAAGATCTTTTTCATGACTATTCTTTTTATTTACTCATTAGCATATCCGTTTTTCATTATAGCATATCTGAGTTTCATTATAACATATTCAAATCTGCTCATAGCATATTTATAAATAGTTCTCTCTCTATAATCGATATGTCACTCTAGTGTTTTATTTGGTGAGTAAATGAGTCCTTCTACCGCTTTCTGTCCGTCAAGAGTAACAAAGACAGTAGTAAACATCCATTTTACTAGCCGGACTTCCGGGCTAACAAACTTCCCTACCGGTAATTTCAAAAGTACTTTATTCCAGCCTTTTTGCAGATGAACTTCCAAAGGCGGGCGTGCCACACAATTTTCGTTGCCCAAAGCTATTTCATTGCTTTTGGTGCGGTGAGTAGCTGTCCAGACAGGCGGTAATATTTCCTGTTCATTTATCCAGATACGGCTTTCCTTATAATCCCATTTTCCCGGCAGAGGAGGAAGATCGGCTTCGGAGCGTCCGTAATTCTGAAATTCAGCCCACAAACCAACGTTTTGTTCTTTCGGCGAATAGACATAGGTGTAGGCGTAGGCCGTATGGTTTTCTTTCGGTTCTTTATAAAATCCGGGAATAAGCGTCCCCCACACGTGGCGTAAATAGATTCCGGCACCAATAGCAGGACGCACATTGTATGTTTTTCCTCCATAGCTGTAACTATCCTGCAAAGTTTCTTCCGGAGGAAAAGCCTTTGCCAGATTTCCTTCGTTCGGGAAAGCATCTGTAATATTCCATTTCACATTTGTCTGGCGGACATACGCAAACGGATAACCGTCAAAAGTATGTTCTTTATGCCACAACAAACGACGTTCAAAATCGGCAAAACTTCTGAATAGTTCCGAATGCTCGTCGGTTGGAAGTATTGTTCCGTTCTTATCGAAATATTCCGTCCCACCACCTTTCCAGGCACGTTCCGCCATAGCCAGCATATTAGGATAGAAATTATTTTCGATAATCATCCCCCACTCGGTACTGACTAACCTGTCATTCCAGATAGCCAGGATTGTCCCTGCCAAATCTTCGCTTCCTTGTTCCTTATTATAAATACGACTATTGTACAATGCTATGATATCACCAAAGGTGTCAAAATGATTCAGATAATGAAAACGTGAGTCAATGGCGGGAATCCCTTTCTGCGCCTTTCCACGATAACTCCAAAGTTGAGTCATGTCAATCTCCCCGGGTTTGTAGTGCCAACCCGGATTCCATGAAATTACTTTCTTACCTTTGGAACGTACATAGGACACCATTTCCGGCACAAAACGGGGATTGGTAAACTGCACTTCATCCGTACCGATATGCAAATAAGGCACATCAAACGTTTCACAGACTTCATCCATCAACAATTTCAAAATTTTCATCCCTTCAGGACTTTGCATATCATGGCGGAAAGTACGTATAAATGCAGCGCTATGTCCGGGCATATCTATTTCGGGAATCAGCGTCATGTGATGTGCTTTACAGAATGCAACCAACTCCTTGGCTTCTTCCAACGTATAATATTTGCCGGGCATGCGGGTGGTATTCGCACTATCGTTCAGCATCGGAAAAATCTTACTTTCCAGACGCCAGGATTGATTCTCGGTCAAATGCCAGTGAAAAACATTGATTTTGAATTTGGCAAGCGCGGCGATTTCACGCTTAAGTTCATCCAGTGAAATGTAGCTTCTTCCAACATCCTGCATAAATCCGCGAACCCGGAAAGCAGGCCAGTCGATGATCTCAGCTCCTTGAATATGCGTTTTTGAATTCCTTTTTTCTGCCAGCTGCCTTAAAGTTTGCATAGCCCAATAAACACCGCGTTCGGTTACAGCCTCAACAATTATCCGCTTCTTTGTGATGCTCAGTCGGTAGGCTTCATCCTGGTTCATCGGTATTTCGGGG
>OGGD01001140.1_pt1 | contig 14572 bp, 9 predicted proteins | sample 1571091 | NCBI WGS metagenome assembly OGGD01 (sample SAMEA2582073, study PRJEB24529) | metagenome | biome: Human gut stool | place: China | collected 2011
CCGAGAGGGACGGCAGCTGTTGCTGCAAGGCGCGGACATAGGCCATTACTACCGGGTCCGGCTCCGCTTTCGTAACAATACCAAATCGCATTCCCTTGTTCCAATCCAGAATAAACACCTGTGAAGGATCCGGTCTGCGGTAGTACACTGCCGGGGTCAGCATCAGGCTGGGCAGTTCATACTGTACACTTTTTACGCTGCGAATGATTTCTGCCTGCCGTCTCGCAGCCTCGTGCAGCAATGCGGTCTCATACAGTGACTGGTCTGGTGTTTCTGCAAACATCCACCGATACTGCACCGCCTGTTCCAGCGTAATATATCCACGGGGCACCTCCGGCGGCGTATGAAATGGGACGCCGATCTCTGGCATATACACTGCCGGATAAAAGTGCAAGCCTCGCGCCGCGATCTCTGCACACTCGATCTGCAATGAAAGATCGATCTCATCATTCAGCAACGCCCTCCAGACATCCTTTATGCTGGCACAGCGGTGCATGATAGGAGAAAAGCGGTTGCTCAACTCCCCTGTAGCGGCAAACAGGTCAAAGCCCAGCATTTGCAGCGGCATATTCTGGTGTCCGATCAGCAGATGCCGTTTGGGTGGATTTGCATTCAGCTTTACTGCCTGTGCATGATGCACCGCCTCATCGTACAATTCCAGCAGCTGCTTTGCCTTGGGGTAAAAATCCCATCCCGCCGGGGTCAGCACCACACGGCGCGGCACATGCTGGAACAGTTCAAACTGCAATTGCCCTTCCAGCGTGCGGATCTGCTGCGAAAGTGCCGACTGGGAAAGATACAGTGCCTCTGCCGCCGCAGAAAAGCTGTTCAGTTCCACGATCTTTATAAAGCCCGCCAGCGCGCTCTGGTTCATGCTTTCCTTCCTCCTGCAATACATTAGGTTTTCCTTAATTATAATATAATAAACTTGAATTGTAAACAGCACCCTTCTACGCTACAATTGTTAAGGATTCAGCAAAGTGTCCTTCACCTTGCTGCACAATAAGAAGGAACAAAAAGAAAGAGAGCGTACCTATGAACAAGATTTCCCGTAAGGGCTTTATCAAGATCGCCGCTGCTGCCGCCATGAGCGGTGTGACCGCCGGTGCTCTGGCTGCCTGCAATGCCGCCTCCGGCTCTGCTTCCGCTTCCACTTCCGGTGCTGCCGGCCAGTACATCCCCGGCACCTATGAGGGCACCGCCGAGGGTATCTCCTCCACCGTCAAGGTCACCATGACCTTCTCCGACAGCGCTGTCACCGATGTGGTAGTGGACACCTCCGGCGAGACTGCTTCCTACGGCGCTGCCGCTGCCGATGAGCTGCGCGAGCAGCTGATGGCTGCCGGTTCTGCCGAGATCGACGGCGTTTCCGGTTCTACCATCACCTCCGATGCCGTGATGAAGGCCGCCAAGAGCTGCTACGCACAGGCAAAGGGCGAGGCCGTGGTCTCCAGCGTGCAGCTGCCCACCGGCGATGAGAACGACTGGCTGGGCAAAGAGCCTGACATCGACGAGGCTTCTATCACCGAGACATGGGATACCGATATCGTCATTGTGGGCGCTGGCAACGGCGGTATGTGCGCAGCCGCTTATGCTGCACAGAACGGACTGAACTTCCGCATCATCGAGCAGAATTCTGCCGTTATGGATACCCGCCACTGGTACGGCACCATCGACAGCAGCGAAGCAAAGAAAAAGGGCATTGCTCCTGTTGACCGCGCCGAGCTGCTGAGCGAGATCTCCCGCTCCATGGGCGGTCGCTGCGACCAGCGCGTAGTTAAGACCTGGATCAATGAGTCTGCCGCCATGCACGATTTTGTTTCCGGCATTCTGGAAAGCGAGCCCTACAACTATGTATGCAACCTGACCTCCGGCGATGAAGCCAAATGGCCGGATGATACGCAGGTGAGCCAGAGCAAGCTGATGTTCCCTGTGCAGCAAGTCGACTACAGCAGCGCCGAAAAGCCCCGCAACGTGGTATTTCAGGAGTATATCGAGAGCAAGGGCTACAGCATCGACTTTAACACCGGCCTTGCCAAGCTGGAAAAGGATGCCGACGGCCGCATCACCGGCGTTATCGCCCAGAGCACTGCCGACGACCACTTCATCCGCATCAACGCAGCCAAGGGCGTGCTGCTGGCCTGTGGCGGCTATGCAGGTAATCCCTACATGATGGAGCAGCTGGACCCGCTGGGCACCAGCGTGACCACCGCCTGCTCCTATACCCCTGCTGACAAGGGCTATGGTATCCGTGCCGCTATCTGGGCAGGTGCACATCTGGATGCAGAGCCTGCTCCCGTGCTGTTCGACCGCGGTCTGGTGGCACCCGGTGTGGATGCCGGTTATGTGGACAATGGCTCTGCCTTTGGCGGCAAGGCCTTCCCCGGCACTGTGGGTCAGTACAACCCCGGCAGCCAGCCCTTCCTGAAGGTCAACCGCCATGGCGAGCGTTTTATGAACGAAAGTCAGGAATACGACAATGCCTCCCATGCTTCTTTCCAGCAGCCGGGGCACGTTTATGCCATGATCCACGATGCAAACTTCCGCAGCGACGTAGATCGCTTCCACACCATCGGCTGCTCTGCACTGACCCGTTACATCCCCGGCATGATGGAAGGTCAGCTGGAGCAGTACGAGGGTGAGGGCCTGATCATGAAGGCGGACACCATTGAAGAGCTTGCCGACAAGATGGGCTTTACCGGTGCTGACAAGGACAACTTTGTAGCCACCGTTGCCCGCTACAACGAGCTGTACGACAAGCAGAACGACGAGGACTTCGGCAAGCCTGCAAGCCGCCTGAGCGCCATCCGCACCGCGCCCTTCTACGGCTGCTGGCTGGGTGCCTCTCTGCTGTGCAGTATGCAGGGTATTTCCATCACTGAAAACTGCCAGGCGAAGGATAGCAACAACGAGCCCATTCCCGGCCTGTACATTACCGGCGATATGTCCGGCAGCTTCTTCCAGAACAACTACCCCTGCGTCATGGGCGGCACCGCTTGTGGCCGCACCCTGACCTTTGCCATCAAATCCGTCAAGCAGATGGCCGGTCTGGAAAACGCCTGATAAAGCGCAGTTCTCCGGCATACTCTAAGCGTTTCTTCTTTTCTTCTTTTTCATGTGAAGAGGGGCAGCCCCATTTGGGCTGCCCCTCTTTGCGTTTTTGCCCCGCACGCCCCTACACAAATGGCCGCGATTGTGCTATGATAAGCGTGAAACCGGGCAGTTCATCTCCGCCCGGTCAAAGATCGAGGTGTTTGTACAAATGTCGGATATTCTGGATACCTTACGGCAGGAAGGGGTGGACCCTGCTCTGCTTACGGCGGTGCAGGAATACCGCGCCGCTCATCCGCTGGAGCAGGCGCTGCGCCCGCGCATCCCCGCCCCTGCCTTTATTTACTACGGCAAAGAGGTGTGGGATCAGGCACTGGCGGCCATCCTCTGCGGCGAAAACCTGCTGCTGGCCGGCGGAAAGGCCACCGGAAAAAATGTGCTGGCAGAAAACCTTGCCGCCGCCTTTGGCCGCCCCGCGTGGGACATCTCCTTTCATGTAAACATGGACGCCGCCTCCCTCATCGGCATGGATACTTTTGCGGGCGGGCAGGTGGTGTTCCGTCCCGGGCCGGTGTACCGCTGCGCACAGTGCGGCGGCTTTGGCGTGCTGGACGAGATCAACATGGCCAAAAACGAAGCGCTGGCGGTACTGCACGCGGTGCTGGACTTCCGCCGCGCCATCGACGTGCCCGGGTACGACCGCATCCCGCTGGCTGAGGAGACCCGCTTTATCGCCACCATGAACTACGGCTACGCAGGCACCCGGGAGCTGAACGAGGCGCTGACCTCCCGCTTTGCGGTGGTGCAGATGCCCACCATCACGCAGGATAATCTGGAAAAGCTGCTGCGGGCGCAGTTCCCGGATCTTACCGCAAAATATGTGCATCAGTTTGCGCTGCTGTTTCTGGACCTGCAGAAAAAGTGCGACAGCGCTGAAATTTCCACCAAGGCGCTGGATCTGCGCGGTATGCTGGACGCGCTGCGGCTGATCCGCAGGGGCATCCCGGCCGGGGCAGCTCTGGATATGGGCATCACCAATAAAGCCTTTGACTCCTACGAGCAGGGGCTGATCCGGGACGTGATCGCCGCGCGCATCCCGGCCAAGCTGGATGCCGGAAAGCTGTTTGCCTGATGGACGCCCAAAGCTACACCGCACAGGAGCGGCGTGCGGCCAATCAGGTCTGGGCCGCTGCCGGAGCCTACGGCTTTGAGCCGCTGTTTCTGGCCCGCAACACGGACGGCACCATTGATTTTTACATGAACTGCATCGTGGGGCTAGTGCACAAATACTACGGTGACGCGCTGATCTGGGACATTTTTTCCGCTTGGGAGGGTGACACCCGCCAGCCCATGCTGGACGATATGGCGTGGCTGTACTTAGAAAACGCCGCCTACCGGCTGGAGCTGCCCCGCCGCCCGGTGCTGGAGGCGCTGCGTTTTGCCCACGCAGACTACTTTTTTGCCATCCAGTACAAGCTTTCGCGGCAGGAGTGGATGGCAAAAAACCAGCTGGTGTACACTATGCAGGCCGCGCGCTGGCGCAAGGTGCTGGGACGCACCGCCCCGGTCATGACCCCTTACGAGAGCAGCCTTGCCGCCGCGCTGGAGCCGGAGAACGCACCAGAACCGGCACAGCTCAAAAACGACCTGCTGGCGTTGTTTGCAAAATTTGCCCTGTTTGATGGCGAGGTACGTCAGAAGCCCGCGCTGCATCTACGGCTGCAGGGCTTTTGGGCAAAGCTTGCCACCAAAACCATGCCCACCCAGATGATCAAGACCGACCGGGTGACGGTGGAGCATTCCGGCGCGGTGGATGCCGCAGGCAGCGGGTTGGCGGTGGACAAGCGCCGGGCAAATATCACCCTGAAGCAGCGCGCCGCACAGGATCGCGCCTACATTGAAAGCTGCTTCGGGCGCTGCTTCTACCCGCCGGAACAGCTGCGCAAGGCCGAGCAGGAACTGTGCACCGGAGTGCATCTGGGCTGTCATTTGTGGTTCAGCGCCGGTGTGCCCAGCCCGGCGCAGGCACCCACCCCGGAGGCGCGGCAACTGGCACAGCAGGCCGAATTGCAGGCCGAGCGCAACCGCGCTTACTACGCAAAAAATCAGGAGCTGCACCGCAGCGTGGTGCTGCGCCTTACCGAGCAGATCCGCAACTGCATTCTGGTGCATCAGCAGCCCGACCAGCAGGTGGCGCGCAGCGGTGATTTGTGTGCCGGGCGGGTGTGGCGCGCCCCTTACCTGAACGATGACCGGGTGTTTTTGTGCCCGGAGGAGGAAAACTGCCCCGCCTTTACGGTGGATCTGCTGCTGGACGCTTCCGCCTCCCGCCTGCACTGTCAGGAGGTGATCGCGGCGCAGGGTGTCATTCTGGCCGAAAGTCTGGCCAACTGCGGCATTCCGGTGCGGGTAAGCGCCTTTAGCAGCCTGCGGGGCTACACGGTGCTGCGGGTGCTGAAAGGCTTTGCGGACAAGAACCGGCAGAACATCTTCCGTTACTTCGCCTCAGGCTGGAACCGGGACGGTCTGGCACTGCGGGCGGCGGGTGACCTGATCCGGTACACCCCCGGCCCTGCCCCGCGCCACCTGATGATCCTGCTGACCGACGCCAGCCCCAACGACAGCCGCCGCATCCCGCCCACGGCGCAGAACCCGCTGGGCTGCGCCTACGAGGACGCCGCCGGTGTGGCCGATACCGCTGCGCAGGTGCGCACCTTGCAACGGCAAGGCGTGCGGGTGTCTGCCGTTTTTATGGGCGAGGATAGCAGCGCCGGTGCCGCCGCGCAGATCTACGGCAAAAATATGGCGCGCATCCGCGGCATGGATCAGCTTGCCCGCGCTGCCGGACGGCTGATCCAGAACGAGATCCGGGAACTTGGCGATTAAAGAAGCAAAACGACCCCTGCGGGAGCAGATCCGGCCTTTGTCGGCACCTCCCACAGGGGTCGTTTTTACAACTGTGTATCTCAAGACACAACCATATTTGAACTTCCGCTTGCTTTGTACCGTAGATTTTTGCAAAAATTTGTTGTTTCGAAAAACTTACAGTTGTTTTTCGTCCGAAAGTATGCTATACTACGTTCAGAGAAGTTTTATGCAGCCTGTCGGCCTGATCACCCGGCTGGTATTTCCACAACGTTTCGCTGTTTGTTTTCAGGAAGGAGATCAACCATGGACGCTTCCCGTTATTTTGACGCCATGCACAACGCCATGTCCACCCTGCACACTGGTGCACAGCTGCTGCTCACCGTCCGTTTGCAGGACACCTGCGGCAATGACGCCTACCTTGAAGTAAAACAGCTGCCCGGGGAGCAGAGCGCCCTTGTGTGTTATTCCACCATGGGACGGCGCTGCCTGAATTTCCAGCTGTTCCGCAAGGGCTGGCAGCTGTGCCACAATGCGGAGGGGCAGCTGACCGGGCGTTTTCCGTCCAGTGCCGACAGTCTGCTGAGCCAGACCGACTTCCGCGCCTACTGCCGTGAGGACCGTCTGGATGCTGCCCGCACCCAGCGCCTTATAGAGGAACTGGGACAGCGTGCCGGGACCAACTATGTTGGTACCATCCCGCAGAATGCCCGCACCGGCGCACAGATCACGGTGGAAAGTTACCTTGGCTGCGGTGCACGCTGGAGTTACTGGAATCAGGACGCTTCCCCCTGCCTGCCGCTTGCTGCCATTTTGTACTGGCTGGCAGATTTTCTGGCTGGGAACGAGCGCCGCGCCCTCCAGTCTGACCCGCAGGCCGCTGCACTGGCTGCGCAGTGGCTGACAAAGGACACTGCTGTGTTCTTTTGCCCCTCCCCTGCCCTGACGGTATCCTCTGCAACCGGTTATAGTGCCCCTGCTGCACGGCGCACCCGCCCCGCCCCGGTGCCTGCCGCACGCAGCAAGAGCTGGCAGAGCGTTCTGGCTGCTATGGCTGCGGTGTAAGCTGGTACCTTTTCAATCTGGTTTACATATAAAAGACGAGTGCTCGGTTTTGCCGAGCACTCGTCTTTTTTTACAAAATAACAGCAAAAAAGCACCCCGCCAACCGTTTCCGGTCAGCGGGGTGCTTGGTGCTTATAGTTTACGGTTCAGCTTACGCTGCACAGCACAGGGAGGAAATCACTCCTCGATGTAGCCGTACTGGAAGTACCAGTAGCCGTAGGGGCTGTGCCAGACGCCCTTCAGAGAAGAGCTCTGCAGCCAGAATTCGTTGTAGTAAGCAACGGGGATGCAGCCCATATCCTCCATCAGGATGTCCTCAGCCTTGTGCAGCTGTGCAAAGTGCTCGGCGACATCTGCAACCTTGGAAGCCTCCATAGCAGCATCGAAGTCAGGGTTGGAGTACTTACCATCGTTGTTGCCGTTGCCGGAGCAGAACAGCTCGATCATGTTGGAAGGATCGTTGTAGTCCATGACCCAGCCGTTACGGGCAACATCGTACTCGCCGGCACGGCGAGCAGCGGTGAAGGCAGACCACTCCATCTTGCTGATGGTCAAAGTGATGCCCAGATCGCCCCAAGTCTGCTGCAGGTACTCTGCCAGAGGCACATGGTAGCCGGAATCGTTGGTGCTGTACTCGATGGTGGGGTAGCCCTCGCCATTGGGATAGCCAGCCTCTTCCAGCAGCTTCTTAGCCTCGGCCATATTTGCCTCGTAGTCAGCTGCAATGTAGGGAGAACCGCCGTTTGCGTTGTCGTAGAAGTAGCCCTGCGCGTCCACGATGCTAGGGCCGACCAGGTTGGAAGCAGCAGAGTAGGTGCCCTGCATGATGGTGTTGGCAACGTAGTCGCGGTCGATAGCCAGAGCCAGAGCCTTGCGGACCTTGGCATCCTTGAAGGCATCGCGCTGCAGGTTCATGCTGACGTAATAGGTGCCCAGAATGGGGTCAACATAGAAGTCGCCGCCATCCTCTGCCTTGGTCAGGCTGGGGATCTCGTCGGTGGGCACGTCCTTGATCAGGACAGCCTCGCCGCTGTTATAAGCAGCGAAGCAAGCGGAAGAGTCCTCCAGCAGCAGCAGGGTGATGCTGTCGGAAACGATCTTAGAGCTATCCCAGCCGCCAACGTAGTTGGGGTTCTTGGACAGAACGATACGCTCGGAGGGGGTCCACTCGGTGATCATGTAGGGGCCGTTGGAGACGAAGGTCTCAGCGGAGGTGCACCATGCATCGCCGTTGGCCTCAACGGTAGCCTGCTGCACAGGGCTCATGGATGCGAATGCAGCCATCTTGTCGAAGTAGGAGCAGGGGTAGGACAGCACGATGGTCAGGGTCTTGCCGTCGTCGCTTGCCTTGACGTTCAGCGCATCGGGGTTGGGCTCTGCAGTGGGGTTGCCGTCTGCATCGGGGAAGCCGGCAGCTGCGTCAAAACCATCGATCATGCCCAGGCAGGTCTCTGCGTAGGGAGCTGCGGTGTCGGGGTTGACCATACGCTTGAAGGTGTACTCGAAGTCCTTAGCGGTCAGGTCGGTGCCATCGCTCCACTTCAGGCCGTCACGCATGGTGAAGGTCCAAGTCAGGCCGTCCTCGCTTGCTTCCCAGCTCTCAGCCTGGCCACCAATAACTTCGTTGTTCTCGTTGATGATCAGCAGGGGCTCGAAGATGGTGATGATGGTGTTGGCGCCATCAACAGCGCTGTTCAAAGAGGGATCCAGAGTCTCGGGGTTGGGGCCGTACTGGACGGTGAAGCCAGCGGTGTTGACACTGCCGGTAGAAGAACCAGCAGCGGAAGAAGCAGAACCGGAGGTTGCGGTAGAACCGGACTTGCTGCCGCCACAGGCTGCCAGACCCAGAGCAGCGGCACCCACGCCTGCAACCTTGAGGAAATTACGACGAGAAATGCGTTTCATAATAATATCCTTCCCTTATATCAAATTTGAGTGTGCCAGGTTCCCCCAGCCGCCTCTATATTCGATCCGGTGCAAATGTACACCGGAGGAACACGAATGATTATAATGCGTTCTCATACCGGTTACAAGCCCAAAACTTGGACTGTAACCATTTTGTGACAACATTTCAGCACTAAGTTGAATTGCTTTCACTTTTTACCGGTGTGAAGTGTTCTCACTTCACGCGGTCAAGGTGATGGCAGGCAGCCCAGTGGCCGGTGGAGACCTCCTTGAACTCAGGCACCTCGTTTGCGCACTGCTCGTCTGCATAGGGGCAACGGGTACGGAAACGGCAGCCGGACGGCGGGTTCAGGGGGCTGGGCACATCGCCCTGCAGCACGATACGCTTGGACTGGCGGGCCGTAATGGGGTCTGCCACCGGAATTGCGGAGATCAGGCTGCGGGTGTAGGGGTGGATGCTGTGGGTGATCAGCTCGTAGCTGTCGGCCAGCTCCACCATCTTGCCCAGATACATGACGCCGATGCGGTTGGAGATGTGCTTGACAACGCTCAGGTCATGGGCGATGAACAGGTAGGTCAGACCCATCTCCTGCTGCAGATCCTCAAACATATTGACGACCTGTGCCTGAATGGAAACGTCCAGTGCGGAGACAGGCTCGTCACAAACGATGAACTCGGGGTTCACAGCCAGTGCACGGGCAATGCCCACGCGCTGACGCTGACCGCCGGAGAACTCATGGCAGTAGCGGTTTGCGTGCTCGCTGTTCAGGCCAACGCGCTCCAGCAGAGCGATGATCTTATCGTGGCGATCCTTTTCGTTCTCGGCCAGATGATGGATATCAATGCCCTCACCCACGATGTCGCCGATGGTCATGCGGGGATCCAGACTTGCGTAGGGATCCTGAAAAACGATCTGCATCCGGCGGCGGTAGGGCAGCATATCCACTGCGATCTTGTTGTCCTTATCGAACAGCAGGTTGCCGTCATAGTAGATCTTGCCGCCGGTGGGCTCGTACAGGCGCAGCAGGGTGCGGCCGGTGGTGGTCTTGCCACAGCCGGACTCGCCTACCAGACCAAGGGTCTCGCCCTTGCGGATGGCAAAGCTTACGTCATCCACGGCCTGAACGTACTTGCGGTTCTTGCCCACACCGCCGGCGGGGAAATACTGCTGCAGGTGCTGGACTTCGACCAGCGTCTTGTGTTCACTCATTCTGCCTTTTCCCCTTTCTCAAATTCAGCCTTCTGCTGCAGCCAGCAGTAGGTATAGTGGGTATCGCTGAGCTCGGTGCGCGGGGGCATCTTGCTCAGACAAATCTTCATGCAGTTCTTGCAGCGGGGCGCAAAGGGGCAGCCGGCCGGCGGATTCAGCAGATCCACAGGGGTGCCCTCAATGGGCACAAGGCGCTCGTGCTCTGCGGTGTTCAGCTTGGGAATAGAGTTGATCAGACCCTTGGTGTACTCGTGACCCGGCTGGTAGAAGATCTCGTCGGTGGTGCCGTACTCCACAATGTGGCCGGCGTACATGACGGCGATCTTCTCACACATGGAAGCCACAACGCCCAGATCGTGGGTGATCATGATAATGCTCATGCCCAGCTTCTTGCGCAGATCCTGCATCAGCTCAAGGATCTGTGCCTGAATGGTCACATCCAGTGCGGTGGTGGGCTCGTCAGCGATCAGCAGCTTGGGCTCACAGGCCAGTGCAATGGCGATCATCACACGCTGGCGCATACCGCCGGACAGCTCGTGGGGGTACTGCTTCAGGCGCTTTTCGGGCTCGTTGATGCCAACCAGCTCCAGCAGCTCCTTGGCGCGTGCCCATGCCTCCTGCTTGTTCTTATCAGTGTGCAGGCGGATGACCTCCACGATCTGGTTGCCGATGGTGTACACCGGGTTCAGGCTGGTCATAGGGTCCTGGAAGATGATGGAGACCTCGTTGCCGCGGATCTTGCGGAAGTCCTTCTCCTTCATGTTCTCGATCTCGTGGCCGTTGAACCACACATTACCGCCCACCAGCTTGCCGGGGTAAGCGGTCAGGCCCATAACGGAGTAGGCGGTGACCGACTTACCGGAGCCGGACTCGCCCACAACGCCCAGAACATCGCCCTGATTCATGGTAAAGGAAACGCCGTTCAGTGCCTTTACTTCGCCCGCAGGGGTGAAGAAAGAAAGGCGTTCATCTTTGATATCAAGAATTTTCTCGCTCATTTCTGTTCACCTCATCAATTCTTCAGCTTCGGGTCAAAGGCATCGCGCAGGCCATCGCCGAACAGGTTGAACACAAGGATCATCACGCTGATCATCAGTGCGGGGGCGATCAGCAGATGGGGATAGGTGTTCATGCCCTTGACGGCATCGGTAGCCAGAGAGCCCAGAGAAGGCAGCGGAGCTGCAACACCCAAACCGATGAAGCTCAGGTAGCTCTCGGTGAAGATGGAAGCGGGGATCTGCAGGGTGGTGGTAACGATCAGGGTACCAATGCAGTTGGTGAGCAGATGCTTTTTGATGATACGACCGCTGGAAGCGCCCAGTGCGCGGGCAGCGGTAACGTACTCGCTCTCCTTCAGGATCAGGATCTGGCTGCGGACGATACGCGCCATGCCGACCCAGTACAGCAGAGCAAAGATGATGAAGATGGAGATCATGTTGGGGCCAAGGGTCTGCATCCACTTGAAGCCGGGCTGGGTGGACAGCGCATCCAAAGGATCCTTCAGAGCCATGCCCAGCAGGATGATCAGCAGAATATCCGGGATGGTGTACAGAATATCCGTGATACGCATCATGATATTGTCCACCCAGCCGCCGGCGAAGGCGGAAACTGCGCCGTAGGTAGCGCCGATGATCAGCACCAGCACAGAGGCGATCAGACCGACAGACAGGCTGACGCGGGTGCCCATCATGATACGCACCGCAAAGTCACGGCCCATACGGTCGGTACCCAGAATGTGCGGGAACACCTTTTCGCCGGCATCGATGCGGGCCTGCTCGGAGGCAGAGTACTCGAACGGTGCCAGATTATTGCTGCCCTTCACCTGCTCCGAGTAGCTGTAGGGCCACACGGCGGGCAGAAGGTAGGCAAAGATGGCAATGGCAATGATGAACACAAAGCTGACCATGGCGATCTTGTTCTTCTTCAGGCGGCGGATACCGTCCTTCCAGAAGTTGACGCTTTCGCGCATGACCACCAGGCTCTGCTTTTCCTCATTGCTGGCGGGCAGAAAATCCTCCGCGTTGAGCTGCAGGCTGAGCGGATTCTTTTTAATGTTTTCCATGAAAATCGCTCCTCTCTTACTTCAGCTTGATGCGCGGGTCAATGATCTTATAAAGGATATCCACGACCACGTTTGCAATGATGACCATGCTGGACAGCAGGATGGTGGTGCCCATGATCATGGTGTAGTCACGGTTGGTGATGGCGGACACGAAGTCACGGCCCAAACCGGGCACGGAGAAGATCTTTTCCACCACGAAAGAACCGGTCATCAGGCTTGCCAGCATGGGGCCAACGTAGGTGATGACAGGCAGAATGGCGTTGCGCAGTGCGTGCTTGAACAGGATCATGAACTGGGACACGCCCTTTGCGCGGGCGGTGCGCATATAGTCCTGGCCCATAACGTCCAGCAGGCTGGAGCGCATCAGACGGGTGATATAAGCCGAGGGGTAGATAGCCAGTGCGGTGACCGGCATGATATAGGCGGCTGCACTGTTCAGACCAACCGTAGGCAGCACCTTCATGTTCATACCAAACTGGTATAGCAGCAGCACGCTGGAGATAAAGCTGGGGATCGCGATGCCACAGGTTGCAAACACGATAATAATGTTATCCAGCCACTTACCGCGGTTGTAAGCGGAAATGCAGCCCAGCGGGATGCCCACGCACAGAGCCACCACCACTGCAATGCCTGCCAGACGGCAGGACACCGGCAGCTTGCTGGCAATGATCTGGTTCACGGTACGGCCGCGCTGACGCAGGCTCAGACCCAGATCGCCGTGCAAAAGGCTTTTCATGTAGTTGACGTACTGCACACCCAGCGGCTTATCCAGGCCATACTTTTCGGCCAGAGCCTGCTGAGCAGCGGCGCTGATGGACTTTTCTGCCACGAACGGGCCACCGGGGACCAGGTTCATGACAAAAAAGGTAACCGTAGCCACAATGAAGATACTGAAGATACCCATTGCGACACGCTTGATGATGTACTTTGCCATCGTTTGATGCCACTCCAATCCTATCAATGAATTACTATTTTGCTCTCAGGCCGAGCCATACTTTCCCGCAGTCCGCCAGCCTCACACATAGCGGACGTCTGTCCTTGGCACACGGACAGAAAAAGCGAATAATAAAACGATGGCATCTTGCGGTCGCATAAACACCATCGTCCATACCCGAGAAACACTCTATCTATTATAGAGAGAACCACGAATTTTGTCAATTCACATGAAAATAATTCACTTCATTTCAGCAAAGCATGAGTGGAATCTTATACTTTATACAAATTTCCTGTATATTTGTAGGTAAAAGTGCTACTTTTCTGGTCTTTTTGGCAGCTATTCCGGGACGTGCACAGTCTGTTTATCTCTGCTAAGTGCAAAAGACAGTGTCTCTCCCCCAGAACCATCTATCCATGTCACGGGCATTTTTCTCCATGTTACAGGAAAACTGGCAAAAAAAGATCACCCGCAGCCCCTTCTCCGGCACGGTCAGTGCCCGGGAGATGTGCCGCGGGTGGTCATAGGTCGTTTTGCGGGTCAGGAGTACAGCTTTGCGGTCAGCTGGGAGTACATGGCGCTCTTTTGTGCCTTATAGGAGGCCATAGCCTGATCGGCCAGTGCGGTGCTTTGACCGTTGGCGGTCAGAATGGCACGCATCTGGCTGACGATGCTCTCCACTTCCCTGTCGTAGGACGCCTGCATCGCATACAGTCTGCCGCTTCTTGCCAGCACGATGGAGATCTTACGCGCCTGTGTCTGCTGGGACTCCGGCAGCGACTTGAACTCTGCCTTTGCCCCGGCAATGCAGCTGTTCAGTTCTGCCTCGGCACGCGCCTTGACGCTGTACAGCTGTTTCAACAGTGCCTTGACCTCAGCTTCGTAGGAAGCCTCCTGTTTGCCGGACGAGGACGCCGGTTTTTCTGTGGCAGCTGCCGTGCCGGAGCTGGCTGTGCCGGTGGTGTTCTCCTTCTTGCCGGAGGAAGCGGTGCTGCTGCTCTCCGTCCGGGAGGCAGAACTTGCCGAGGAGGCAGCGGAACCCGCCGGAGCGGATGCCGAATCCTCTCCCTCCTGCGGAGCACTGGCCGATGCTTCCTGTTCCCCACTGTTGGACGCAGCGGTTTCGTCGGTCAGTTCTTCCAGCGTGATATCGCCGCTGAGCAGCTTATCCAGATCCTCATCCGTCAGGGTGAGCTGTGTACTGTCTGCCGAGGCATCCGGCAACGTTTCGGGAATACCGGCTGCCATACCGCGGAGGTAGAACAACACCCCAAGGACTGCTGCTGCCAGCAGAACCACCAGCGCGCCCAGCACGATCAATACGATTTTCAGGACCTTATTTTTCTTCATACTAAAATCCGCTGCCCGGGCAGAGTACACCTCCGCCCGGGCAGTTTTCTCCTTACTAATAGGATCAGACCCACATGCCCAAAAACTTTTTGGGCTGATGCAGGGTCGCAGCGTCCAGCTCCTGATCGTG
>OGGD01001160.1_pt1 | contig 14293 bp, 11 predicted proteins | sample 1571091 | NCBI WGS metagenome assembly OGGD01 (sample SAMEA2582073, study PRJEB24529) | metagenome | biome: Human gut stool | place: China | collected 2011
CAAAGTCCAGGGAACCGTCCTCCCGGCGGTAGAGGTCCAGGTAAAAGAGGATGTAGTACAGCCGCGCCCCTACGATGGACAGGGGCACGGCAAAAAAGAGCATGTCGATGATGTCGTCCTGCTTGATGCCGAAGCGCTTGGCCGCATGGCAGCAGTACAGGACGGCCAGCAGGAATCCGGCGGCAATGATGATGCCATACCAGTACACCGGCCAGCTCCCGATGTGGAAGGCCACCCGGTTCAGGTGGAATTCCAGACCCAGGCCGGGAAAGGAGACGGTTCCCATCATGCCTCCTCCCCCGGCCGGACCACGGCCAGACCGCACCGCTCCGGCGTTACCCAGCGGCGGATGCAGTCCTCCACATCGGCTTTGGAGATACCGTCGAACACCTCGGGGAAGGTCAGGTACTCCACACCGGCAAAGTGGGCCTGGGCCAGTTCGATGCACACGTTTTCAAAGGAGTTGAGGCCCCGCACCTTGGCGCCGTACACCCCCTTTTTCAGCCGGCGGAACAGGCCCTCGTCCACACCCTCCTGGGCGATGCGGGCCCCCTCGGCCAGCACGGCGTCCCGCACCGCACGGGGATCGCAGCTCTCGCCGCCCGCCGCCATCAGGGCACAGCCGGGATAGAGCTCAAAGCCGTAGCCAAAGTTCTTGTTGATGAGGCCCTCGCTGTAGAGCCTGGCATACAGGGGGCTGGAATTGCCCAGCAGCGCCTCGCAGGCCAGCTCGCCCATGAGCTGGCGGCGCAGGTGCTCCTCCCCGGCGGGGGCGGGCTCGGCCTTGAAGCCAAGCTGGAAGATGGGGGTGGACACCTCCATGCGCAGCTCCTTTTCCGGCTTGGCCGCCGCGCCGTCCTCCTCCCCGCCGTAATCCCGCTCAATGTGCCCGCCCGGCTCCTTCGGCAGGATTTCCCGGGCAATGCGCACCCCCTCTTCCGGCTCCACGTCCCCCGCCACAGTGAGCACCATGTTGGAGGGGGTGTAGAACGCCTTGTGGCAGGCGTAGAGGGTGTCGGCGGTGATGTGGGAGATGGACTCCTGGGTGCCGGCGATGGGCACCCGGATGGGGTGGTGATCAAACAGGCACTCCATCAGGCCGTAAAACACCTGGTTGTCCGGATCGTCCTCCACCATGCGGATCTCCTGGCCGATGATGCCCTGCTCCTTGGCAATGGGCTGCTCGGTGAAGTAGGGGTGGGTCACCATGCCCAGCAGCACGTCCAGACTTTCGTCCAGCTGCTGGGTGGCGGTGAACAGGTAGCAGGTGCGGTCAAAGCTGGTAAAGGCGTTGGCATTGGCACCGGTCTTTGCGTACTTGGCAAAGGCGTCGCCGTCCTCATCCTCGAACATCTTGTGCTCCAGAAAATGCGCCACACCCGCCGGCAGATGCACCGTTTGGCCATTCAGGCAGAAATCCCGGTCGATGGAGCCGAACTTGGTGGCATAAATGACGTGAGTACTGGAATAGCCCGGCATGGGGCGTACCAGCACCGTCAGGCCGGAGGGCAGGGTCTGCCACTGGTCGGCCACGGTCTTTTCCAGCAGGGTCTGGTTATTCTGCGGCATGGGCAGCATCCTCCTTTGTAAGCAGATAGCTGACCGAGAGGGTCAGGCGGCGCAGAATGTCCCGCACCTCGTCCTTGGTCACAGTGCGCAGGGCATTCCGTGCCTGCTCCGGGCTCTGGATGGGCGCAGCGCTGTTGGCACCGGCGCGCAGCACCTCGATGTAGTACCAGCTCTCGATGCCGCCAAGGCTGTCCTCTACCCCGTTCATGCCGCTGAGCAGCCCCCGGCGGCAGTCCTCGAATTCCTCATCGGTAATGGGGCCGGTGCACAAGTCTGCAAGCTCCTTCAAAATCGCCTGCTCTGCGCGGGCGGCGTCAGCGTGCTCCACGCCGCTGTTCACCGCCATGCTGCCGGTAAAGCTCTGGAAGGAGGAGGAGCAGTAGTAGCACAGATGGTCCCGCTCCCGCACATTGAGGAACAGGCGGCTGGTCACGCTGCCGCCGTACAGCGCCATGGCAAGGCGCACGGCTGCCAGCTGCTGCGGCTGCATGGGCTGCCCCAGCGTGAACAGCATACACAGCTTTGCCTGCACCATATCGTAGTTTTCGGTCTTATGCACCGGTGCAATGGCGGGCATCGCCATGTTTTCCACCAGCGGCAGCGGGGCGCGGTCGATGCAGGCAAGTTCTGCCATCAAAGCGTCCCGGATGGCGGCGGTCTGGGCGGCGTCGCAGCCCAGCACCAGCAGCTCGATGTTGGCGGTGCGCAGCATCTGCCGGTAGGCATCGGTCAGCATGGCCGGGGTAAGGCCGTCCACCTCTTCCAGATAGCCCTCCTGCCGCACGCCTGCCGGGCTGTCACCAAAGAACTCCCGGTTGGCCTGATGCAGGCAGTAGATACGTTTATCGTTGATTTCATCCTCAAGGCCCTTTTTCAGCATCTGCTTTTCAATGCTGACGGCCTGCGGATCAAAGCAGCCGTCCACAAGATAGGGATGGAAGGCCGCACCCAGCGCGATTTTGGTATACTCGGCGGTCAGCGCCTCGCCTTCCAGCGCAAAGGCATCCTTGATGCCGGTCACGCTGACGCAGAGGTTGTGGTTGCAGCCCATGGGGCGGGCGTCCACCGTCAGATCTGCACCGTAGAGCTTTGCCAGTTTTTTGGTCAGCCGGGTCATATCCGGGCAGTCCGCATAGCCGCGCTCCATCACCAGCGGCAAAAGCGCATGGGCAGTGGCCGTTTTACGCTGAGCCGGAAAAGCAAAGTGGATGCTGATGCGGCAGCGGTTAAATTTAGAAGCCGGGTCGCAGGAAAGATGCACGCCCGGTGCAATGAGAGTACGTTCCAATGGTTATTCCCTTCTCTCTGTGCCGCAGCACAGAGCATTTGATTCAGTCTGCCCGCTGCAGGGCGATGAACTCTTCCAGGCTCAGGCCGCTGGCACGGATGGCAAGGGCGTTTTCCACCCCCACATAGCGCCAGTGCCACGGCTCGAATACGATGCCGGTGGCAGCCTGTCGGTCCTGCGGGTAGCGCAGGATAAAGCCGTATTCCGCCGCGTAGGCCGTAAGCCACTCGTAGGCGCGGGTCTCGGCAAAACTGGTGTCCTGCTGCGGATTGTCCGCGCTGAGGATATCTGCCGCGTAGCCGGTGCCATGCTCGTTGGCGTTGGCGGTGGGCTGGATGGTAGCCGCCAGACGGGCGGCGTCCTCCTCGCTCTTGCGCTTATCGCGGTAGGTCTGCACCCGGGCCTCGTAGGCGGCCTGACGGGTGTCGGCGTCCTGATAACCGGCCACAAGGGTCAGGCTGACCCCATCCGCCTGCGCGGCGGCTGCCATGCTGCGGTACTGCATGGCGGCTTCGGCTTCCAGCTGCTGGCCGGTGGTTTCATCGGCGGTGTCCAGCAGCGGGGCAGGCTCGGCGGTATAGGGCAGGTTGGCATTCACCAGCGTAAGCCGGGTGTCTGCGGCGTTGAATACATAGTCTGTGCCGTCGTACACACTGGCTGCAAACACCTTTGGCCCGGCCAGCAGGCCGTGCACCTTGGGCAGCAGCCACAGGATGCCGCCGGTCAGCAGCGCCACCACTGCCGCGCAGCCGGCCAGAAACAGCACCCAGTTGCGTGCCAGCCGCAGCATTTTGCGGCGTTTCCATTGTTGATAGGTCAGGCGCTTCTCGGCAGGCGCTCTGGAGGTACGGGCGGGTTCACTCATGCGGCGGGGCTCCTTTTCGGCATTGTTGCAGCGTCGGTGCGCCGCACAGATTCAAACTATATTATACACCCCTTTGCAATTTGTGTAAACGCCGCCATGTGTAAAAAAATTATGACCCGCCCGCCCCCGGCAGGGAGCAGACAGGCCATAAGCAAAAATTTCACGCAGATCAGTCAAACAGCATATCGTGGATGGCGCTGACAGCCTTGTCGGCGTCTGCACGGTCGATAATGCAGGAGATCTTGATCTCGCTGGTGGAGATCATCTTGATGTTGATATTGTTGTTGGACAGTGCCTCGAACATCTTAGAAGCAACGCCGCTGTGGCTCTGCATACCGGCACCCACAATGGAGACCTTGGCGCAGGTAGTGTCCACGCTGACATCGCTGAAGTGTGCGCTGTCCTTCAGCACACGCATGGCCACCTCGGCTTCGCCCTCGGCACAGGTAAAGCTGATATCCTTCTTGCCGTCGCGGCCGGTGGACTGCAGGATGATGTCCACATTGATGTTCTTCTGTGCCAGCAGACCAAAGATCTTAAAGCTCATGCCCGGCTCATCGGGAACGTTGAGAATCGTGATAACAGCAACATCGGTGTCCTTGGCAACACCCTTGATCAGCATACCTTCCATGTCCTTTGTAACCTCCTTAACCACCGTACCCGGGATGGGGTTCAGGCTGGAGAGCACCTCCAGCTCCACATTGTACTTTTTGGCCAGCTCCACACTGCGGTTGTTCAGCACCTGTGCGCCCAGAGATGCCAGCTCCAGCATCTCGTCAAAGGTGATCTCCTCCAGCTTGCGGGTGTTGCGCACCTTGCGCGGGTCGGCGGTGTAAACGCCCTCCACATCCGTGTAGATCTGGCAGCGGTCAGCGTGCAGGGCAGCAGCAATGGCCACAGCACTGGTATCGGAGCCGCCGCGTCCCAAGGTGGTGATATCGTCCAGCTTGTTCAAGCCCTGGAAGCCTGCCACCACCACCACACGGTTGCGCTCCAGCTCGGAGGAGATCCGCTCGGTCTCCAGCCGGGTGATGCGCGCCTTGGTGTAGGCACGGTCGGTGCGGAAGCCCGCCTGCCAGCCGGTCAGGCTGATGGCATGGCAGCCCAGCTCGTTCAGCGCCATGGCCAGCAGTGCGATGCTGATCTGCTCGCCGGAGGCCAGCAGCATATCCATCTCACGCGCCGAGGGGTTATGGGTGATCTCCCCTGCCTTGGCGATCAGGTCATCGGTGGTGTCGCCCTGTGCGGAGACCACCACCACTACGTCATTGCCCGCGTTGTGGGTGTTGGCCACGATCCGCGCAACGTTGAAGATACGGTCACGGTCCTTTACGGAGGAACCGCCGAATTTCTGTACGATCAACGCCATATCTTGTCACTCTCCTCTTTACGCCCCGCGTTTGCGGGGGCTTGCCGGGCGGAAGCGTTCTTGCACTTCCCTTACCCGTTTATCATTCCACAGTCGCGCCGGTGTTATCGGCATCCAGCTGCAACAGTGTAAATGCTTCACATCCGTCCAGACCTTCCAGCAGCTCCAGACCCTTTTCCAGCTTGGAATAGAACTTTTCGGCTTCGGCCTTTTCTGCCACTGCCATGACCGTGCTGCCTGCACCGGACACATACACGGCCTTTGCGCCGCACAGCCGCGCCATATCGAATACCTCGCGGGAGCCGGGCATCAGGGGCATGCGGTACTGCTGGTGCAGCTTATCCTCGGTGGCAATGGCCAGCAGGTCGTGCCGACCCTCGCAGAAGGCTGCGGGCACCAGCGCCGCACGGGACAGGTTATACACCGCGTCCTTATGGGATACCTCCTTGGGCAGAGCTGCGCGGGCTGCCTCGGTCAGCAGCTTGTAGTCCGGCACGATGGCGGCAAAGCAGAGACTTTCGTCCACGTTCCGCTTGACCGAATACACCTTGCCGTCCTCGAACACGCTGCTGGTCAGGCCGCCCAGCAGGGCCGGAGCCACGTTATCGGGGTGTCCCTCGATGGCAGTTGCCAGCGTAAGCAGTTCCTGCGTGTTGAGCACATCGCCCAGCATCCGGTTTGCGCCCAGCAGACCCGCGATGATGCAGGCCGAAGAGGAGCCCAGACCCCGCGCCATGGGGATGGGGTTCGTCTGGGTGATCTTGAGGGGCGGGATCTGCTTGCCCACTTTATCGAACAGACCCTTGGCGGAGCGGTACACGAGATTCGACTCGCCCCGGGGGATGCGGGTGCCGTCCGATGCCGAGATCTCCAGCACCTCGCTGTCCTCAAAGGTGACCGTGTTGTACAGGGTTACTGCCAGACCCAGCGCATCGAAGCCGGAGCCTACGTTGGCGCTGGTGGCAGGGACCGAAACCTTGATTTTCATTGCCGCAGTTCCTTTCCGTTACACTTCCTCGGGCAGACGCTTGAGCACCAGCTTCACGCTGCCGCCCACGGCCTCCACCTTGCGCGCGGCTTCTGCCAGCGCACGCTCGTCGGCGCGCTCTACAAAGTAGGCGCAGCCCTCGTACCGCTCATCCACCACCTTGCCGTAGCCGTAGATGGCTTCCACCACAGCGGGTGCAATGCCCGCCACACGCACATAATATGCAGCGGGAGCCGGGTCGGTGAGCATGCCGTCCACCGGGTCTGCGGGCTGCCAGAACAGGCTGTCGTGCACCTGTGCGCCGTTTTTCAGGGCATCCACCACGTCTGCCACCACAGCGCTGGCGGTGGGCAGCTTGCCTGCGCCCTTGCCGTAGAACACCACATCGCCCAGCATATCGCCCTTGACCAGCACCGCGTTGAACACATCGTCCACGCTGGCCAGCTGGTTTGCCTTGGGCACCAGACACGGCTCTACCCCGGCAGCCACGCTGCCGTCCTTGCCAAGCTTCATCCATGCGATCAGCTTGATGACGCAGCCCAGCTTTTCGGCGCTGGCCACATCGGCGGCGGTAATGGCCCGGATGCCCCGGGTGGGAATGTTCTGGGGGTAGATCTGGTGACCACACACCATGGAGGACAGAATGGCGATCTTGCGGCAGGCGTCGCGGCCGTCCACATCATCGCTGGGGTCCTTGGTCTCGGCGTAGCCCAGCTCCTGCGCAATGTGCAGCGCATCCTCAAAGTCAAGGCCCTCCCGCACCATCTTGGTGAGCATGAAGTTGGTGGTGCCGTTCACGATGCCTTCCACCTCGGTGATGACGTTAGCCGCCAAACACTGGTGCATGGGGGTGATGATAGGCGTACCGCCGCCCACAGAGGCTTCGAACAGAAAGGCACAGTCGTGCTCCTTGGCCAGTGCCAGCAGCTCTGCGCCGTAGGTTGCCACCATCTCCTTGTTGGAGGTGCACACGCTGCGGCCGCTCTCCAGACACGCCTTGACGTAGGGGTAAGCAAAGCGGGTGCCGCCGATGGTCTCCACCACCACCCGGATCTCCGGGTCCTGCAGGATCACATCAATGCTCTTCACCACCAAAGGCTCCACCGGGTTGCCGGTAAAGTCCTTCGGGTCAAGAATGTATTTTACCTCCACCGGTTCGCCAGCCCGGCGGGAGACACTTGCAGCATTGCGGCACAGCACCTCATATACGCCGCTGCCCACCGTGCCAAAGCCCAGAATTGCAATTTTAGCCATACTCTCTTTCCCTCGTTTCCTGTTTTGTTACAGGTTATACCCACAGCGCACACCCACGACCATACGCTGGCGCGAAAGCTTTTCGGTCAATTCCTCCGGGGACATCTGCATGGTATCGGTGCGGATGGTGACCGCCACCAGCGCAGCTCCGTTTTCCGGGGTGGACTGGTTGATGGTCACAATACTGGCACCTGCGGCGCTGATGCCTGCCAGAAGGCTTTGCAGCGCGCCAGTCTCGTCCCGCAGGGTGGCCATGACCGTGATGACCTCACGACCATTCTCGGAATCAAAGATACAATCCTTATACTTATAAAATGCACTGCGCGAAAGCTCTACCGCACGGGTCGCAGCCGAAATGCTGCGGGCTTCTCCGCTGGCCAGCAGCTCCTTGGCGCGTACCACCTTGAGAAAGACCTCCGGCAGCACCTGCGCATCCACCAGATAAAAACGGCGTTCCAACTTGTTCACCTCTCAAACACAAGTGTTCTTGTAGAAAATATAATAGCATCCGAACCCCTGCAATGCAAGAGCCCGGATGCTATTTTGTCACTTTGTCCAGTTTTGTCTTGTAAAGCGCGCCCTGTCCTTGCCGGATTTTTCAGCAAAGGGGCAAAAAAGTACGATTTTTCCCCTTATTCCGTATCCAGCGCACTGGTATCGGTAGGAGTGACCGGCTGGGTGGGCGCAGCGTCGTCTGTGTTCTCGGTAGGGGCAGCGGCCTGCGGGGCAGCATGGGAATAGGTGCAGGTATCGGGCAGGTCATCGGCACGGTAGTAGCCCACAGCCGTGCTCGGGCAGCCCGCACCGGCCAGAAGGCCGCTCTGGGTGCAGTAGCGGCGCTCCACCACGCCTGCGGAGGTGGGGAATGCCTTATAGGGCAGGTCTGCCTGTGCCTGCTCCATCAGCGCCTTCCACGCGGTCACACAGGTGCGGGTCTTGGCCTGCTGCTTGGACAGAGTCTTGGTCATATCGTAAGGTGCATCGTAGCCCCACCACACAGCGGTGACATAGTAGGGCGTGCCGCCCACGAACCACAGATCCTTTTCGTCACTGGCAGTACCGGTCTTGCCAAAGGCTTCCATGCCGTTGGAGTTGGGGTAGCGGCCGCTGGCAGTACCCACACTGGAGAACAGAACGTTCTTCAGCAGGCGGTTCATGACATAAGCAGTATCGGGGGTCAGTGCCTGATAGCTGGTGGCGTTGTTTTCCAGATAGATGTTGCCGTCCCGGTCCAGCACACGGGTATACAGGTGCGGGGTGGTGTACTCGCCATCATAGAAGATCTGGAAGGCTGCGGCCAGTGCCATGGGAGTAACGCCCTTGGTCTGGCTGCCCATGACCATCTGCGCCAGACCCACATCGTTGGTGGGGTCCAGCGTATTCAGCTGCAAGGTGTTGTAGACGAAGTTGAAGATATTGCTTGCGCCCACAAGGTCGCCCACACGCACTGCAATAGTGTTCAGCGAGCGGGCAAGGCCGTTCCACAGCGGGAGATCGCTGCCATCGCCATAGTTACCGCCGTAGTTGCGCGGCCAGCTGCGCCATGCGTTGGGGTAAGCGCGGAGCTGCTTGTCGGAGAGGCCCATCAGGCCGTTCTTGCGGCAGTAGTCCTCGTCCCGGATGATCATATCCTGCTTCTGGTACAGGGGGGAGTTGTTGAGCATGGTGGACCAGTTGACCAGACCATACTCAATGCCCAGCGCATAAGCGCCGATGGGCTTGATGGTAGAACCGGTCTGCCGCTCCACGTTGTAGGCGCGGTTCAGGGAAAGGCTCTTGGTCTTTTCGCCCAAGCCGCCCGCAATAGCCAGCACGTTGCCGTCATAGTCCAGCGTGACCATGGCTGCCTGCGTGCGCACGTTGCGGTAATAGTAGACGGTGCCGTCCTCGCCTGTGCGGGTCTTGGGGGTGCCGTCCTCATTGAACACCTGCACATCATCGTCCGAAATGGAGGTGACCTCCTCCTCATGCCAGCCTGCCGGGAAGTAGGCATCGTCAGTGTTCAGCATCAGGTTTTCCATCTGGGACTGCAATTTGGTATTGACAGTTGCCTCGATGGTAAAGCCGCCGGTGTAGAGCAGCTTCTGCGCCTCAGACTCAGAGATGCCCTCCTTGGCCATGATATCCTGCACGACCTCGTTGAACAGTGCATCGGTGAAGTAGGAGGTGACGGTGCTGGGCTTTTTGCCGCTGTCCTCTTCGGCCAGCACAAGGGGCTGCGCAGCACCGTTGCGGTACTCCTCCTCGCTGATCACACCCTGCTGCCACATATTGTACATGATGAAGTTGCGGCGGTTGATCAGGTTTTCGGGGTTCGTGTAGGGGTTATAGTTGGTGGGGTTTTTGGTAATAGAGGCAATGGTGGCGCACTCCCACAGGCTCAGCTGGCTGACGTCCTTGTTGAAGTACTCGTTGGCCGCCGTCTGCACACCCTGAATGGTGCCGGTAAAGCTGATGGTGTTCAGGTAAGCCTCCAGAATGGTCTCCTTGGAGTAGCTGCGGCTCAGGCAGAGGGCGCGGTAGATCTCGCGTACCTTGCGCAGTGCACCATTGATACCGCTGGCGCTGTTGTCATCGGTCAAGTTCTTGATGAGCTGCTGCTCCAGCGTGGATGCGCCCTGCTTAGAGCTGTAGATGGGCAGCAGATACTCGTTGATCATTGCGCCGATGGTACGCTTGAAGTTGACGCCGGGCTCTGAGTAGAAATCCTTATCCTCGGTGCAGATGAACGCATACTGCAAGTTGGAAGGGATCTGCTCAAGGTCTGCCCATACGCGATGGCTGTTAGAGGAGCGCAGGGTGGCATACTCCACCTGTGCGCCGGTATCCGGGTCGGTGGCTACCACCATACTGGACTGGCTCAGCTGGATGTTGTCCAAGTCCAGCAGGTCACCGTCGTTGGCAGTAGCCTGCACCACATAGAACACCATGCCCACGGCCACCACGCTGCCCAGCATGATGCCAAGGCAGAGCACCGTAGCAAGGGTGCGACCGATGAACCGCAGGATGGGGTGTTTGCTCTTTTCCTTCGGCGGCTTGGGGCTTTTGGGTGCCTTGGGCGCGCGGGTACGGTTTTCCGCTGCGGGGCGTGCCTCGCGGCGGCTCTGGGAAACATTGACCTTACGTCCCACCGGGCGGGCAGGCTGCTCCTCGCCGCCCCGATGGATCTTTCTCATCTCATTGTTGGAGATAGGGATCGCCTCCTGACATTTCAAGACTGTTGCCGGGCATTGCTGCGCCGGGTTTTATCCACATCGTTTGTAACACGAAACTTCAAACTGCAATACCATATTATAGCACGCACATCCCAGCCGGGCAAGAACCAATCTTTGCGCGCTGAGCAGATACAAATAGTATAACACACTCCACTGTGGAAAGTACAGTGCCCGCGTGTGAAAATTGTCTGCCATCCGCAAAAACGGGGCATACTTACGGGGGAAGGGAGTGTTTTTTATGCGCAAGCTGTCTGTCTGCCTGTTCTACGGGCTTTGCGTATTCACCATTGTTTTCAGTCTGTTCTGGATGGCACTACCAAAGCTGCCGCTGTCCCAAACCCCTGCCGGGTCCGAGACCGACCCCACCTCTCCCCTGAGCCTTGCCGCACAGGCAGTGCCCCAGACGGACACCGCCCGCTACTGCCTGCGGGACAGCGGCGGACGGGTGGCGGTGTACACCTGCCGCGCCGACGGCACCCCGGGCACTTTGATCCGCGTGACCGGTATCTACACCAATCTTCTGCCGGAAAATGATGCCCTGCGCATCAAGCGCGGGATCGTGGTTAACAGCCCCCGGGAGCTGGACCTGCTGCTGGAGGATCTGGGGGAGTAAGTGCCCTGCGTGAGTACACGATTTCTAATGGCCTCCGCTTGTGCTCTGGCCATCTTCAGCGGAAAATTTATTTTAATTTCGGGATAGTGGAGCGTCTGCGAACGCTCCGCTATCCCATTTTCACGAGGGGGATTGTAAAGATATACGGCAGTGCCTACTGCATATTCCTGCGTGAAAACGCAAAACAAGCCAGACCCGCAGGCCTGGCTTATTTAAAAACAAAAACTATTTTATGCTTCCATTTCTTCCAGCGGCACAAGGTATTCCTTGCGGCACTGCTCGTATTCCAGCATATAGTCCTTGCTGGGGCTGTGGTGCATGATGTTTTTCAGGGTGTGGGAGTCGTAATCGTCGCCGGCCTCCATGCCCACCATGCGCACTGCGATGTTGGAGCAGTGGTCGGAGATACGCTCGGCGTTGTTCAACACATCAAGGAACACCACGCCGGTGTCGATGGAGCAGATGCCGTCCTTCAGGCGGCGGATGTGCTGGTCGCGCAGGCGCTCCACCATCACATCAATGATCTCTTCCAGCGGCTCCACCTGTGCTGCCTTCTGGGTATCGTCGTTTTCAAAAGCCTCGTCCGTCAGAACCAGAATGCGCTCCAGTGCGTCGTCCAGCAGCTGCAGCTCCTTTTTGGCGCTCTCGCTGAAGCTGGCTTCCTTGTCGTACAGTTCCTCGGCCTTTTCCATGATGTTCACGGCGTAGTCGCCAATGCGCTCGAACTCGGTGACAAAATTCAGCAGCTCGGTCACCGCGTGGCTCTCGTCATCGCCCAGCTCCTGATCAGTCAGCTTGATCAGGTAGTTGGTGATCTCCACCTCCATGCGGTCGATCAGGTTCTCGCGCACCTTGATGGCACTCACGGTTTCCTCGTCCATTTTCAGCAGCAGCGGCGCGGCCAGACCCACGTTGCGGGCGGCGCGGCGGGACATCTTGATCACGGCGTTCTTTGCCTGCTGCAGTGCCACAGCCGGGCTCTTGTACAGACGCTCGTCCAGCACCGGCATGCTCAGCTCCTGTGCTTCCTCCACACTGCTGGGCACCGTGAGCATCGCCAAGCGGCTCAGCACTCCGCTGCAAGGCAGGAACAGCAGCATGGCGCACACGCTGGACATGGTATGGATGTTTGCAATGGAGCTCTTGTTCATCACATCGCCCCACATAGGGATGCCGATGGTGAACTGCACTGCATAGATCAGCGCCAGCAGGATCACACTGCCGATGACGTTGAAGTACAGGTGGATGAGCGCCGCCCGCTTGCCATCCTTGGAGGAGCCGCCAATGGTGAGCAGCGGGGTGAACGCCGTACCGATATGCGCACCCAGAATGATGGGGATGGCAGAGCTGAAGGTGACAAGCCCCGTGCTGGACAGTGCCTGCAAAATACCCACGGAGGCAGAAGAGGACTGGATGATCACGGTGACCACCACGCCCACCAGAACACCCAGAATGGGGTTGGTCATGGTGACGAACAGATTCTGAAAGACTGCGCTCTCCCGCAGGGGTGCCACGCCGGTGTCCATCAGGCTCATGCCGGTAAACAGGATGCCGAAGCCCAGCATGATCTGGCCGATATTCTTCTTTTTGGCATTGCGCAGGAACACATAAAAAATGCAGCCAATAAACGCCACCACAGGGGCAAAAGTCTTGGGCTGGATCAAGGTCAGCCACAGGCTGTCGCCTGAGATATCCGCCATGCGGATCAACTGACCTGTTACCGTAGTACCAATATTTGCACCCATGATCACGCCTACCGACTGCGTCAGTGTCATGATACCAGAGTTGACAAGGCCGACACAAATAACCACCGTACCAGCCGACGACTGAATGACGCCGGTGATCAGTGTGCCGAAGATCACGCCTTTGATGGTAGAAGAGGTAAGCTTTTGCAATACGCCCTGCATCTTGCCGCCTGCCAGCTTTTCCAGACCGGCACCCATGATGGACATGCCGTACAGGAACAACGCAACGCCGCCCAGCAGAGAGGTAATGTGTGTGATATCCATAACGATACTCCTAATATGAAACTTCCCTTTTTATCCTTTACAGCACGCAGCCGCCGGAGCCTTGCACACGCAAGGCGCTGCCCTGTTCCGGAAGCCGCTTATTTTTATTATACCATCAAAGGGGGCGTCTCAACAAGGTTTATTTTACAGGAAAGTTACTTTTTTCACACATTTCGCAACATATTTCCGGGCAACAAACAAAAAGCTTTCCGTTATTTTACATACATTTTACATTCTATCTTCCCGGATGCAGTATGTCCCCCGCTTACCCGGCCAGCTCTTCCATGGCCTCCCGCACCGTGTCGGCCGAAAACAGGAACACACCACTGCCGGTGTATACCTCCACATGACTGCCCACATAACGCAACTCAAAATCTTTCATGGTGTTTCCCTCCTGTGTGTCTGTTTTGTTCCCGGAGCTTTTCCGGTGAACACAGTATCGCACAATAAGGATACTATAAAAAGGACTTTTAAATGTTTTTGCAGACTTTTTGCATCAAAATCAGCTGATTCTCCCGTGAAAAAGTGGCACAGAAACGCCCGCAGACGTTTCTGTGCCACAAATTATAATAATATTTTTTTCTCATCGTCCCGCTGCGCAAAAGATGGCGTTATTCTGCCGTATCTGCCACCCGGACGGGGTAGCCAGTCCGCACGCAGCGCACCGCGTAGCGGGCGTTGCCGCCGGAGGTGCAGGTGAACAGAGTCAGATCCCAGCTGTCCGTCTCGGTAACAGTGGTCATCTCCTCGATCTGGGTGGGCTGCAAAGTCTCCACGCTCTCCACCTCGTAGTTCCAGCGCAGACCGTCCGCATCTGTAAAGTAGACCGGGCTGCCGATGGCCAGCCACTTGATGGGGCTGAAGTGCTTTGCGTAGTTGTGGCCGCAAATTACCAGGTCATCGGCATAGGTGGTGCCGCTGTACCGTCCGGGGGCGACCTTCAGCCCGGCGTAGCTCCACTGCGCCATCACCGGCAGTTCCAGCCCTGCCGCCGGGATGGAAAGCACCCCGATATAGTCGTGCCCCTCCACCTCCACGGTGGTCATCTCCTGCGTCGGGTCCAGCACCGGCTGCGGGGCTGCGGTCTCGTTTTCCTGCCGGTGCTCCGTAATGGTCTTTTGCA
>OGGD01001162.1_pt1 | contig 14286 bp, 10 predicted proteins | sample 1571091 | NCBI WGS metagenome assembly OGGD01 (sample SAMEA2582073, study PRJEB24529) | metagenome | biome: Human gut stool | place: China | collected 2011
TTTCTACTTCATCATATTTTATCTTTTCTTTGTTGATAATAAAGCGTTGGTAGTAGGAGAGCATCAAAGTTGTTAGTGGCAAGGCGATAATCATGCCGAGCATTCCCATTAATGAACCCCAGATAGAAAGAGATAAAAGGATGATGGCAGGATTCAGTCCGGTAATTTTTCCCATGATTTTGGGGACAAGGAAGGTATCCTGTATGATTTGTACGATTGCAAAGACGGCTAATGCACATGCAATGATAATCCAGAAGTTCTGTCCGGTGTCGGCAGCTTTGAGAATTGCCAATAAAATGGTGGGAAGGAAACCAATGATTTGCAAGTAGGGAACCATATTCAATGCTCCGATGAAAAGTCCCAAAGCAATAGCCATGGGAAAATCGATAATTAGGAAACCAATGCTGAAAAGGATACCTACGCAAAAAGCAACCAAAGCCTGTCCACGGAAATATCTGTTCATACCATCCTGTACGTCGTGAACCAGGTTGGAGGCAAACGTACGGTATTTATTGGGTAGCAGATGTAACCATCCTTCAGCTATTGCTTCGTAATCCAATAATATAAAGATTACATATAATAATATAATGAAGGAGGCAAGGATGCTGAATAGAATGTTGAGAGATTCTGCAAGCAAAGTCCACACTCTGGGGACGGTATCCTTGATTGCCGCCAGGATATTCTCTTCACTTAATACACGGTTCAACGCCTGAAGATCAATGTTCTCGTGGATAAATTCAGAAAGGTTCTTAGGTACATTGTTACCGGCTCCATTGGTGAGGTAAGTCACCAACAAATCGTTCATTCTGCCTATTTCCGAAATCATCGGCGGCACTAATAGGTAGAATAAAGTGACTCCGATAACCGTAATGAGGAATAAGGAACAGAAGATGGAAATAATGCGGCTTTTTAATCGTAGCTTATACTGGAAGAATTTGACTAACGGATAGACCATATAAGCTATCAGCCACGCAATAAAGAAAGGTAATAACACTCCGCTAAGACGTTCCACGAGCATTAATATTCCTACAACTAACACACATCCGATGGAACCGCGTATAAAACTGTCGAATGTTATCTTTTTCCTTTCCATAATCTGTTTCTTTTATAGGGTTTATACTTTCTGCTCATCTTCCCCTCGTGCACGGAGATAACATTCCCTGCACAGAGGCTCATATTCGGCTGTTTCGCCTAAAAGAACCTGTTTCTCATTCTTGACTGTACGATGTGAGAAAGAAGCCAGCTGACCACATTTCACACAGATCGCATGAACTTTGGAGACTTCATCGGCAATGGCGCACAATTGTGGCATAGGTCCGAACGGATTTCCTTTGAAGTCCATATCCAATCCTGCAATGATAACACGGATTCCATTGTTGGCAAGCTGGTTGCATACATCAATCAAACCACTGTCGAAGAACTGTGCTTCATCAATACCTACTACATCTATCTCAGAAGTAAACAGTAAAATGCTGGCTGACGAATCGATGGGAGTGGAGGCGATAGAATGGCTGTCGTGAGAGACTACGTCTTCTTCTGAATAACGGGTGTCGATAGCAGGTTTGAATATCTCGACACGTTGTTTCGCGAATTTCGCTCTCTTCATTCTGCGAATCAATTCCTCTGTCTTTCCGGAGAACATAGAACCGCAGATTACTTCGATCCGGCCTCTTCTTCTAGTCTCCTGTATGTGGTCTTCTGAAAATAATACCATGAGATTTTGTGTTTTCTTGATTAAATAAATATGTGGACAAAGGTAAGCAATTCAATGTGCAAGAACTGTTAAATTATCCATTATTTTAAGTTATTGCATAAATTATTCCTACATTCGCACCGTATAAACAATGGACTGACATGAAACAGAAGCTATTAACAGATATTGAGTTGGATGTTCATGAGTTGAAGTATCTCATGGATTCATTTACCAAGGAGCCGACTCCGACTTTGTCTGAACTGTTGAAGCGGAGCATTACACGGATGCAGGGGCGTTTGGACGAACTGCAGCAGGAGGTGGATGCTGTTCAGGTAATTTCTCCGTCAGCTGTGGAAGAGACAGCGGAAGAGGAGGATGAAGTTGCCGGGTCTGAAGAGGATTCCCCCGTGATTATACAATCTCTCGAATCGGTTGTTGTGAAAGAAGATGAGGAAGGAGAAGCCATTGTTGCGGAAGAGAAACCTGTCGTAATAGCGGCAGCTGCAGAGACAGCAGCAGAAGAAGCAGCAGCAGCAGCAGCAGAAGAAGAAGAAGAAGAAGAAGAAGGGAAAAAAGAGGAACCGGCAATTGTTGAGGAACCTGTCGTTGAAACTGTTGTGAAAGAGGAAGAACCTAAATCGGCTGTGTTGGGAGAAAGTCTCAAACTGTCTGCCGGCTTGCGACATGCTATCAGCTTGAATGATTCTTTCCGTTTTTCTCGTGAACTGTTCGGAGGCAACACTGATTTGATGAATCGGGTTATCGAACAGATATCAGTAATGAGTTCCTACAAGACTGCAGTCGCATTTCTGTCCTCGAAAGTCGAATTGAATGAAGAAAAGGAGGCGGTGAACGACTTTCTGGAGCTACTAAAGAAATATTTTAATCAATCAGTATAAAACAAAAACAAGATGGGAAAGCTATATGTGGTGCCTACGCCGGTAGGGAATCTGGAGGACATGACTTTTCGGGCTATCAAAGTCCTGAAAGAGGTCGATCTGATTTTGGCGGAGGATACACGTACTTCCGGTATCTTGCTGAAACACTTTGAAATAAAGAATGCAATGCAATCCCACCACAAATTTAATGAACATAAAACGGTGGAAAGTGTTGTTAATAGAATAAAGGCAGGTGAAACGGTGGCACTAATTTCGGATGCCGGAACGCCTGGAATTTCCGATCCCGGATTTCTGGTTGTTCGTGAATGTGTGCGCAACGGTATTGAAGTGCAGTGCTTGCCGGGAGCAACCGCTTTTGTTCCGGCACTCGTAGCATCGGGATTGCCGAACGAGAAGTTCTGCTTCGAGGGATTTCTCCCCCAGAAGAAAGGACGGCAGACACGACTGAAGACATTGGCGGAAGAACACCGCACGATGGTGTTTTATGAATCACCCCACCGTCTGTTGAAGACGTTAACACAGTTTGCCGAATATTTCGGTGCTGAACGTCAGGCAACCGTGTCGCGTGAAATATCCAAACTCCACGAAGAAACAGTTCGGGGCAGTTTGGCTGAATTGATAGAACACTTTACCGCTACCGAACCCCGGGGCGAGATTGTGATAGTATTAGCAGGAATAGATGATTAAATAACTTCATTAAAAAACGTAAAACGTAAACGTATGAAAAAGTTAGCTGTTTTATTTGTATGCGTAGCCTTGTTGGCTTCGTGTGATGGCTTTAAAGGTGGAAGTAAAGACCTGAAAGCTGAAAATGATTCTCTTTTGATGGAACTGAACCAGCGCAATGCTGAACTGGATGATATGATGGGGACTTTCAATGAAGTTCAGGAAGGTTTCCGTAAGATCAATGCTGCTGAAAGCCGTGTTGACTTGCAACGTGGAACCATCACTGAAAACTCTGCCAGTGCTAAGCAACAGATTGCTTCTGACATCGAATTCATCTCTAAACAAATGGAAGAAAACAAAGCGCAGATTGCAAAATTGCAGGCACAGCTGAAGAATAGCAATTACAATTCTGCACAGATGAAAAAAGCTGTTGCCGCTTTGACTGCTGAATTGAACGCTAAACAACAGCGTATCGAAGAGCTTCAAACAGAACTGGCTTCCAAAAATATCCGTATTCAGGAATTGGATGCTGCTGTCAGCGATCTGTCTGTAGCAAAAGAAACTCTGGCCGCAGAAAACGAAGCGAAAGCTAAAACCGTTGCAGAACAGGAAAAGAGCCTGAATGCTGCCTGGTTCGTATTTGGTACTAAATCTGAATTGAAAGCTCAAAAGATTCTTCAGAGCGGAGACGTGTTGAAGAGCGCTGATTTCAATAAGGATTATTTCACGCAGATCGATATCCGTACAACCAAAGAAATCAAGTTGTACTCTAAACGTGCTGAATTACTGACTACTCATCCGACCGGTTCTTATGAATTGGTAAAAGATGATAAAGGCCAGTTGACATTGAAGATTACTAATCCTACTGAATTCTGGAGTGTATCCAGATACTTGGTTATCCAGGTAAAATAAGGTAGATATCCCTTTTGAATTGCCAATGTGCTGATTCCTGGATTCAAGAAATTAGCACATTGGCTTTTTTGTTTCTTATTATATAACTACTGATGAAATATAAAAATCTTTTTTTTGATCTTGATGATACCATCTGGGCTTTTTCTCAAAATGCTCGTAACACCTTTGAGGAAGTATATCAGAAATATTCGTTCGACCGCTATTTTGATTCATTCAATCATTATTATACTCTTTATCAACAAAGAAATACCGAACTCTGGGTTGAGTACGGTGAAGGAAAGATAACGAAGGATGAATTGAACAGCCAACGTTTCTTTTATCCTTTACAGGCCGTGGGAGTGAAAGATGAAGCGCTCGCTGAACGGTTTTCGAGAGATTTTTTCGCTATTATCCCTACTAAAAGTGTTTTAATGCCTCATGCAAAGGAGGTATTGGAGTATCTTGCTCCCAAATATAACCTCTATATCCTTTCCAATGGGTTTCGTGAATTGCAATCACGTAAGATGCGTTCGGCAGGAGTGGACGGGTATTTCAGAAAGGTGATTCTCTCGGAAGATCTCGGAGTGCTGAAGCCTTGGCCGGAGATATTCAATTTTGCTTTGTCTGCTACTCAATCCGAGTTGCGCGAATCCTTAATGATTGGTGATAGTTGGGAAGCGGATATAACCGGAGCGCACGGAGTAGGGATGCATCAGGTTTTCTACAATGTGACAGAACGGACAGCTTTCCCTTTCCTCCCTACTTATCACATCCATTCCTTGAAAGAATTAATGGATTTATTATAGGTTTTCTGGATTAAGTCGTATTTTTGTTGCGTTTTAGTTTTGCATAAAATACGATATAATCATGGATAGTACGCTTCTGCCTTTCGCCTTACTTTGTTTCACTTCATTCTTCACGTTGACCAACCCGTTGGGAACGATGCCTGTCTTTCTTACCATGACTCATGGTATGACGGATAAAGAACGTCAGTCTATCGTACGTCGTGCTACTATTGTGTCGTTTATTACATTGATGGTATTTGTCTTTGCCGGGCAGTTTCTTTTCAAGTTCTTCGGTATCTCTACCAATGGTTTCCGTATTGCCGGTGGGGTGATTATCTTCAAGATAGGCTTTGATATGCTTCAAGCCCGCTATACACCGATGAAGTTGAAGGACGAAGAAATCAAAACGTATGCGGATGATATCTCTATTACTCCTCTCGGTATTCCTATGTTATGCGGTCCCGGAGCGATTGCCAATGCAATCGTTTTGATGCAGGATGCGCATTCTTATGAAATGAAGGGGATATTGATCGGTACTATCGCCCTGATTTATCTGCTGACTTTCTTTATTCTTCGTGCTTCCACGAAATTGGTAAAAGTCTTGGGTGAAACGGGTAATAATGTGATGATGCGTCTTATGGGACTGATTCTGATGGTGATTGCAGTGGAATGTTTCGTTAGCGGATTGAAGCCGATTCTGGTAGATATTGTGAGAGAAGGAATGAAGTAGCAATACTGCTTATATCTCCTCTATGAAATGAACAGGGTATTTATTCCAATATTTTTTATATACCCTGTCTTGTTGGTCATCGAAATTTAATTGATACATTCTAAATGTAACCAGATAAAGTTTTGGTTGCCAATATTCTTCATAAGAATATTGGTATTTCATGCCTATAGCCTGCATAACTTTTCCACTTCTCGGATTGTTTACATCGTGCGTAGCTGTGATATAGGGAATATTTATTTGTTTCAGCATATCGATTACTGCCTGACAAGCTTCTGTACAAATCCCTTTGTGCCAAAACTCCTTCTTAATGCTATACCCCAAATCATGGCTGTCATCTCCGTTTATATGGATACAACCAATGGGTACATTGTTTGTTTTCATACAAATAGCATAGTAGAATCCTTTCTGCTGAATCCAGCTTTTTATATATTGGAGATAGTCTTTTGCTTCCTCTATATCTTTTAATGGGAACATCGGTAGAAATGTATTAACGTCTTTATCACTTAGAATTGAGAACAAGGCGTTTATGTCTTCTTCTGTGAAATGTCGCAATATCAATCGTTGGGTTTCTATATGATTCATCGTATTCTATATTATTCAAGCGTCTGCAAATATAACAAAAGTATAGTTTATGATGTATCGTATGAACCGGGAAAATCAGTAGACATGTATAGTTGTTATAATTCTCTTGGCATAATTGTGACTGAATGTTCTGTTTACACCTCTCAAACTTGATATAAAGAAATGAGACTGAATTCCCGCCTTTCCCCTAGAGAATTCAGTCTCATTTATATGATTCAAGTCAATGGATTATCTGCTTCCACCTGCCCACCAAACGTTTTCACTATACACATATTGTCCATTTCCGTAAGCTGCTTTCACTTCGGCATTTGTTGTTGTGTCGCTATTGCCATAAGGACAACGTAATGGGAAAGAGTTTGGATTTTTTAGCTCAATAAAGTTTTCGCCTAGTCCTTTCATTCTGCGAACATCATTGTAAGATTCTGTCGCTTCTCCTGAGGCTCCCCATAATGCGAAGTATTTTTGAATCATTGTTGTTTTCAACGGTTCGGCTGTATATTTGGCTTCTATTGTATTGTCAAAGTAACTTTCGGCTTCAGTATCTGTAATACTACTTGCCGGGTTGATGAGCGTTTTGCCCAATTCCTTTCTTGAAACGCTAAAGCTATTTTCTGCATTTAACAATCCGGCTACTACAGCGTCTTTTAATGCACTTTTTGCATCACGTCCCAATCTGCATAGAGCTTCTGCTTCCAGGAACTTTAATTCATGATAGCTCAATAACAGTGTGGGTGCTGATATAGAATACATAAATAAAGAAGTCCCATACTTGGAAGTGCCTTGTTCCGGAGAACCGTTAGGCGCATATACGGCATTGTCAGCAGTTCCCGGGGCTTGTTCTTTTCCAGATGCACCTTGTTTAGTGATGAAAGCTCTGGACAGGCGTGGGTCGTTGTATTCTGCCAGTTTGCTTCTCATGCTTTCGCTTGCACCTAATCCGGCACGTGCCACAAAGAAACCGTAAAGCGGATTTATATTGTTGGCGTCATATACGTCGAATGCTGCTTGCTCTTCTGCACTTTCGAAAGAGTTATCCACATATTCCAAAACCTTCTCCATGTCAGCGTCTTTGTTGGCAGATCTTTTAAGAAGGTGCATTGTGTAACGCGCTTTCAGACCATACGCCAACTTTAGCCATTTTTCGGCATCGCCCTGATATAACAAATCTTGAGCTCCCGGGTCTATCAGATCCTCTTTCTGCAAGTCTGCAATAGCATCGTCCAGGTATTGCATTGCTTGTGTATAGATCTCTTCTTGTTTATCCATTTTAGGAGTCAGGTAAACAGGAGAACCATTTTCGTCAACTAAGGCTGCCTGGCTGCATGGAGCATCTCCGAACATATCGGCTATCAATGCACAATTATAAGCAGCCAACACCTCTGCCATACCTTTGGTTGCAAAATTTCCATAATCTATTCCTCCCTCACTGCATTGATTGATAATGATACGGGCGGATTTCAATGTGGAATACAGACCATTCCATGTATTATTGAAAGTGGAAGATGAGGTCGGTTCGCTTTCTCTGGTTTCTGCATAATACAACTGGTTGTCAACACCTACTTCATATTCAATGTAAGCAGATAGATAAGTATTGAAATCACCTCCTGCGTTAGAGAATGCGGTAGAGGTTATTACATCTGTCAGAATGAATCTTCCGGCCACGCTTTGCGTATGTCCGTGATCCTTATTGATTCTATCCATTGCATCTTCCGAACATCCGGAAAAGACAACTGATAAAACAGTAGCGGCAAAAATGCCTTTGATTATATTATATGTTTTCATCTTTCTTTTTAGCTAATTAGAATTTTACATTAAATCCAAAACCATAGCTGGCTGTTCCCGGAAGAGAGAAACGTTCGAATGCACCTCCCATATTGTCATTACCCTGTGAAGCTTCCGGATCGAAGCCTTTCATTTCAGACCAAACCAAAATGTTGCGGGCAAAAACATTCACATTCACATTCAGCCATTTCTTTGAGAATACCGGATAGCTTACTGATAATTCACGCAGTTTGATATAAGAATTATCATAAATGTAGGATTCGTCAATGGATCTTCTTCTTGTGAAATATGCTTGAGCGTCTGTTACCTTTATATCATTGGGTGCATAAATTGAGTTACCGTCTGCATCTTTTCCTGTTTCTTTAACGGAGTTTTCCACAATGAATTCGGTATTACGCATATCACCAGATAATTTGCTCACACCGTAATAGTTCATTTCACCTGCGGTACCACTATACATCTGTCCTCCTTGTTTCCAGTCGAATACTGCAGAAATACGGAACTTGTACAATTCGATATTTGTATTGAAACCTAAACGGAAGTCAGGAGATACAGTTCCGATAACCGCATCTTCTCCCTGCATGGGAAGTCCGTTTTTGTCTACTACAATCTTGCCTTCGTCATTACGCATATAGCTTTTTCCATAGATCACAGGGAACTTGTCACCAATTCCGGCACGTACCTGCGGAGTTACAAATCCTCCTAACATAATACTTTCTACTCCTGGAGCCAATTCGTCTACGTAATTGTCGATTTTGGAGAAGTTGAAAGCGAAGTCGAGTTTGAAGTTTTTGGTATCTACCGGAGATACGCCCAATGTCAACTCGTGGGTATTTGTGTGGATTTTACCTCCATTCATAATCATACTTGAGGCACCAGTCGAACCTGCCAAAGGAACTTCGAATATCTGATCTTTTACATTCTGACGTGAATAGGTGTAATTCAAAGTAACCAGTCCGTTTAAGAAAGTAAGATCAGCTCCCAACTCGTAAGATTTTGTATTTTGTGGTTTTAAGTTAGGGTCATACACCTTATAATATGGAATATAAGCCATTGCTCCATTAATTGGATAAACAATCGGATTTCCCATATAAAAACCACCACCATAAGATGGAGTATAGTAATAGCTTTGAGTGTAATCACCAGCCATACCAACTTCCGCATAAGAAGCACGTATCTTACCGAAGGTTAATATGTTATTCTTCAGGGGAGCCAGTTCTGTGAAAATGAATCCCAATGACACCGAAGGATAAGTGAAAGAACGATTGTCACGTGGCATACTTGAAACGATATCATTACGTATACTTCCGCTTAGATAAAGCATGTTTTTCCATGCTACTGACAAGTTTGCGAAATTACCAACAGTTCGTTTCTTGTTGTATAGGCTCTCATTGGAGAATACAGAAGCATTATTCAGATGATTCCAGCCCGGGAAATTGAAGTTCATGCTATATGCATATTCATATTTTGTCTTTTTATCAACAAACTCATTACCAATCAAAGCGTCCAACGTCCATTCTTCGTTAATGTTCCATGTATAGGCAGCAGTTAACAGTGAATTTAGCTCATTAACGGTGTAATGGTATTCTGAATCTTCACCTGTAGGCGCCCAAGTACTTCCATATCCGTAGATTTCAGAATAATTGGTAGTATAAGCGTCATCACCAATCTGGTATTTAATATCCAGTTTGTGGTTGTCAGTTCCAAATTTAGTGGTGTATTTCACGAAAGCATTTCCGAAGAAACGTTGTGAACGTTCAGAGAACTGGTTATTGTCAACTGCCCAATATGCATCGTCGATCCAGCTGTCTCGATATGTATTTTGTGTGTAAGGGTCGCCTTCTATGTGAGAAGGAATACCGGCCATATTATAGCTGACGGGTGCATTATAGATCGTAGCAACCACACTGGTGTTGGCTGTAGACTGTTTGGAGATTTTTGAAGTCACAAAGTTTCCATTAAATCCGGTAGTCCAGTTAGGATGGAGTTGTGCTTCGGCGGACATTTTCACGTTATATCTATCCATACCGGTTGATGGAACGATACCATTACTGGTGGTGTTACCCAAAGAAAAGGAGTAGTTACCTTTGTCGAATCTCTGGGCTACATTGACGTTATTGCTCCAAGATACACCTGTTTCAAAAAAGTCCTTCATGTTGTTATATGCTTGTGGAGTAGCCCACGGATTCATGCCGGCAGCTGCAAGTTGAGGAACATAGTATTTTCCGGACTGTTTACCATATTGGCTGGTGTAACTGTTGTCTGTATTTCCTCCGTAGGTAGGGTCGTTAGCTAATTCGGAAATCTTAGGACCCCATGCGAAAGGAGATGACGGATCGAAAGTACCGCCTGAACCTTGTGCATATTCTTGTTGCAGTTCCGGAAGAGTTGAAATCTTATCAAAGGAAAGGTTAGTACTGAAAGTAATAGTCGGTTTTCCTTTATCTGCTCCTTTACCACTTTTGGTGGTGATAACGATAACACCATTGGAAGCTCTCATACCATACAAAGCAGAAGCGGCTTGTCCCTTTAATATATTGATACTTTCTATATCATTAGGGTCAATGTCGACAGCACGGTTAGCATAGTCCGTTCCATACGCTCCATCGGTAAGAGAAGTACTCACATCTGCGGTAGAAGCGATAGGCATACCATCAATTACATACAATGGAGTATTGTCTCCAGTGAAAGAACGAGAACCGCGAATCGTGATCTTTGAAGAAGCACCCGGCATACCTGATGATGGGGTGATGTCAATACCTGATACTTTTCCTTGTAAGGCTCCCGCTAAATCTGTATTAGCAGCACGTGTCAACGCATCCGATTTGACATCTTGTACGGCATATCCCAATGCTTTCTTTTCGCGTGAAATACCCATAGCGGTAACTACTACTTCGTCTAGCTTTTGGGCGTCAGCCTTTAATACAACTCTCAAATTTGGCTTAATAACTACTTCTTGTGTTTGCATTCCGATATACGAAATCTGCAAAGTCTTTGCAGAACTAAATACAACTATAATATGTTGATTACTAACAATATATATGATGTTTGCTTTCCTTCGGAAATAAATTTTTGTTGTAGTTATTATGCAGATTATCAATATATTAAGCACCTACCAAACATATTAATTTACTGATTTATGATACCAGATTTCTATCAAAAATAGGGCATAACCATCTATTAATTAATTATTTAAGTTCTTATCTTATATGATATAAGCTAAAACTTATTTCCATCTTAACTGTTGAAGATGGTTTTCTTGTTCTAAATTATATCCAATAATTATTGACTATAATAATATATTCATTAGCAAACGGTAATCTAAGAAAAAGAAAAACTCCAGATGAAAAAATGCATATTTTATTACTGTATATTTTAAAATATGCAGGGGTGGATTCAAATATCCTCCAAAATCGCAGAGAATATGATTGATGAATATTTATATTGGATGGTTATATGCTTTTTCTGTATCAAAGAGATTGTGTAATTACATCTAATTATGCAAAAAGAGGTATTTATCATTTATCTGATGCTAAAATGAAAGAACCCCAAATGCCGGATTTTAATAGCTATTAGAGGCTGTCAAGTTTATAAATTAGCTTTTAATCCTTTCCTTTTAAAGAAAGCAAGGGCTTCTCTACGACCAATGACTCGTTCCTTTTAAAGGAACGTTTTATTCCTTTAAATGGGACGAGTGATAATATTCGTAATTATGATGTATCTTTAGATTATATATATGCGTTTTCGGAACTTATATTGCATATTCTTTCATTTAATTATACACACTGTTCTTCTATTAGAGAGAATTATACCTTCCATTTCTATAACCAAATCTTAAAAACAGAACACTTTCGTTTAGTTTTTGTGCTTATTATTATTTTTTTGATGAGGCAGTTTTCTCAAGATCACGCACCACTGTAATATCCATTATATTCGCATATACCTGCGTGGTCTTTACACTTTTATGTCCTAACAGTTTTTGTACAGTAGTTATATTGGCACCATTATATAATAATAAGGTAGCATTTGTATGACGGGCGGTGTGAAACGATACACGTTTATCAATTTTAGCCAAGCCTGCCAATATGTTTAATTCCTTATTAATATTAGAATTGTCTTTCAACTTGAAAAAACTATTGAGGTCATCTTTATAGCGTTGCAATATCTGGATTCCTTTACCCTCAAATAATAAATATAAAGGAAGGCGTACCTCCATACCTGTTTTGACAGATTTGTATATTATCCAAGTCTCCTGATGGAACTCAACAATATTTGCAGAGGTCAGATTAGTGAAATCAGAATATCGTAATCCAGCATAACAGCAAAATAAAAAAGCATCTTTTGTTTTTTGCAGTCTCGTATATCTTCCAGTCAGCTGCAAATTCTCAAATTTGTGTAACTCTTCCGGAGCTAAGTGTGTATGGCTTCCTTCTATACTTTTAATTTTATATTTTCTAAAGGCATACTTCTGTATATCCATATACTCCTTATTTATTGCAACATTAATATATCGTTTCAGATGCTTCATGTGCTTGGCAATAGTATTAAGGTGATAACCTTTAGATTGCAGATAATTATCAAATGAAGACACAAACTCAAATGTCAAATCGGTAAATAATACCTCTTTCTTGAACTCCTGAAGTAATTCAAGCGTGGAAAGGTGATTTTGACGGGTACTTTCTTTCAAAGAAGAATTGGCTATCTCCTCTTTAAAAAAAGTCAAAAACGACCTTCCATTGCTTAGAGGTTTATCAATAGAATTTTTTAATAAATCTAACGATATGGACTTTCCCTGTTGCCATAGTCCAAGTTCTGTTTGCTCAATAGCTGCTATATTTTCATATAACATACGATTCAAAACATTCGCATTAGGATGATTCTTCACCATTTTTCGTTTGGCATCCCACTGTTCCGGTTTGAGATATATTTTGGTGGAGAAATACATCTTTTTCCTGTTCAGATAGGCTTCTACCTGAACTAATGCCATTCCTCTTTTATTCAATCTCTTCTTTCTGTTAAACACAAGGTTGTAACTGATCTTTTCCATACTTTCATTTTTTAATTAATAATAGAACAAATTAGACGTAATTCTGTGCTATATCAGAGGCGAATAAGCATTAATATCTCTAAAAAATAAATCTTCAAATCACTTGGTATTCACAAAACTTTAAATTAAATGCCACTTTTTTATTGATGTTTTTTCAAAATAAGCAAAAAGGTTTGTTAATAGAGGTGTTTTGTGACTAAAAATGAGTATGTGAAATATTAAAATGAGCATTTTGCTTTTGCAAAGTGTCGCTTCTGAGTTTTGAAATCAAAACTTTTGCAGCCAATATCTATGCTTATTAGCATAAATATTAGCAATTGAATAACAGAATGCCATATTTGCAACCTTTTTTTATTAAATGAATTGTTAGTTTCATATTTATTAATATATTTGCATTCAGAAATGGCATAATATACAAAATTAAACCTCAAGAAACTTATGATTAAAAAATTAATGTTATTATTACCATGTTTGCTGGTCGGCACAAACATAATAATAGCGCAAACCTCCAAAGTAACGGGCGTAGTAATCTCTGAAGAGGATAATTTACCGGTCGTTGGTGCCTCCGTTTCAATTATTGGTACTGATATGGGGACCATTACTGACATAGACGGCAACTTCACTTTATCAAACATTCCAAGTTCTGCACATAAAATACGAATATCATTCATCGGCCTGGCAACATACGAAGGAGAAATCAAACCCAACATGAAGGTTATCCTAAAATCGGATTCACAATTGGTTGATGAAGTTGTAGTTATCGGATACGGTAAGGGCAAAAAATTAGGTTCGGTAGTCGGTTCAGTTTCTACGGTCAATAACAAAGTATTAGAAGCAAAACCAACTATGAATTTTGCAGATGCACTCCAGGGACAAGTTGCCGGTATGCAGGTATTCACTTCTTCGGGAGAACCGACAGCCACTTCTTCGATGCGAGTACGTGGATACACCTCCCTCAATGCAGGAACTTCACCTTTATATATATTAGACGGTGCACCGGTTTCAAATGACGTTTTCACTTCTCTCAATCCAAATGATATAGAAAACGTAACGGTATTGAAAGACGCCTCTTCAACCTCTATCTACGGTGCACGTGCAGCCAATGGGGTTGTCTATATTACAACCAAAAAAGGGAAAATGAGCGAAAAGGCAAATATTACGATTCGCGGACAATACGGAATCTCCCAATTACCAGATTTCAAAAAGGACAT
>OGGD01001169.1_pt1 | contig 14148 bp, 17 predicted proteins | sample 1571091 | NCBI WGS metagenome assembly OGGD01 (sample SAMEA2582073, study PRJEB24529) | metagenome | biome: Human gut stool | place: China | collected 2011
TCGAGGAGCGCGGCATCTACCGCATCCACCAGTTCGAGAAGCAGGAGATGATCGTCGTCTGCCGTCCTGAAGAGAGCGCTGACTGGTACGAGAAGCTCTGGAAGAACTCCGTCGAGCTGTTCCGCAGCATGGAGATCCCTGTCCGTCAGCTGAACTGCTGCTCCGGTGACCTGGCTGACCTGAAGGTCAAGAGCTGCGACATCGAGGCATGGAGCCCCCGCCAGCAGAAATACTTCGAAGTCTGCTCCTGCTCCAACCTGGGCGATGCACAGGCCCGCCGCCTGCACATCCGCGTCAAGGGCAAGGATGGCAAGACCTATCTGGCCCACACTCTGAACAACACCTGCGTGGCTCCTCCGCGTATGCTCATCGCATTCCTCGAGAACCATCTGCAGGCCGACGGCAGCGTCACCATCCCCAAGGTCCTGCAGCCCTACATGGGCGGCCTCGAGGTCATGGTGCCTGTCCACAAGAAGTAAGCCTGCTTTCCACCATTCTCCAATAAAATGTTGAAAGTCCCCGCCATTCATACAGGATGGCGGGGACTTTTTGCGTACAGACGTATAAAATCAGAAAGAATGAAAAAATTGAAGATTTTTTTGAAAAAGTTGTTGACAAAACGGAGGTTGTTGGATATAATAATAAAGCACTGTTCAAGTGCAACAAATAAATATGGCGGTATAGCTCAGTTGGCTAGAGCATTCGGTTCATACCCGAAGTGTCACCGGTTCAAATCCAGTTACCGCTACCACGTTACAGAGTTTCGCTAAGATAAGGGGGACGGTCGTCCGCAGTAGTGGACGATGAAAGTCGGAGGTTTTAGCGAAGCTCTGTATTTGTAAGGCCCGTTGGTCAAGCGGTTAAGACACGGCCCTTTCACGGCTGTAACATGGGTTCGATTCCCGTACGGGTCATAAAAAAGCTCCTCAATCTTAGGATTGAGGAGCTTTTTTATGCAACCCGAACGAGGAATCGAAGGAACACGGCCGCCCGCAGGCGGCAAAAAAGAGCCCGGTGGGCTCTTTTTTAGTGTTCGGGTCCCAATCTTCAGGAATGTCTACCGTGGTTGCTGCCGCTTTGTTTGACCCGAACGGGAATCAGAGCAAAAATTCCCCCGCCTGCACCATCCGGCAGGCGGGGGTTCGTTATGCAAGGAAGCAGATGATGTCGTTTTACGGTCTCTGGCCCATGCCGCCTTCCAGCGTCAGGGTCTCGCCGGACATATACTTGAAGTCCGGCATGGCCAGCTGGACGCAGACACGGCCGATCTCCGTCTCAGCGTTGCCGTAGTGGCCCATGGGGGGCATCTTGACGTTGGCCTTGAAAGCGTCGGGGTAGGCGTCCCTGAACTGCTCGAGCTTGGCTGTCCATGCCAGCGGGCAGACCACGTTGACGTTGATGCCGTCCTTGCCCCACTCGGTGGCGGCGACGCGGGACATACCGCGGATACCCTCCTTGGCGGCAGCATAGGCCGACTGGCCAAAGTTGCCGAAGAGGCCGGCACCGGAAGCGAAGTTGATGACGCTGCCGTGAGACTCAGCCAGATAGGGGTAGCAGGCTTTCATGTAGTAGAAAGCGGCGTAGAGGCCGGAGTAGATGGCCAAATCGAACTGCTCGGTGGTGTGCTCGGCCAGCGGCACGCCGGAGGCCGAAGCCTGTGCATTGTTGATGAGCACCTGAATGCCGCCGAAGGTATCGACGGCCTGCTTGACCACATTTGCCACGGTGGCCTCGTTGTCGCCGCCCGCGCAGACATCGGCCTGCACGGTCAGCACCTTGATGCCGTAGAGGCTTTCCAGCTCCTGCTTGGCTGCTTCCAACTTCTTGACATTGCGGCCTGTGATGACGAGGTTCGCGCCCTCCTTGGCGTATGCGGTGGCGATGCCGTAGCCGATGGAGCCGCAGCTCCCATCCTTCAGAACAGCGCGCCCTGCGCCGGTAATGATGGCGGTTTTACCAGTTAAAAAGCCCATAAGTTGCAACCTCCTGTTTCGATGTCCCTCGGTGTTCTGCCGGGGGTCGTTCTATAGCTCGAGTATAGCAGAAAAGCGGAAAATTGTAAAATAGCGCTTTTGAATCGCTTTTTCTTTGATTGAGGAATGGCTCAGACGCTCACTCGCGGTATTTTCCATCAGTTCCTTTTGTAAAAACTACGGCCCTGCCAGGATGCATTTCAGCGTCCCGGCAGGGCCGTGCTTTTGTTTTTCAGTGCTGGTGGAGATACGTCAGAATATCTTCCGGCTTTGCGGCCAGAGCATCGGCACCGGCGGCGGTCAGCTCTGCTTCGCCCCGGAAGCCCCAGAGAACGCCCAGAGCGGGCAGACCGGCATTGTGTCCCGTAAGGATGTCTACGTCGCTGTCGCCCACGAAAAGGGTACTCTGCGGGTCTGCGCCGAGGTCAGCCATCAGAGAGTAGACGCCAGCCGGGTCGGGTTTGGTGGGTACGCCGGGGCGGCTGCCCCGTACCAGCGAAAAGCTGTCCGGGCCGAAGTAGTGCTCGATGATCTTTCCACAAAAAGCGTCCGCTTTGTTGGAAAAAACGGCGGTCTGGACGCCCTCGGCCCTCAGCGCGGCCAGCAGTTCCAGAATGCCGGGATAGGGGGCCGTTTTGTCTTCCTTGTGGGCGTCATACCGGGCCGAGAACTCGGCCAGCGTGGCGGCAAGCTGTTCGGGCGTCCGGGCGTTTTCCGGGGAAAAGCGCTCCACCAGCTTCGGGATGCCATTGCCCACGAAGTGCTTGTAGGTCTCTACTGAAAAGGTCGGCCAGCCGTGCTGGGTGCAGACCCAGTTGGCCGCGTCGGCCAGGTCGTCGATGGTGTTCAGTAAGGTGCCGTCCAAATCGAAGAGAATGGTTTTTATCATGAGAATCAGACTTCCTTTTGTTTTATGTTTTCTGCTCCAAAGCGTTGAGACAGGGCGCAGCGTCCCGCACGGGGATGCTGCGCACCTTGAGCCGCACCTGCCCGGGCAGAGCCAGCGTCAGCGTCATGCGCTGGTAACGTGCCGCCCAGGGCGATTGGAAGGTGCGCAGGCAGACATCCGGGTGGAACACACAGATGCAGTGGAGATAAACGCCCTTCTGCCGCCGCAGGGTGAACCGGCCCTCCCGGAGCCAGATGCCCTCGTTCAGCCAGCCCATCAGCCCGCCCGCCAGAAAGACGGCAAATGCCGCCGTCGGAATGAGCAGTGTCCCCGTGAGGGCAGGCAGAACGCTGCGGGAGACCAGCACCAGCAGCAGGCACAGCCCGGACGGGATGCCGGCAGGCGCAAAGAAAACGGCGCTGCGGTGGGTGAGGTCGTGCCGGGTGTCGGGCGGCATCCGGAATTCGGGCAGCAGCTCCCGGAACAGCTCTTCCTGCCCGGAGCGGTAGACGAAAAGCGGCAGCTCCGGGCGGCAGCTGCCTGCCACCACGAATACCGGCCAGCGCTTCATGAGCCGGGCGATGGGGGAGACGCGGACGTCCGCGTAGCTGATCTCACTGCTCCGCACCCGAAACTCGAACCGGGACAGCCAGCCGCCCCGGCTGCCCAGCTGGTCGGCAGTGTGCCAGACCGTATAATGGACGGTCTGGACAAAACTGCGGGCCAGACTGATGCCGAAGAGCGCCCCGGCCAGCACCAGCATCCACGCCGCACCGGCGGGCAGCCAGTGGGCGGCGAACCGGACGAGGACGTTCAGCCGGGAGAGGGCCACGGCCTCGGCGGTGAGGGGAAATGGTCGGCTCTGCCGGATGGCCAAATAGGTCAGAGCCAGCGTGGACAGGCCGTTGGCACCCAAAACCACCAGCGCGGCCCGCTCGCCCCCGGCAGGGCGGTGGCAGACCGGGTCCCGGACCGGCATCAGGCGGTCAGCAAGCTCCTGCGCGTCTTCTTTGTGCAAATAAAGGGTGACGGCTCGCTTGGCAGGCTGGCCCACCGGGTAGAGCACCACCCGGCTGGCCCCGAGCAGCCGAAAGAAGAGCGGCCGCTCAATGGTCAGTGCGGCCAGAGCTTCGCCCCGGATGATGCGCTCCCGCTTGGAGATGAACGCCCACCGCAGCCGGAGCACACCGGCCTCATCCAGCGCCCAGCTGCTGGCTTCCAGCAGGATGGAGCTGGCCCCGCAAAGGAAGAGCAGAAGCGCGGCGTCCTGCCGCAGAGCTGTGAGCAGAGCGTTCAGGCTGAACTCCAGCAGGGCGTTCGCCAGCGGCAGCAGGCAGACGACGACCGCCTTGCGCAGGAAGCGGAGGGCGGCGAGGGGATGGTAATGCCGTTGTCGGGTCATGGTGCATCCTCCGCCAGAATGTGGGCCAGAAGCCCGGCCTGCTGGGCCGGGATGGCGGGCAGAAAGAGCTTCGCGCCCGGGGCCGCCACGATGAGCAGCGAGACGCCGCCCAGCCGCAGCAGGGGTGTCCGGAGCAGCCGGACGCTGGTAACAGCCCGGCGGGGAAGCACCTGCCGCACCGGCAGCGCAACGCCGGAGTAGACCGTTACGGTCCGTTCCCCCAGCACGGCGGCGAAGCTGCAGGCCCGCGCCCAGAGGCAGTAGACCAGAAAGCCCCAGAGCAGGCAGAAACCCGCCCCAGCGACAATGCCCTGCCAGAACACGAAAGGCGCAGCGAACAGCCCCGGCACCGCCGCCCAGACGCAGAGGACGGCCCGGCCAGTGGGCGGGATGATGACGGCGGTGCGCCGCAGCTCCTGCTCCGTCACTTATCGCTGAGGCCCCAGGCCTCGGTCAGCTCGTGCAGGCTGTCGTCACGGGTCAGGCAGAGGATGTGGTCCCAGGGCAGCAGGATCGTGCTGCCGTGGGGGATGATGAACTCGGTGTCGCGGGTGATGCTGATCAGGATGGTGTCGCCCGGGATGGGGATGTCCATGATGGCCTTGCCTGCGTAGAGGAAATTCTCGGGCAGCAAAATTTCATTCAGGCTGGCCGTGCCGCCGCCCAGAGAGAGGAGCTGGCGGATGGTATCCGTCTCGATCTCCCGCTCAAGGATGTGGCTCAGGTTGTCGGTGCCGCAGACCACGGTGTCCACGCCGAGGGTGTGGAGCAGTTCGCGGTTCTTGGGGTTGGAGGCCCGGGCCACGGTGCGGTCTACGCCGAACTCCCGCTTGGCGATCTGACAGGCCACAAGGTTGTCTTCGTCAGAGCCGGTCACAGCCACAAAGGCGTCGCAGCTGGCGACGTCGGCGGTGCGCAGAGTGTCCACGCTGATAGAGTCGCCGCAGATGACCGGGATGTCCAGCATATCGGCCAGCATCCGGCACTGGCTCTCCACCGGCTCGATGATGACGATTTCGTGGCGGTTGGCCAGCAGGCTCTGAGCCAGATACCGGCCCACACGCCCGCCGCCGGCAATACAAACTTTCATAATACTACCTCATTATACAAATGGTATCGATTATTTGGCGAGAGAACGGAACACGGCCTGCTCGGTGAGGACGGTGGGGCAGATGGTGTCCAGTTCGTAGGCCTTGTGGTAGAGCACCTGCAGGTGGGGGTCGGAGACGCGGCAGATGACCTTTTCGCGCTGAAAGAGGCTCTTGGCGATTTGCGCGGCCATCAGGTTGAGGGAGTCGTCCTCGCTGACGGCGGCCACGGCATCGCAGTTCTCGATGCCGCCCTGACGCAGTACGTCGGGGTCGGTGGGGTCGCCCACAAGGGCGTTTCCGCTGAAGGTGTAGTCGTCGAAGGCGTCCAGACGCTTGAGCTGTTCGGAGTCCTTTTCGATGATGGAGATGTCGTGGCCGATGCGCTCCAGGTCCCGCACCAGCGATGCGCCCACCTGGTCACAGCCGATTACAAGAATGTTCATGGAATTACCTCGCTGTTATAAAAATATATTATATCTCGTTCAGATAGGAAAGCGGAAGGTTTGCTATTTTCGGCGAAGCCGTAAACCGGAGAAACGAGAAAAAAGCGTTTAGCGAAGCGGCTAGCTTTTTTCCGTTTCGACTTCTCCTTTGGGGTCTGAAAGGGGCGAGTAGCCCCTTTCTCGTGGATCCAGCGCGTCGAAATCGCTGGTGCTTTTCTGGTTCTCTTTTGGCACGCAAAAGAGAACTTGACCCCGCGTAACAGCGCTCTACTTTATTATACACCAAATCCCCCTGATTTCTATGACCAATCCCAAAAGCCTCCATTTTCCGCCCGAGCGCCACTTTGCAAGGGCGGGCGAGTGTGTTATACTTTCTATGAATGCGATTCAATCTTCCTGATGGAGGCTTTTTTATGTCCACAAAGCAGCGTCTGCTTTTTATCACCACCGGCGGCACCATCGCCAGCGTCCGCACCCAGCAGGGCCTCAAGCCCGTGCTCACCAGCGAAGAGCTTCTGGCTCATCTGCCTGAGCTGAACGAGCTCTGCTGCCCCGACACACTGGCCCTGTGCAGCATCGACAGCACCGACCTGGGCCCGGAGCACTGGCTGATGATGGCGAAGGCCGTGCAGGAGAATTATGCCCTCTACGACGGCTTCATCATCTGCCACGGCACCGACACGCTGGCCTACTCGGCGGCGGCGCTGTCCTACCTCATCCAGAACGCCGACAAGCCCGTCATCCTCACCGGCGCACAGCAGCCCATCTCCAACGAGATCACCGACGCCAAGAAAAACCTTCGTGACAGCGTCATCTGCGCCCTCGACCCCGGCAGCCGGGGCGTCATGGTGGTGTTTGGCGGCCATGTCATCGCAGGCACCCGCGCCAAGAAGAACAAGACCATCAGCTACGACGCCTTTGCCTCGGTGAATTTCCCGGCGCTGGCACTGGTACAGGGCGACCGCCTGGTGCGGTATGTGCCTTCGCCCTGGCCCACCGGCCCTGTGGAGTTTGGACGCTCGCTCAGCCCCCGCGTCTTTCTGCTCAAGCTGACGCCCGGCCTCAGTCCCGATTTGATCCCCGACATTTTCCGCCTCTACGACTGCGTCATCGTGGAGAGCTTCGGCGTAGGCGGCATCCCCCAGCGGCTGATGGACGCCTTCGCCGAGGGCCTCGGCGACTACGACAAGACCCACAAAGTGCTCATCCTCACCACCCAGGTCACTTACGAGGGCAGCGACGTGGGCATCTACGAGGTGGGCAAGCGGGTCAAGAACCGCTTCCGCTTCCTCGAGGCCCACGACATGACCATTGAGGCCGTCGTGACGAAAATCATGTGGCTGCTGGCGCAGGACTGCGACAGCTTCGACCAGCTGCAGCAGCGGTTCTACCGGCAGGTCAATTTTGATACATTCTATCACTGAGCACGAAAAAGGACACGGCAGTGCCGTGTCCTTTTTGCATTCTCAAAACACCATCTGCACCAGCAGCACATAGCACAGCGTGCCGCCGGCGATGGAAACCAGCGTCTGATGCTTCCACTTATGGAGCGCGACGGTCACGCCGATGGCGATGGCCTCCGGGATGCCGTGGCTGCCCGAGGTGAGGCTGACGCCCTTGAGGCAGTAGACGATGAGCATTCCGAAGATGGCGGCGGGCAGCACATGGCCCAGATACTCCACCACCTCAGGCACCCTGCCGCCCCGGGAGCCGAACACCAGAAAGGGCAGAAAACGGGTGAGCATGGTCGCCGCCGCGCAGACGGCGATGGTCAGGATGAACTGGATCTTGCTCATTTTGCCGCCTCGCTTTCTTTGGCCTCGATGGGGCGGCGGAACAGCAGCAGTGCCGCAAGGATGCAGACCATCGAGGGGATGAGGAAGCTGCCTGAGCCGAAGATGCGCAGGCAGACCAGCGGCGCGGCAATGCCGATGATGGCGCTGGCGTGCTGTTTTTCCTTTTCCCACTGGTTGAGGAAGATGACCACGAACATGGCCGTCATGACGAAATCGACGCCCTCAGTGCTGAAGGGCAGGACAGAGCCGAGGGCCGCGCCCATGGCCGCGCTGGCGACCCAGTAGATCTGGTCCAGCAGGGTGATGAAGAACATGAACCAGCCCTTATCCACGCCCTCGGGCGGCTCTGCCGAGCAGGTGATGGAGAAGGTCTCGTCGCTCATGGCAAAGATCATGTAGGCGCTGCGCAGGCCGTAGCCGCGGTAGCGCTGCAGCATGGTCAGGCCGTAAAAAAGATGCCGCGCCTGGATCATCAGCGCCATCAGAAAGGCCGACACCGGCGCAAAGCTGCCCAGAAGCAGCGACGCCAGCACGAATTCCAGGGAGCCGCCGTACACTACCGTACCCATCAGGGGCGGCAGCCAGACCGGCAGGCCCAGCGACTGCACATAGATGCCGTAGCCGAGGCCCAGCACCAAATATCCGGCAAACACCGGCAGCGTCTGAGGCGCTGCGGCCCGGAACGCGCGCCATACCGGCGCACGGCTCAAATTTGTTTCGTTTTGTTCCTGCATTTATTTCAACCCTCCAATACAGTAGTATAACAGGTTTATCTGCATTTGCAAGAACTATTTATAAGGCAAAGAGGGTTCTGTGCGGCCGCACAGGACCCTCTTTGCCTTCTATCTTTTATTTTTTAGTGAGGTCTTTCGTGTAGAGGGCGCGGGTCGCATTCAGGACAGCGAGGACCATGACGCCGACGTCGGCGAAGATGGCCGCCCACATATTGGCGATACCCAGAGCACCCAGCAGCAGGCAGGCCGCCTTGATGGCCAGAGCAAAGACGATGTTCTGGTAGACGATGCTCTTGGTGCGGCGGGCAATGCGCATGGCGAGGGCGATCTTGGCCGGGTCGTCATCCATCAGGACGACATCGGCGGCCTCAATGGCGGCGTCAGAGCCCAGAGCACCCATGGCGATGCCCACATCCACACGGGAGAGGACAGGGGCGTCGTTGATGCCGTCGCCCACGAAGGCCAGCATCTCTTTGGGCTTCTTGGCGGCCAGGAGCTTCTCGATCTGGTCCACCTTATCGCCGGGCAACAGGCCGGCGTGATACTCGTCGATGCCCAGCTCTGCCGAGACAGCCTTTGCCACCGGCTCTGCGTCGCCGGTGAGCATGACGGTCTTGCGGACGCCGGCCTGCTTGAGGCCCTTGATGGCCTGTGCGCTGTGGGGCTTCACCACGTCGGAGATGAGCAGATAGCCCGCATACTTGCCGTCGATGGCCACATGGACGATGGTGCCGGTCTGGGGGACATCGGGGACGGTGAGGCCCAGCTTTGCCATCAGGCGGGCATTACCGGCAGCGACCGGCTTGCCGTCCACCTTGGCGGTGACACCGTGGCCGCCCAGCTCCTCCACATCGGTGACGCGGGCAGAGTCGATGTCCTTGCCGTAAGCAGCCTTGATGCTCAGGGAGATGGGGTGCTTCGACCAGCTCTCGGCCAGCGCAGCGGCTTCCACGAGGCTGTCTTCGGTACCGCCCTCCACGGGGCAGACCTTGACGACCTTGAAGGTACCCTGGGTCAGGGTGCCGGTCTTATCGAAGACGACGACGCGGGTATCGGCCAGCTCTTCCAGATAGGTCGAGCCCTTGACGAGGATGCCGCAGGCGGAAGCGCCGCCGATGCCGCCGAAGAAGCTCAGCGGGATAGAGATGACCAGAGCGCAGGGGCAGCTGATGACGAGGAAGGTGAGGGCGCGGTAGACCCAGTCGCCGAAGCGGGCGGGCTGGCCCATCAGCAGCAGAACGATGGGGGGAATGAAGGCCAGCGCCAGCGCGCCGTAGCAGACCGCCGGGGTATAAACGCGGGCAAAGCGGGTGATAAAGTTCTCGGCGCGGGCCTTTTTCATGCTGGAATTTTCCACGAGGTCGAGAATTTTAGAGACGGTGGATTCGCCGAACTCCTTGGTGGTCCTGACCTTGAGCAGGCCGCTCATGTTGACACAGCCGCTGATGACCTCATCGCCGGACCGGACATCCCGGGGCAGGCTCTCGCCGGTGAGGGCGGCGGTGTTGAGGGTGGAAGCGCCCTCAACGATGACGCCGTCGATCGGCACACGCTCGCCGGGCTGGACCACGATGATGGTGCCGATCTCGACCTCATCGGGGTCCACCTGCTCCAGCCTGCCGTCCTCGCCCTCGATGTTGGCGTAGTCGGGCCGGATGTCCATCAGGGCCGAGATGCTCCGGCGGCTCTTGCCGACGGCAACACCCTGGAACAGCTCGCCGATCTGGTAGAAGATGATAACGGCACAGCCCTCGACGTAATCGCCCAGCGCAAAGGCACCCACGGTGGCGACGGCCATCAGGAAGCATTCATCAAAGGGCTGACGGTTCTTGATGCCCAGAAGGGCCTTGCGGAGCACATCCCAGCCCACCACGAGGTAGGGGATGCAGTAGAGCAGCAGCTCCACCGACACGGGCAGAGGCGGCAGCAGCTTGAGCACCAGCACCAGCGCCAGAGCGGCGATGATGCGGTACAGCATTTTCTTTTGTTTTTTCGTCACGGGTACCAGCCTCCTTTTGGGGCAGTTTTCTCAGATTCAACAGGTTTTCCCCACAAGGGGCTTATTTTCCACGCTTTCCCCCGGCTTTTCCACGAGGTTTTCCCGCAAAAAGCCGCAAATGCGCGTTCATTTTTCTATTTTTGCATCCAATATGTTGAAAACGCCGTGGAAATTGTTGAAAACCGATTTATTTTTCCACATTTTCCACGCGCATCCCGGCAGCAAAATTCGAAACTCAGATGCCGAAGATCTCGCAGTCGTCCTCGACCTTCTTGCAGGCGGAGAGGACGTTCTGCATGGTAGCCTTGACGTCCGCGCCCTCATCGAACTCGACGTTCATCTTCTGGGTCATGAAGCTGACGGTGGCCTTTGCGACGCCGGCGACCGTGTTGGCGGCATCCTCCATCTTCTGGGCGCAGTTTGCGCAGTCAACTTCGATCTTGTAGGTTTTCTTCATTATAAGTACCTCTCTTTATTTTATATAGACCTCTCAGGCACGCCTTGTGCGCCCGGAGGCAGTGTACTGCGTTTTCCGTTTACTCCTCAATGTGGTCCATGCCCATCGAGAGGATGCTTCTCACATGGTCATCATCCAGTGCATAATAAACAGTTTTGCCATCCCGGCGGAAGCGCACGAGCTTGGTATCCTTGAGCACCCGGAGCTGGTGGCTCACTGCCGACTGGCTCAGCTGCACCGCGTTGGCAATGTCCTGCACGCAGAGCTCATTGTCATGCAGCGCATATAAGATCTTGATGCGGGTGGAGTCGCCGAACACCCGGAACAGGTCGGCCAGCTCATACAACACCTCGTCATCCGGCATCACCACCGGTTCCGTGTTTTCCTGCCCCGCCGGGGTCATCTGCTCCAATCCGATCATGTCCGTTCTCCTTTTGCCGTGTTTTACATGAACGTCTGTTCATGTGTTCATGTTATCATGCAGAAGAGCTTCTGTCAAGGGGTTTTGCAAAGATTTCTGTCCACTTTTCAAAATAGTTAAAACAAACCGCAAAACGCAAGAAATTTGCAGTTTCAATTTGCAGACAGCCGGCGTTTTGGGCAAACAAAAGGCCGCCCTGCCCGGCAGGGCAGAGCAGCTATGCTTGTGCTTCATTCAACTTTGCTTGTAGCTTCTGGGGTCACCTCAACTGCCGCCGGATTATCATCGTCCAAGTAAATCCATTTAATTGTGTACTTCTTTCCAGTAATCTCAGCAATATTATTCACATAATCTTCCAACAAACTTTGTACTCGTTGCTGTGCCATTGCCAAAAGCGTACTGTCATTAGATGCGGTTTCCATCAAATGTTCCTCTGCATTTTTAAATGCTGCTTTTTCATCCTCCCAAGTTATTTCTACAGAGTTCTTGGCCACAATATAAGATTCCTTTGTCAATGACGAAGAATCCACTTTTGAATTGAGCACCTTGGCTTCTGGAATCGATATTGTCACCTGCGTTCCATCAACTTCCATCTTTACTTTTGAGGCATCAACCCCAAATTCTACTACACCACTATACTCTATCCAAAAATGTCTATCTTTCTTCCAAAAAAGAACACCTGCAACATCCTTTTCATAACTTTTTGCCACATTATGATAGTAGCAATCCATCACTGCAAGTTCACAAATCGTCTTTACCTGAGATGTCCTTGGTTCTTGCTCTATTGTTTTCTCTTTTTGACAGCTTGTTCCAACACACATAATCAAACAAGCCATTAAAATCGCCATTATTCGTTTCATTTTTTCATCCTCACTCAACAATCAAGGTGTATTCCTCATCCATCTGTTCGATAAACGGTTTTACCAAGGCTGTAATCGCATTCACCGCATTTTGCTGTGCAAGTTCAAGTATCGCATTTTGCTCTTTACTCTCCGTCTCCGCATCCTCTTCACATGCTTTAAACGCTTTTTCTGTCACCGCTGACTTATTTGCACTTTTATCATTGAAAATGAAATCCATCGAAGATACATCTACAACCACGTCCGTTATGTAAACATCCGGTATTTTTATAGACACCTTTTTTGCTTCGTGGTCTACAACGATATCTACTTTATCGAAGTCTATACCTGCTGATACCTTGGCTTCATATGCAACATAATAATCAATCTTGTCCGACTTTTTCTCATTCTTCACTTTCGCAATTCCATTATAGACCGCCGTAGATGTCGATAATCTGCTTACTTTAATGATTTTCTGAAGTGAACTTGTTGTCACAACATTTTTTTCATTCTGGTTGCCCTTGTTAAAAGCTACTACTGATATCACAATCAGGACTATCCCCAGTATGATTCCAGCCCCCAATATCAACACCTTGCTCTTTGATTTTGTTTTTTCCATAAATGTATAATTCCTCCTTCATAATTTAACCGTCTCTCAATAGAACCTGTAAATTTCGCGTTCTTTGTCTCCATGATACCTGTCGTTCTACGATTCGTCAATCATTTTTTCTTTTGCTTTGCAAAAATCCACAGCCGACACACATCCCGCACAGCGCTGCCGCAGCGGCGGGCAGGAAGCCGAGGGCATCATATTTTTCGCCCAGCACACGGGGGAATGCGGTGATGATGCCATAAGATTTCCGGAAATCAATCACGTTTTCCATCCCTTTCGAGCCAATCATACCCCAAATCATGCCAAACAGAAGAAGATTTGCAGAAAAAAACGCCCAAACAGGTGCATCTGTGCCAAAAGTGTGGTATTCTAACAATGTATTTCTAAATTTTTCGCCTTCGGGCATCTGGAAAGGACGTATTTTTATGTTGGAAGCTGGCATCCGCGGCGAGCAGAGTGTCGCCGTTACTGCCGAGAACACTGCAAAGACCATGGGCAGCGGTACGCTGGACGTATTTGCCACCCCCGCGCTGGTGGCACTGGCCGAAAAAACCTGCTGGATGAGCGTTGCCGCCGCGCTGGACGAGGGCTGCGGCACCGTGGGCACCCGGCTGGAGCTGGAGCACAGCGCCCCCACCCCTGTGGGCATGACCGTGACCTGCGAGAGCGAGCTGACCGCCGTGGAGGGCCGCAAGCTGGTGTTCAAGGTCTCCCTGCACGACGAGAAAGGCCCTGTGGGCGGCGGCGTGCACGAGCGGTTCATCATCAACAACGCCAAGTTTGCCGCAAAGGCAGAGAGCAAAAAGGGATAACGGCCTCGCCCTCTCAGTCAGCGCCGTTGGCGCTGCCAGCTCCCCCAAAGGGGGAGCCTTTGGCATTGTGGGCAGGCTGACCGCGCAGATACAGCGGCACTCTGTCCTCTTCCATCACCTGCGCTTCCGCCTTTTGCTGGGCGGCGGTCAGCAGGCGGATGGCCTGTTCGTTGGCGCGGAACAGCTCAAAATACAGCGCTTTATAATCCGGCGTGGCGGCGGCCCCCTTTCCGTTTGCAATAGGGATAGTCTGCCCCGGGCCGGGACAAAAAATCAAGCGAGGAATCATTTATGAAAAAGACAAATCTCTCCTGGGTGGGGGCACTGCTGGTGTTTGCCCTGCTGCTGTGGTGCACCGCAGCCACCCCCGGCACCATTGCCGACCCGGCCAGCTACGCCCCCGCGGTGTACAGCTCCATGCTTTCCCTGCTGCCGCCGGTGGTGGCCATTGTGCTGGCCCTGAACACCAAGGAGGTCTACACCTCCCTGCTGGTGGGCATTGCCACCGGCGCGCTGCTCTTTGCCAACGGCAACCTGGAGCTGGCGCTCAACACCCTGTTCTTCAACGAGGACGGCGGCATGGTTGCCAAGCTCTCTGACAGCAGCAACGTGGGCATTCTGGTTTTTCTGGTGATGCTGGGCATTCTGGTGGCCCTGATGAACAAGGCCGGCGGCAGCG
>OGGD01001175.1_pt1 | contig 14098 bp, 10 predicted proteins | sample 1571091 | NCBI WGS metagenome assembly OGGD01 (sample SAMEA2582073, study PRJEB24529) | metagenome | biome: Human gut stool | place: China | collected 2011
TCTTCTACCGGGAAGAGCACGATGGCAAAAGATTTGGCAAGGGAGCTGGGATATACCTATATCGATACAGGGGCAATGTACCGGGCTGTCACTTTGTACAGTTTGCAGCACGGTTTCTTTACAAGCGGTGGTATCGATGAACAGAAGTTGCAGGATGCCATGAACGATATCGATATCTCTTTCCGCTTTAACCCGGAAACCGGACGTCCGGATACCTATCTGAACGGCGTGAAAGTGGAGAAAGAAATACGGGGGATGGAAGTGGCCAACCGCGTGAGTCCGATTGCTGCTTTAGGTTTTGTACGCCGTGCGATGGTCGCCAAGCAGCAGGAAATGGGGAAGGCGAAAGGGATCGTGATGGATGGTCGCGATATCGGTACGGTTGTCTTTCCGGATGCGGAACTGAAGATTTATGTGACAGCCAGCCCGGAAGTGCGTGCCCAACGGCGTTTGGACGAACTGAAAGCCAAAGGCGAGGTTGCTTCTTTTGAGGAAGTCCTTGAAAATGTGAAGACGCGTGACCATATCGATATGACTCGTGTAGAGAGTCCGCTCCGTAAAGCTGATGATGCGCTGGAGCTGGATAACTCGCATTTGACGATTGCCGAGCAGAAGGCTTGGCTCTTGGAACAGTATGAAAAGGTCGTTACATCAGACTAGCCATGATAGAAGTCGAGATAGATAAGGGTTCCGGCTTTTGTTTCGGCGTGGTAACGGCTATCGAGAGTGCAGAACGCGAACTGAAAAATACGAATACGTTGTATTGCCTCGGAGATATCGTGCACAATAGCTTGGAAGTGGAACGGCTGGAAAAGTTGGGACTGCGGACGATCGGGCACGACGATTTTCCCCGTTTGAAGGGAGAAAAGGTGTTGCTTCGGGCGCATGGGGAACCGCCTTCGACCTACGAGATCGCCCGGCGGAACAACATCACGATCGTGGATGCGACCTGTCCGGTGGTGCTCCAGTTACAACGTAAGATTCATAAATGCTACGTGGCTACGCGCGATAGCCATACGCAGGTCGTGATCTATGGAAAGAAAGGGCATGCCGAAGTAAATGGTCTGGTCGGGCAAACGGAAGGGACGGCCATCGTTATCGAGAAGGTACAGGACCTTGGCTGGTTGGATTTTAGCCGGAATATCTGCCTCTTCTCGCAAACGACCAAGTCGCTTGACGGGTTTCGTGAAGTCGTGGCTGAGATCCGGCGGCGTATTGCAGATGGGGTACAATTCGAGTATTTCGATACGATCTGCCGCCAGGTGGCCAACCGTTTACCGAACATCAAGGCGTTTGCTTCCAAGCATGATTGGGTGTATTTCGTTGCCGGAAAGAAGAGTTCAAATGGCAAGATGCTGCTGGAGGAATGTCGGAAGGCAAACCCGAACACGGTCTTTATCTCGGAGGTAAAGGAGATTACCGAGCCGTTGCCTGAAGATGTGGGGAGTGTCGGGGTGTGCGGGGCCACATCCACTCCGAAGTGGCTGATGGAAGAGGTGGCTGTGCGTATTCGTGAATTGAATGCCAGCCGTTGACTTTTAGGGGTAAGATTTGATGAAGTTTTGGAAAATAGACAGGTTTTTGGCAAATAATTATTACTTTTGCCGCGAACATATAAAATATAAGACGCTATGTCTACAGTTAAGTGTATTGGCATTTTAACGTCCGGAGGTGATGCTCCCGGAATGAACGCTGCCATTCGCGCAGTGACACGTTCCGCTATTTATAACGGAATGTCCGTTAAGGGTATCTATCGTGGATACAAGGGTTTGATAACCGACGAAATTGAAGATTTCAAGACTCAGAATGTAAGTAATATTATTCAGCGTGGCGTTACTATCCTGAAGACGGCCCGTTGTGCGGAATTCAAGACGCCGGAAGGCCGTAAGCAGGCTTACGACAAACTGATGGAGCATGGTATCGATGCTTTGGTCGCCATCGGTGGTGACGGAACGCTGACGGGGGCTCGCATCTTTGCACAGGAGTTCAATTATCCGATTGTCGGCCTGCCTGGTACGATTGATAATGACCTGTATGGCACGGATATCACGATCGGCTACGACACGGCTTTGAATACGATCATGGAATGTGTCGATAAAATCCGTGACACGGCAACCTCCCATGACCGTCTGTTCTTTATCGAAGTGATGGGGCGTGATGCCGGATTTCTGGCTCTTAACGGAGCGATTGCATCGGGAGCTGAAGCGGCTATCATTCCGGAGATATCGATGGAGAAAGACCAACTGGCCGAGATGATCGAAACTGGTTTCCGTAAGTCCAAGAACAGCAGTATCGTCCTTGTTGCGGAAAGTGAGGTGACCGGTGGTGCGATGGGCGTGGCTGAACGTGTAAAGAAGGAATATCCGCAGTTTGACGTACGTGTTTCGATTTTGGGACACTTGCAGCGCGGTGGTTCACCGACTGCACAAGATCGTATCTTGGCAACCCGGATGGGAGTGGCTGCCGTCGACGCGTTGTTGGATGACCAGCGTAACGTGATGATGGGTATCCAGAATGATGAGATTGTTTACGTTCCTTTCTCCAAAGCGATCAAGAACGACAAACCGATCAATCGTGATTTGTTGAATACGCTTCGTATTTCTTCTATTTGATCTGTTATTGGCAAGTATATGAAAAGCCCCGCGGATATTTTTTATCCGCGGGGCTTTTTGCATATAGAGTTCAGCTCTTGTTTACTCGTTGCATTTGAAAGCATAGACATTGCCTCCGAAATCGGTTGCGAAGATCATGTTGCCGTTTGTTGACAGGGTGGAGAATAGCGGAGCTCCCGTTTTATGTTTCCATGTCGTTTGCCCGCTTTCCTTATCTATGCCATAGATGATGCCGTCGGATGCTCCGAAGTAAATCGTATCTCCGATGAGTAGGGGGCTCGTTTCGACCGTGGCAACCGGATTGCGGTAATACCTATGAAAGGAGACATTTTTATAAATAAAATAAGTCCTAATCCCAGTATAATGGTGATAAGGGAATATTTCCAATACTGTTCTTTTACGCTCATGTGTTTTTTGCTTATTTTGTATATAAATAAACAATAAAACGAATTGAAATGTTCCGCTTTTAAAACGGAACATTCTTAGTCATGTTTTCATAATTATTGTATTGACCGCTAATATTCATTTCATTTTCAGGAGCCAGTTCTATTGCTTTCTTCATATCTTCCACAGATCCGTCTTTGTCTCCTTTAAGTAATTTGATACGTCCTCGTTCATGATATGCTTTGGCAAAGTTGGGATTGATTTCAATGGCTTCATCATATACAGCCAATGCTTTGTCAAAATCTTTGTTTACCAGATATAGTTCTCCTGACAGGATATAGGCCTTTTCATTGAACGGATTGAGTGACAATACTTGATTAAAACATTCTTGTGCTTGTTCCGGCTCATTGGTGGCGGCTAGAATTTCTCCTTTCAAAAGCAAGGCTTGTTCGTCGTCGGGATTGAGGCTGAGCAACTTTTGTATATCTTCGGCAGCATCTTTTGCTTGTTTCATTTTCCAAAGTACTTCAGCGCGTAGCTGGTATGCTTCGGTATAATCTTCTTTTAATACGATAGCTTTAGTCAGCATAGCGATGGCGGTGATATCATCTTTCATGCCGATAGCTGCTTTTGCTGTCAAATAGAAAGATAGGGGGTTCTTATTATCTAAAACCAAAGCTTTTTGGCAGGCATCCTTCATATTTTCGTAATCTTCCTGCATATAGCAGATGCCAGCTAGTGAAAGGAAGGTGTTTACTTGTTCAGGATCTTTTGTAGCCATGCGGTCTAGTGTGATACGGGCATCATCTAGTCGGTTTGCCTGTGTATAAGCAGTGGCTAGCAGGCTGAGTGTTTCCAATTCATCGTTGATGGCAACTGCTTCTTCAAAACATTTAATGGCATAAGGTAGTTTACCCATACGTTGGGCGCGGATGCCGTCGTATTTTAAAATCTCGAAGTTCTTTTTATCATTTTTCTCTTTTTCGGTTTCGGGGGTGTTGTTTCCGCCGAATAAGGATTTAAATAAGCCCATAATTTATAGTTGTTTTATTTGTCTATTGTTATAATAAATCGTCTGAGGTAAATTTCTTGTTCCTGATGCTGCATGTTGGTAAAACGTACTGCCTTTATTGGTTTCTGTTGTAAACTGGCAGTCAGTCGGTTGTTTTCTTGTGTAAAGTGTACTTTACTCCAGTCTTTTCCATTTGCAGATATCTCAAGACTTCCCCAAGTTTCGATTTCCGGTTTCCCGAAATCTATCTCTATATTTTCTCCGGGATAAACTTGATCCAGTTCGATAGTCAATGAACCATTACCGGGCCATCTGATAACTTCCAGCGCCGGAGAAATCTGAATGCGGTTTATCTTTACCTGTAAAGGTAAGTTCTTTATCTGACTGATATCGCTTATTAGTTTATGCGGCATATAGTCGGTTTCAGCATTCAGCAGTGTGCTATATTTTTGGTTATAGCATTGCGTGACGGTGGCGAAAGTTTGATCAATCAATGGCTTGATTACTCTTCCTGCTGTCTTTATACCCGGCTGGTAAGGGTTTTGGTTGTATGTCTGGTCAATTTGAAACATTTGTTGTTGCAAGGCTTTCACGTGTTTGTATTTACGCATAAATAAAGATTGGTCATTTTTGTCGTATGCTTTGACCATTGCCAGTACTTCATTTCCGGTTTCACCCAATAGTTTGAACTGATAAAGCCAAGGCATGATTTCTACTATAATCGGATTTTTATCAGCATGGGCGACTAAAATATCACTTGATTCAACCATCTGGCTGAAGGTTTCTTGTAGAATAGAGAAGTCTTTTTCAGTGTAAGTTTTATTTTTTATGTAACTTTCAGTAAAGCTCTGCGCTGTGGGTTGGAGATTTACAGATTCCTCTCGGCGATATTTATGTCCGTTGGGGCCCAAGTCCGAATTATGGGCGGCAAAGAATTCCAGTTCAGTGGCAGCATCGGGCAAAATGTTCATAATAGCGTCTTTCCAAGTTTTTTCACTGTTATATTTTGTTGGATTCCAAGCGTATGAGGCTACACTATAAATGGCTATTTTAGAAGCCTCGGCATGTTCCATCGGATTAGTTACAAAGCCAGACATCTGATTGGCTATTTGAGTATCGTTTCCATATACTGGTCCCATGAGCAGATGATCTCTAACGTAATCGGAAACAGGAAAGTTCCACCATATATATGCCGGACGTTTAATCCGTTCGTTTATCCATTGAATACCATCTTGGGTAATATCGGAAATAACCCGGTCTCCTGTCCACATAATTTGTATGGATGGATTCAGTTTGTCTCCTAAAGTAGTAAGATATCCTTTAGCAGGGTCGGACCAACTTTTATTGTATTCTGTAGGACACATGATAAGGGGAGTTACATCCGGTTTTACTTTTACAAAATGTTCATCTATGTAATTCAGCAGTTCTGCTTGTTTCACAGGGTTGGTACCTTCTCCTGAAATATCATCAAAGAAGACGGCAAAAGAACGGACACCGAGATGATACATCTTTTCAAATTTTGCCAATAATAATTCACGGTCTTCTTTATTCCATTTGATGTCTTGTCCCGGATGGATAGCCCAAACAAAATCGACTTCGTTTTCTTGAGCTACTTTTACTAATTCCTGTAATTGTTTTGCTTCTTTTTCGGGGTAAGGCAGACGCCAGTTGGGAGAACTATGGTAAGGGTCATCTTTAGGGCCGTATATATAGGTGTTCATTTTGTTTTCACCATAAAATTGAAGTTGGCGAAGACGGGCATTATGGCTCCAGGGGGTCCCGTAAAATCCTTCTACGACACCACGGTAGCGTATGGCCGGATAGTCTTGTATCTCTATTACCGGTAATTGGTTATCTTTGAGCAATTGTTTTAAGGTTTGCAAGGCATAGTAGGTTCCACGTTCATCGTTTCCTGCCAGAATTATTTCCTTATTATTGATGGATAGATAATAACCTTCCTTTTGGTTGGGGATCTGACGAGTAAACTTGCGGATGGACTTGTCTCCTTTTTCTCCTATATAAATGCGCAAACCGGTATTGGCCGGGTGTTTTCCACCTAATAAATCTTTTAATTCTTGTACGGCATATGGATTGGCTTCAGTTTCTCCCAAGAGTTGGTAAGTTTCAGGTAAATTGATTTGTCCGTCTTGTTTGGAAACTTGTTGAGGGATGGGCTGTACTTCTATGTTTTGGGCAAAGATAGTACAACCGGTAAAAAGACAAATGATTGCCAAATGCATTTTTTTCATGTTCTGTTGGGGTAAAAGGTTAATAAATCAATGGCAAAGATACGATTTATACAGAAAGAATTCCATCTTTTAATTGTATTATTTCTTCGGAAAGTAGGTAGGAGAGTACCTTTTCCGCTTTTTCACGATTGCTATTCAATTGGTTCAGTAGTTCTGAAGCAGGCATGGCACCTGCCTGCAATAGCTGTTTGATTTGTTGTTCCAATTCTTGAAATTCTCCCTGTTTTATTCCTGAATGATGGTTGTTAAGACATACATCACATTGTCCGCAGTTGTGCTCGTTCTTTTCTCCGAAATATCTGAGTAGCATTCGGCTACGACATTTATCATCGGCTGTGGCATATTCTATCATAGCCTTGATTCGGGTGGTATAGCTTTTTTTCCGGTCTTCGTATATTTCCCGAGTTAGGGCAAGGCGATTCTTTTCTTGCCGTTCACGGGTATATATAATATAAGGTGTCTTTTTCCGTGGAATGTAATGTATGATATGTCTACGAGTCAGCGCCAGTAGAATTTCATAGATTCGTTGGCGGGTTAATCCGGAGCGGATTACTAAGGAATCTTCGTTAATATAGGCATAATCAGTAAATAGTCCTGTATAAGAACGCAAGATGATGTTTATCAGTTTCTCTGTATCTGTATCATTCTCGTGTAGTTTATAGAGTTCGTCGCGTTTCATCGTGAAAAGAATACGTGAAGCATTATCTTGCTCGTCTGTATATTCTAAATATCCGGCACGGGTCAGAATCTTTAAAGCGCTGTCGGCTTGTACGGGGAAATGTTTGAAGTTACGACAGAATTCATCCAAGTTAAAAGCAAAGGTGCAACCCATACCGTCTCCCATGGCCATTTGAAAATAGTAGTTGATATCTTCGTACACTTTTCGGATATAATCCTTGTCGGGAAATGTATCACTGATACGTTTGTTGAGGGTGGTTTTATCACTTTGGGCGTATAGCAGGACAGCATATGCTTTCTGCCCGTCGCGCCCTGCTCGTCCGGCTTCTTGAAAATAGGCTTCAGGAGAATCAGGCATATCTATGTGGATAACGATACGTACATCTGGTTTGTCGATACCCATTCCGAAGGCGTTGGTTGCTACCATAGTACGGCTTTCTCCGGTGAGCCAGCTTTTTTGACGTTGATCTTTTACATCATTATTCAAACCGGCATGATAGAAAGTGGCAGTTATGCCGTTATTGACCAGTAGTTCGGCAATTTCACGTGTACGTTTCCGGTTGCGGGTATAGACAATGGCGCAGCCGGGCACACTATTTAAAATATGTAATAGCTCTTCCTGTTTATTTTCTGTAGGACGTACAATGTAAGCCAAGTTTTTTCTTTCGAAACTCATTCGGAAAACCTGACTGTCTTTTTTAAAGTTTAGCTTTGTTTGAATATCTGTTACTACTTCCGGAGTGGCAGTTGCTGTCAGTGCCAATACAGGTATGTCGGGAAGGAGTTCGCGAATTTCTGCAATTTTCAGATAAGCAGGGCGGAAATCATATCCCCATTGAGAGATACAGTGTGACTCATCTACCGTGATCATGCTTACCTTCATGTTCCGTAGTTTGCTACGGAATATTTCAGTATCCAGCCTTTCCGGAGAAATATAAAGGAATTTATAGTCGCCGAAGATACAGTTTTCCAATGCAACAATGATCTCTTCGCGTGTCATGCCTGAATAAACTGCCAAAGCTTTGATACCTCGGTCGCGTAAATTGCGTACTTGGTCCTTCATCAGGGCAATAAGAGGTGTAATAACCAAACATAATCCGGGTTGTGCTAAAGCTGGTACTTGGAAGGTAATGGATTTGCCGCCACCGGTAGGCATCAATCCTAGCGTGTCGTGACCGTTGCCTATACTTTCAATGATTTCTTTCTGTATGCCCCGAAAGTCATCATATCCCCAATATTGTTTTAGAATTTCTTTATAGGTCATTGGAAGGGAAATAAGAAAATTATGTCAAAACTCCAATGACTTATCATCTTATTATTCTGATAAGTGTCTGATAACGTCATTAAAGTTTTGACTTATTTCAAAGATAAATCTTTATCATTATTCCTCACTGGGTTTTATATCTTCTATTTGCAATTGTACTTCACCACGTTTGTGCGTATTCTCTTCAATGGTATAACAAATATCAAAAGAACGTTTGGTCTTGATATAGCGTGCTTGTGAACTTTGTCCGAAAGCGATGCCATTCATCACATTGTTTGATTTATTGTCTACCAATTCCAACTTGATGTGTTCCTGATCACGCCCTACTACTTTGCTGGTTCCATAATCATATACATTATGTGTACAAAAGATTGGTTTGTGGTTGTCCGGTCCGAAGGGATTGAACTTTTTCAGGTCGGCATGGAACTTCGGAGTGATATCCCGGAAGTCAATTTCTGCATCAATATCAATTACAGCACTGGTCTGTTCCGGCAAAATATGTTCTGTGACATAGGTTTCAAAACGACGGGTGAATTCTTCCACATTTTCCACTTTCATGGATAGTCCTGCAGCATAAGTGTGTCCTCCAAAGTTTTCCAACAAGTCACGACAATGTTCGATAGCTTTGTAGACATCGAAACCTGATACGGAACGGGCGGAACCAGTTGCCAGATTATCTGTACGGGTTAATACAACTGCCGGGCGGTAATAAATCTCTGTAAGGCGTGAGGCTACGATACCGATAACACCTTTATGCCACGCTTCATTATAGATGACAATGGAACGCCGGTCTGCTAGTCCTTCCAAGTGGTCTACAATTTGGTTGGCCTCTTCGGTCATGGTCTTATCCAGATCTTTACGGGTTTCATTGTATTGGTTGATTTGGTTGGCTTTCTCCAATGCTGCCGAGAAGTCCTTTTCTATGAGCAGTTCCACCGCCTCTTTTCCGTTCTGTATACGTCCGGATGCGTTGATGCGCGGACCTATCTTGAATACGATATCACCTACGGTAATTTCTTTTTCTGATAATCCGCATACATCGATAATAGCTTTCAGACCTACACTGGGATTGGAATTCAACTGTTTTAAGCCGTGGTGTGTCAGCACTCGGTTTTCTCCCATGATAGGTACGATGTCTGATGCTACACTGACAGCAACCAAATCTAATAAAGGAGTTAGTTGATGAAATTCAATGCCATTATTCAAAGCGAAAGCCTGCATGAACTTGAAGCCTACACCACATCCCGAAAGATGATCGTAAGGATATGTATTGTCAGCCCGTTTGGCATTCAGAATAGCTACGGCTGGTGGCAATATATCATCAGGCACATGGTGGTCACAGATGATGAAATCGATACCTTTTTCTTTTGCATAAGCAATTTCCTCTACGGCTTTAATACCGCAATCTAACACAATAATGAGTTTTACACCTGTTTCACAGGCATAATCCACTCCTTTTACTGATACTCCGTAGCCCTCATTATATCGGTCGGGAATATAGTAGTCAATGTTCGAATAGAACTGCTGGAGAAATTTGTATACCAATGCTACAGCTGTTGTACCGTCTACATCATAATCTCCATAAACCATGATACGTTCTTTCCTGCCCATAGCTTGATTAAGCCGTTCTACAGCAATGCTCATATCCTTCATCAGGAATGGGTCGTGTAGCTCGTTAAGCTGGGGGCGGAAAAATCTTTTAGCCTCTGCTGCTGAGGTTATACCTCTTTCCAGCAACAACTTACAAAGAATCGGGCTGATCCCTGTTTCTTTGGCTAATGCTTTAGCTGCTTCTGTCTGTTCTTGGCTTGGAGGTTGATAATTCCATTTGTGATTCATTTTATATATTGTTTTTTCTTTTTTCTGCTCTCGGAGACGGGATAATACCATTTTCTGGTTATACTTACCCAATCAATCCGTAAAGTTAGGAAAAAACAAATAAAAAAACCGCTAATTCCATATATATTTTATGGAATTAGCGGTAAAGTATTGTATAGTAGCGGATTATTTGATACCTAATTTTTTAGCAATTTCTTTAGGCAGTGCATTTTTATTGACTACGATATTCATGGTTTTGTAACGGACGAATGCTTTAGAGGCATACCATAAGCCATCGTATTTTCCGGCTTTTCCCCAAGAATTCTTTACCATATAATAGTCGTTTCCTTCTTGATCCTTAGCTATACCGTAAATCAACATACCATGATCATCGGTTGTTTCCCAATTGTCATAAGCTTCCTGGCGTTCTTCTTGTGTACACCATTTCTGAGGTTGTGGTTTGGTGTTCAGTTTCTTTTCTTCCGGTTTCATTTTCAACCAATGAGCCATGTCTGATCCACTTAGTTCTTGTACTTTTTCCGTATCGGGCATAACAGCTACGCCGTCACGTGTAAAGCCTTGTTCACTGACATCAGATCCCCATGCGATTGGATAGCCGTTATTAATGGCATTATCAAAAACCTGCATGAATTCATCAATGGGAAGGTTGTATGATTGCCCCCAACGCCAGTTGTCTTGAATTTCAAGAACAAATGGTTCGTAGAACGGATGGTGGGTGTACGAGGTCAATGAAATGTAATCATTTGGATTCAATCCTGTTGATTCGAAGAATGAATGGGGAGTGTATTCTTTTCCTTTATAAGTGAATTTTTCAGGGCATTTACCTAAATAGATATCATGAATAGCGGCAATGGCCTTTTTCCATAATGGATTATGGTTATTATCTGTCTGGAGTTTGCGTAATTTTCCTTTGGCTATTGCTGCTACTACAGCATCCGATACGGCTGTAAGTTCTGTATGGTTACTTAATGTATCACCATACATGACTCCCGGACGCATAACTTCTTCGGGTACCAGACCAAATTTTTTCATTCCATAGATAACGTCATAGAATGATCCTCCTTGGGAAAAAGATACATCTCCGTGAGTACGTACGGCGGCATCGGCTCGATCCAAATAAGTTTGGTGTACGATGTACATTTCAGAAAAGTCGTATTCTCCTTTTCCCATACGAAGTAATTCTGATTCTAGAAAAGCCATACTGGAATAGCACCAGCAAGTACCGGCACGGCTTTGGTTCTTGACAGAAGTAATAGGCAGTTCTTTTACTGTAGTGAATACAAACCCTTCTTCCTTTGGCTCTTCTTTTTGTGCATCTTGTGCAAAGAGGCTTATACTGCATAAACCTAATGCTGCTAATAATGTAAATCTTTTCATTTTAGAAATAATAGTTTTGTTTGTTATGTTACTCATTCATGATAGTTTCTACTTCTTCGATAGTGATAGGGATGCGTTTCTCGCCAGTGAAACGGGAGCCTTCCGAAGTAATCAGAATATCGTCTTCCAGGCGGATGCCTCCAAAATCTTTGAATTTTTCAATGGCATCAAAGTTCAGGAAGTCTGTATGCATTTTCTCAGCTTTCCATTTGTCAATCAATGCTGGAATAAAATAGCAGCCCGGTTCATCGGTAATCACAAAGCCTTCCTGTAAGCGACGTCCCATGCGCAGGGAGGCTAGCCCGAACTGGGAAGAAGGACGGATTTCATCGTCATATCCTACGTAAATTTGTCCCAGGTCTTCCATGTCATGTACATCCAATCCCATCATATGACCTAATCCATGGGGCAGGAATAAAGCGTGTGCACCAGCGGCAACAGCTTCTTCCACATTGCCCTTCATGAGCCCCAGGTCTTTTAATCCTTGAACCAGCACTTTGCAGACTTCTAAGTGTACAGACATATAGGTTATACCTGGACGAGTAATTTCCAATGCTTTATCATGGCAAGCCAATACAATATTATACACATCTTTTTGCCGTCCTTCAAATTTGCCTCCCACAGGTACGGTACGGGTATGGTCAGAACAATAATTTGTCACTCTTTCAGCTCCGGCATCTGTCAGCATCATGCGTCCTGGTTCTAATATATGGCTATGGTCATGATTATGTAATGTTTCCCCATGTTGGGTCAGGATAGTGGCAAATGAAGTCATGCTTCCATAAGAAGCGGCGATGCCATCCAGTACTCCGGCGATATATTGTTCCTTTATTCCAGGTTTACATAGACGCATAGCGGCTGTGTGCATTTCATAACCGATATTACATGCCAAATCGATTTCTGCTATTTCGCAAGCTTCTTTTACAGAACGTAAATCAACTACAGCTTTTATCAATTCTACAGAAGCGTATTTCTTTACTATAGCGGCACGGATACCGGTTAAGTCTTCCAAGAGCATCATATTATCGAATCGGTAGGGAGGAAGGAAATGTACTTTTCTACCTTGCGCGATAGCTTTTCCTACCACCTCTTTTAGCTGGGGAAAGGGAAAACTTTTCTGAATACCTACTTGTGCAGCCAACTCTTTCACACTGGGTTGGGGCCCCATCCAGATAATGTCGTCCATATCTACATCATTTCCGAAGAAATAATCCTCTCCTGCTTCTATATCTATTACACCTGCATATCCGGGGTGAGAATGACCGAAGAAGTAGAGGAATGAACTGTCCTGACGGAATTTATATGTGTTATCCGGATAGTTTGCCGGAGCTTCATTATTACCTAGTATAAGGATAATACCGTTTTGCACTTTGTTTCTAAGTGCCTGACGGCGTCTTTGATAAGTTGCGGAATCAAACATGGCTAACTTTATTTTAATTGAAAATTTATTGAACTGTGTTGCAAATGTAATAATTATAATCTTAAAAGTACTATTTGCTTATTTGATTTTTTAATCGATTTCGGCTTTATTTTTATCATTTGTCAATCTTGCTTTTCTAATTTCACAGGTTTCTCTTATTTTTCCTTGATAAGTTGCCATTCAGTAATTTATACTGCTAGGAGAATTTGATTGATATTTATGATGGAATGCAATTATTTAATAAATATAAAAGATACGGCTAAATACTTTGAAAAGGTTAACTTTGCAGTGAACTCTTTCAAGGATAGATTTGTTCCTCAACATTGATTATGAAAATAGATGATAAAACAGGGCTGGTACTGGAAGGCGGAGGTATGCGCGGAGTTTTTACCTGCGGGGTATTAGACTATATGATGGATAAGAAGGTTTGGTTTCCGTATGGGGTAGGAGTTTCTGCCGGAGCGTGCAATGGTCTTTCATATATGTCTCGCCAGCGTGGTAGAGCTAAGTTTAGTAATATTGATTTATTGGAGAAATATCATTATATCGGCATAAAGCATTTATGGCGTAAGCACAGTATTCTTGATCAGGAATTGCTTTATGAACATTTTCCTAAGGAAATTCTTCCTTATGATTATAAAACATATGCTGAAAATCCTGCTCGTTTTGAAATGGTGACTACTAATTGCATTACAGGTAGGGCGTGTTATTTGGAAGAGAAACATGATCCTCGACGTATTATTGCCATAGCTAAGGCGTCCAGCAGTCTTCCTTATGTTTGTCCTATAGCTTATGTAGATGGTGAGCCGATGCTGGATGGGGGAATTGTGGATTCTATTCCTGTGTTGCGTGCTATTGAACAAGGATTTGATAAAAATGTAGTGGTACTTACCCGTAATCGGGGATATCGCAAAAAAGGAAAGGATATGAAAATTCCTCATTTTATCTATAAAAAATACCCTCGTTTGCGCGTGGTTTTAAGTAAACGTTGTCGTATTTACAACGAACAGCTTGATTTGGTAGAGCAATTGGAAGACAAGGGCAGGATTGTGGTAATTCGTCCTGAAAAGCCGATGGAAGTGGACCGTATTGAAACAGATATAAAGAAACTGACCGATTTATATGAGGAAGGGTATGCCTGTGCAAAAAAAATGTTCGAAGAAAAACGAATACTTCAAAAATAAACTTTTGGCCAAAAGAATGTTTTTTAGGGACATTCATTAAATATTACAAAATCAGCCAACTAATTCATACACAAAGTAT
>OGGD01001178.1_pt1 | contig 14044 bp, 8 predicted proteins | sample 1571091 | NCBI WGS metagenome assembly OGGD01 (sample SAMEA2582073, study PRJEB24529) | metagenome | biome: Human gut stool | place: China | collected 2011
TAGATTTAAGGTTAACAAAGGTTGGAGCAAGGCGTTGCTCCTTTTTTTATGTCTACATTTTCCTCATACTTAAATATTGACTTAGCTCAACCAAGCAAAATTTATCTGTAATACAAAAAATGACTGCTTCATTCTCATGAAGCAGCCACCAACAAAATACACGATGTAACACAACTATGTTTTACACATATCAGTTATTTAATATCGATTCCACAAGGATTGAGTCCCGGACCACCACCACCTGTATATCCCCTACTTTCTCCTGTGTCCCATGGAGAAATCCAAAAAGCATATAAATCGCCACAAGTAACATAAAACTTCACTTTAACTATCTTGCCTGAAAGAGCAGCAAGTTTTTTACCTGATTTCCAAGTTACCAATTGTTTAGTACTGTTCAAATCATTCATTTCCTTACAATCCTCTCTGGAAAATCCCGTAATCACATTACCATTTTCATCCATTATCTCCACCTGCAAATCCTTTGCTTGTGCATTCACAAAAAAATGATTACCATCAAACTTTATTTTCTCGGTAACAAGTACCCCTTCTGTGTCTGTATGCATGGAAACGAACCCATCACGACGTAAAGTTGCCAACCCAGTAGAAGTAAATCCATCCCACATCACTTTATTCTTCATTCTTCCACTAGAATACAAATACAAAGAATCACCAACAATGAGAGGTACGCCAATAACAGACTGCATATTTCCCCAATTCCATGCCCCTTCCGTTTCATTTACTCCCATAACAGGTTCATAACTGGGACGATAAAAATGAAAACCATCCCGACTATATCCCATCCCTATTTCATTTCTTTTCTGAATACCTAACTTACCACAGAGATCATTCTCTGGTCCTTTCCACATAGCATAGAACCCTAGCATAACACTTTCATAAGGCATAGCATCAAAATTATAAATGGCTGGACGCACATCAGGAAATTCAGGATGTGGCAGTTCCTTATCGGAAGGAGTAAACCACAAAACTATATTTTTATCCTTTATTCCTTTAGCCAATGAATGCGCCACGCTAACTGCCATCTCTGGATCTTCATTTTCCAAATAGCCTCTAGAGCGTCCGTCTGCTTTACTCCCCTGCCGTAGACTAATAGCCCATTTTTGAGTAAACGGATTATAGAAAGCAGTGGTACGATCCCCCACCGGTCCTGATTGCGCAACTCCTTCCGACCAATGAATACCATCTTTTGAATATTTTAAAATTATTTTCCATCCTCCACTATGTTTTTCCACATTGAAGAGTTTGAAACGTTTTTCTGGTTCTGGACACATTTTATCGAGCCAAACTGTAGCCGCATCCCGATCACAAGTATCTACAATATTCGTACCCGGCACTATATCCATATTCACTTTTTCCCAATGCTTCCCATCTTTTGACTCCGCATAACAAGTATAAAAGCTTTGACGATGTTTGTGCATAGATCCGGCACCAGCCAAATACCACATTTTAAATTTTTGTTCGCTTTCATCATACCATATTCCATCACTGAAAGGAGCAGCATAAGGAGCACGTTCAAAAGTGTATTCCCACTCCTTATCCGGAGCAAGTACCGGATTATTCTCATAGAACATAGCCTTATGGGAAACACGCTCCATATCTGTTTCTGCAATTAAAAAATCATCAACGAATAATTGGCGTCCTAGATTTACAGAAATAACAGTCGGTTTGTTTGAAATATAAGGTAAAGACATTTCGCGACGTACTCCATCATCAATCATACTAGGAGGCCATTGCTCGGGCAGCACAATGCCATTATGCAATGTTCTACCATTCTCTTTCACCGTTTTATCATTGGAAGATGACACACAGCCGGCAAAGCAAGCTGCACATATAATATAATAAAATACTTTCATAATTATTCTATTTTTAATTACCATCCTGGATTATTTTTAGTGATATATGGATTACCCTCTACTTCATCAATTGGCAATGGAACCCATTCATTCTTATTTTCCTTAAACCCCATATATTGAGCCCTGCTAAACCTTTTAAACAAAGGATCAGTATTTTCCAATTCGCGAAAACGCTCTACTACTTTACCCCAACGAAGCAAGTCAAAGAATCGGAAGCCTTCATAGGTAAGTTCTAGAATACGTTCATCTTCAATAGTTCTCATATTAGCTTCTGTTACATGAGGTACTCCTACCCTATCGCGTACTTTGTTTATTGCTTCTAACGGGGTTATGTTTGCAGTGGCTTTCCCTCCCATTACTACAGCTTCAGCATACATCAGCAAAACATCCGAATAACGAATCATTCTCCAGTTTACTCCTTGTGCACGTCCATTAAAAAAATGCCCACCAGCATCATCTGTCGGAGGTAAGGTCCAATCCAACCATTTCCTACTACACATTTTATATCCCATTGCCAACTCATATTGTTCACCAAATGTTCCTTCCTTTGAACCCATTTCTGCTTCCCAATCCTTCCCTTCAAGAAAAGTAACCTTCATACCTTTCGGACGTATAATCTCCGATACATTATCATTAAAAACAAACGAACCAAACATACGTGGATCAGTTTCTCCTGTCACTGTTTTTGACGCTACAAATTTATCATATAACCAATTGTGCATAACCTGTGCAGAACTATTCGAATTTCTACTTCTATTCATTATACACATTTTACACCGGACATCATTGAACAACCCACTGTCCACAAATCCTGGGTTAAATCCTGTATTCAACACTCCGACAAATTGTACTTCAAAAATAGATTCATCATTATTTTCATGTGCCACATCAAAGTTCCATGAATAGTCATCTACCAATCTGTAGTTTCCACAATTACCATTAATGATTTCTGCAAAAGCCGCAGCAGCCTCATTATAATAAGTTGTTTGTGAAGTTCCATATTTGGGTTCAATACCGGATCTATAAAGATATGACTTACCCAAAAGTGCATAAGCAGAAGCTTTCGTCACACGTCCTTTATTTTTAGCATCCCAAAAATTCTTGTCAGGAAGTAAATCTTTAGCTTTGATCAGATCATCTATAATAAAATCCCAAGCCTCTTCAGGTGTTGCCTGAGGCTTATATTCATTAGGAGCCTTAGGCAATTCTTTAATCAAAGGAATATTCCTATAATTGATGAATAAAAAGAAATGTGTAAATGCACGAAGAAAATAAGCCTCCCCCAAATATGCATCCTGTAATTCTTTATTGCTGAATTCTATTTCAGTAAGACTTTCAATCATTTGGTTAGCTTGGGAAGCAGCTGTATACATTAACTGAAAAGGTTGAACCAATGAATAATAAGAAGGGGTAAACTCTTCATTATAAGCACCTGGTACTCCATAATCAGCTACCGAACACCCCTCATCACTACGAGTCAACATCAAACCAAATCCACAAGCTCCCAAATTACGAGGAGTCGAAATATACCCATAGATACCAAGAATTCCCTTATTACAATTTTCTAGTGTAGTATAAAATGAATTAACGTCTGATTGATTAGGATTCACCGCCAAATCATTAAAAATATCTTCACATGAGCCCATCATTCCAATAGTTACAAAACTGATAATGATAACTATAATTTTACGCAACATTATTTTCATACTTATTCTGTTTTTAGAAAGTTAAATTGACACCAAGATTATATACTCTAGAATTCATTGTTGCTTCATGAGGACTTTCCTGTGCTTGCCAGAAACCATCCACACCTCTGTCAAACAACACGTTTGAACTAACTTCGGGATCATACAAGGGATATTTTGTGATAGTGAATAAATTTTGTACCCCCGCATATATTCTAAATGATTCTATATGGAATTTTTGCAATAATTTCTTATTAAAGGAATAACCGATTTGTAGATTCTTGCATCTGAAATAAGAACCATCCTCCACATAGAATGTACTTGGAAGCGAGTTTATGCCAGAACTGTTTTTACTATTCAGTTTAGGAGCTTCTGCATTAGGATTTTGCGGAGTCCATGAATTATAGAAAGCATCCTTTAGGGTAGCACTATTAGCTCCTCCAAAATACCAATCATATTTCATTAAAGCAAAAATATCGTTACCTTGCGTTCCTTGGAAAAAAGCAGTCAAATCCCAATTCTTATAACCTACATTTATATTTAAACCATAAGTAAAATCCGGATGAGGATTACCAATATCCGTTTTATCATTCTCATCAATCTTCCCATCCGGTTTTCCTGTCAATACACCATTCACACTACCATTATTATCCTGAAAAATAAAATTACCATCATTATCAAAACCTTCCACCACATATCCCCAAAAGGTACCAATAGGCAAGCCCGGTTTAGTAATAGTAGGACGGTCATTAAAAGAACCACTCATCATCACCTCTGCCTTAATGGGTTGTACTCCCTCACCCAAACTCTTTACTTTATTTCTTAATGCCGAAATATTGGCAGTAACATCCAAACTCCAATCCTTCCAATTATTACGATAACCTACCGTAAATTCAAAACCTTTATTTTCAACAGATGCAGAATTAAAGACTGGCAAATCCCCCCCATTAGTCATAATGGTTTGCCCTGACGATGCTAATGGAAGTAATGGAGCAAGTAAGTCATTATTATCTTTCCAAAAATATTCAGCTGTAAAAGAAATTTTATTATTCAGAAAAGCCATTTCCAATGCTACGTTTTTAGATATTGATTTTTCCCAAGTCAAATTTTCCTGAGCAAATTTGGTTACATAACCATTCATCACACTACTTTGACCAATCTGATTTTCACCGAATACAGAAGGTATTGGACCATAAGCCGTAGAAAGGAAAGAATATGAATCTATAAAATTAGCTCCTAATTCACCATAACTAGCTCTAATCTTCATTTTACTTATCCATTCTATATTAAAAAAATTCTCTTCATGTATATTCCAACCCACTGAAACCGAAGGAAAGTAACCGACCCTATTTCCTTTAGCAAATTTGGAAGATTTATCACTACGAATACTTGCAGAAACAAGATAACGCTCCTTATAGTCATAGTTCAAGCGAGCAAAAAAGGAGAGTAAAGCTGAATTGTATTCTTCACTTGTTATATCTCCTTTCCCATTAAAAATAGTAATATTAGGACCACCCAAATCTGTAGAACCAGAACCAATCCCCATAGTTCTATAGTATTCTCTCATCCAACTTGTACCTACCATTGCGTCAATAGTATGACCAGCAAACATATTCTTATAAGTCAAAATGTTATCAATTGTATAACTAAATCGCTGTCCACGACTTTCAGATAGTGAATTAATCGTTCTGCTATAATCAGGATCTGCATTACCATTCTCATCCCAATTGGAGTCAAAAGCAATGGACCGAGATATATTATTTGTTGATATATAGTCACCTCCAAGTAGTAGCTTATAATCCAATCCTTTATATAAATTCAGTCCTATATTCAAACTACCAGTAACATTAACTGTTTTATTTCTTCGAACAGTATTGGAATAAGATGCAAACGGATTAGTAACTTTTCCTTCATTTACATAATAATCTTTACCTGCAGATACATACCTTCCCTCTACATCAGTCATTGGAACAGTAGGAATCCCCATCACCATCCTTACTTGAGGCTCCTTATTTGTAAAAGCAGCAGAAAGAGTTTCACTAACAGTCAAACGTCCTTTCTTAAACGTTCCATTGACACGTGCATTATATTTCTTAAAACCAGAAAATTCCATAATACCTTGCTGATCAAAATACCCCAAACTTGTATTAAAAGTTGAATATTCACCACCACCAGAAATTGAAGCATTCAAATTATACATAGGAGCATTTCTTAGATATGCATCTTGCCAGTCAGTATTAATATCAGGATTAGTAGGATGAATATTTTCTGGAGCTTGAGTCTGGTTTGTTGAATTTGCAACAATTTGCTTAGTATATTCGCGATGCTCATTTGCATCTAGAAAATCAAGATATTTAGAAGGAGTCTGCAAAGAATAGTTTGCAGAAATTTCAACTTTTGCTTTACCTTTTTGACCATGCTTGGTAGTTATCAGCACAACCCCATTTGCAGCGCGAGAGCCATAAATGGCAGCCGCCGAACCATCCTTCAGGATTTCTATTGATTCAATATCTGAAGGATTCAACGAATTTAGCCCATTATTAGAAAATGCACCATCAATAACATATAAAGGTTCAGTAGCACCAAATGTACCTGCTCCCCGAACAAGTATCTTGATATCTGCCCCAGCTTCTCCCCCCTTTTGCAATATTTCTACTCCTGGAGCCCTCCCCTGCAAAGCAGCTGCAACAGAATGCCCCATCTGTTTACTCAGTTCTTTTGCAGGCACTGTCGCCACGGATGCTGTCAAACTAGATTTTTTTTGAGTTCCATAACCAACCACCACCACTTCATCTAATTGTTCCAAATCCTCTTTCAGAGTTATATTCACATTCTTTTCCCCTTCCAAATTAACAGCAAGAGTCTTATAACCGATAAAACTAATAATAAGAGTTGCATTCGCAGGAGCTTTAAGTAAAAACTTACCATCCATATCAGTAATAGTACCATTAGTAGTCCCCTTTTCCATCACATTAACTCCTACGATAGGTTCTCCCATAACATCCATCACAAGCCCTGAAATATCTTGTAATTTTTTCTCGTTCAACATGGACTGTTCTACTTCCTTCTTCCGAATAATGATATTTTTATCTTTTATCTCATAAGAAACATTTTGTCCTTCCAAGATTTGCTCAATAACTTCTTGCAGTTGCTCAGCGTCTATATCAACAATCTTTTTCGTATCTAAATCCCCAGCTATATACACAAATGAATATCCACTTTTTTCTTTTAGCTCAGTCATAGCTTTTTTCACCGATACTTTATTCATTTTCAATGGTATATTCTGTGAGAAGATATTCAAATTAAGGCAAAGCAAAGCCCCGACCAATAATATGGCCTTTCTCTTGTTTTTCATAAATTAGTAAGCTGAAGTTACGAGAATAGTGTAATTTATTGGAAATGAGCGTAGGTTAATCGCTCTTGATAGTAATAGGTTACGATTTAGTTAGTTATCTACTGCATTATCCTTCTGCGCTTTGCGTAACCTTCAAAGAACTCTTTACTGCAAAGATAAGACTAAAATCGGAATTATAGGATAAGTTTTTCATATATTTTCTCGATTAATGCACTTGTATTTTAGATTTAATATCTCGTGATTATTGTTGTTTGATATCTTCCAGTAACTTATTAAGTATTTTTATCCTATTATCAATCTTACTAATTTCACATTGCCATATAATTATAACTTTCCAGCCGAGTTTTACAAGTAAATCGGAATTTTTATCATCACGTGATTTGTTGTTTGATATTTTTTCCTTCCAAAAATCTATATTTGAGGATGGTAATTTCCCCTTTTTACAATTATGTCCATGCCAAAAACATCCGTTTATAAATATTACTGTTTTATATTTAGGTAAAACTATATCAGGTTTACCCGGCAATGTTTTGACATTAATACGATATCTGAATCCTTTTGAAAATAAAAACTTACGAACTAAAATCTCCGGTTTTGTGTTTTTTCCGCTGATTTTAGACATAATATCCGATCGCTTTTGAGAAGAGAAAATATCAGACATTGTGTTATTTAGCTTGTAATCTCAACCATTCGGATTCATTTAATCCTACACGGGACAACTGCGCACAATAATTATTCACAATACGTTGGGCATGCATTTCTTTTAAGTCTACAACCCATTCATATTGTTCTTGATGGATGGAAGTAAATAAATATTTACCATTATCATTCTTTACTGCATATATCGCCTGTTCATCATTATTTGCTCTGAATTTGATGGTTTTTAGAGCATACGAAGATTCGTTTATTCTAAATTTAGATTCTTTGCTGACTATAATTGAGCAATGCTCTTCATTTTGTTCTAACGGCAAGAATAAGAATCGTCTTTCTCCTTGTATTCGAACGGAATCACATCTTTGTTGCATACAAATGTAATAAAGATTAGAGCTAATTCTCTTTATAATTGTACCAAGCGTAAGAATCGGCCTTTTTTGTTGTGGAAGAAATATATTCTTATGATGAGTTAGTTTTGCAAAAGAAATATCGGAATCTTCTATTTGAATATCTCCATACTGGAAAAGTTGTGACGCAAGTTTAGGAGCCTTTTTCCCTAAACTTATTTTGGTCGCAGAGGCAATTTTGGTATTTAAATCAGGCGAATCGGCACTAATAATTTGACACAAAATTTCTTGATTGACGGTTAAATTTTTCCCGGCAAGGCTTATAGTCTTTTCCTCTATTCGATTGTGTATCCAATTCTCAACCCATGTATTTGTATCGATATTTTCGCTTCCAATTAATTCGGCTATCGCATCACCAAATAGTTGCACTAAAAGTTCTTTAGCGTCATTCGGATTAGGAAGATTGACTCGATGTCCTAAATAAGCCGGATCTAACTTAGGAGAAAAACTGCCTAAGATTTTTGATGTATTATTTCTAATTGTGGTTATTGCCGATAAAGCAAAGTTGGATAAAAGTCCGTTAGTTAGATTAGTAAACTCCGTCAATATTAACTCCGGAAGTTTATCATATTCTACAATCAATGGCTTGTATTCCGGTATGTGTTCGAATTTTTTTCCGGCTTTTGCACGGATTATGATACAGACATTTGAAGACTTTATCGTATAATCGTTAACTTTAAATGATTCCGAATCAATATTGTTTACAATGTCATCCTTAATGTCTGAAATCCTTGTTTCTCCCGTATATACTATGATTAATTTTAACTTATCAGTCCCGGCATCACTTGTAAGTTGTTTTAGTAATTTTAAAGTAAATTCTCCTCGAGGTTCATCATTATCTGCATCTGCATCAGGATCTAACTGTTGTTCCACGTCTCTTTCAATATTTAAATACCAGTCTAAAATAACCACATCAGCTTTTTTCAAAATAACATTGTAGCTATCTATATCCGAAACGGATTTGGGTGCGTATATGGCACAAATTTTACCTGTTTTTGCAAATGCATTTGATACATCCAACGCACTAAAGGCATTATTGGTGGAGTCTTCTTTATATGCCTTGTCGTCAATAAATACTATATTTTGTATAAAGTTGTTTGCAATCTCTTTCGATTGTTCGATAAATCTGTCAGCCATATTTTTATTGCATTTTTTGAATCTTAAAAGTAACCGTAGAACCTTCCTTAGGTTGTGCCACGAATATATCATAGTTCTCTGCATTCAAAACCTCTTTACTGATACTCAACCCCAATCCTCTTCCATTGGGCTTTCTGGAAAATCTCAATTCAAAGATTCGTTCCTTATCTTGGGGCTTTATTTCAATACCGTTATTGGAAATGTATATTCCCGTATCATCCGCATGCAGCCGAATAACTTTTTCAGGAACATCACTTTGTTTCAACCAATAAATGGCATTATCAATGATATTAACAAATACAGGATAGAATGTAGAACGAAATCCGTGTATTTTTCGACCTGCAAACCCGTTAGTATGTTTAAAAGCTATATTGTGTCGTTCAAGGCGAGATTTGAACAAATCTATTAAAAATGTTTTTATATCCAATAAAGAAATGTCTTCTCTACGTCGATTCAATCGTCGGTTTAACGGGGTAAATAAATTTAAATAGCCATCCAAATGTTCGAAATTTACCTTGATATTTTTGTATATCCCTTCCAATTTGATGTCTACATCCGACCATGCTTTTAGATCTTTCAGACTATGTCGAATCGAATTAACCGTACCGTTGAACTCATGGTGCAATATCCCGACAGCCAGTCCTAATTGGCTTAATTCAACGTCCGATTGTAATCGTTCCCGCAATTCCTCCAATTCTTCCGAAGCGGCTTCCGCTATTTGGTCATTTGTAATTATTTGACCGTCTTCGTTTTTTTCAACATAAAAACTTTCAAATTGTCGAATTATACGTTCCATAACATCCGTATTTCGACTGCTTATGGATTCTATTTCAGCTTCCATTCTCTTGCGTTCCGTTACCAAATCAAAGTTATCGGCTTTATCGGTTGCTAATAATTTGAATTGATCCTTTACGCTTCGTATTTGATTATCCAAATCGATTATCAGCTCATTCGTAAGATCCTTAATTTTACGAGAAACATCGGAAACAACATCATTAGTTTCGCTTTTCTTCTTTTTATTAAGAGACAAAGCCTCGGCTGAAATCAATTCCACCGCTTGCTCCAACCGCTTTCGCTTACTTATTTCCAGATTCAGCTGTGCCGTATAATCATCAATTAGTCGATCGATATTTTCATTGATATTTTTAAATATCGTTTGTTCCAAAATTTTAAACTCATTAAGGTATGTATCAAAATCTGCTCTCATTGATTTTGACATTGCAAATCCTTTGGGACTTGTTACCGATATTCTTTTTTTATAATCGGCAACTTTTTGTCTCATGGCGAATTCCAGATCAATTATCTTCTGGCTTGCTTCATCCGCATCGTTAATGTATAAAACAGAATGTAAATCGTTCCTAAAATTCGTAAGTAGCCCTTCCAGTTCGTTTTCGAATTTATGTTCCGTTAAACCAGCAAAAAAGATATCGAGCTCACGAGCAAATCTTTCCTTTTTCGATTTAGCTAATTTATCCCGACGTTCAAGCGCGTTATGGTACGCATTGAACTCGTCTTTCTTCTGATTGAAAAATTCCGATTGTGCCGTTTTGTTTTTTTCGCTGAAAAAATCAGCGGCAAGTTGTACAAAGAAATTTTTTAAAATCGCTTGAAGTTGGCGATATGCTTTATTTTCAATAAAACCTTCGCGTCCGGCTTTCTCTACCAAACTGCTGTGTTCTCGGTCCGCTATTTCAATAGCACCGAACATTCGTCGATAAGAAAAGAAATATGTTGATGCTCGTTTCGAACGATTTTTTTCAATATCCAGAAAATCATAATCGGAGTCCCCATACGGTAGAACTCGAATATTATCTCTATATATGTATAGACCTCCGAATTTATCTCCTTTGGCTTTAATTCTGGCATAATTTTCGACATCTACACGAGAACTTTTCAATTCTCCTTGTAAATACGCCAAGTTGATTTTAAACGGACCGCATTCGGTTTCTCTATAAGAGTTATCCCGCCAATTTACAATGTGATCGTATGTTTTTTCTCCATATATTTTTACTAATCCTTTGAATTGTCCGAATTCATCAAATCGCCCTTGAAAATGATGATCTGCCAATTCAAATTCTTCTGTTGTAAAAAAATGTTCTTTATCTATGATACTGACAAAACTACCGTCATTCGCCCTATAGTCTCTAAATGAAATGTCAACGACGGGAGTAGGATGATCGGGGGTCATTGTATTGTGAAATCCCATCAACATTTTCTCGATTTTTGTAGCTTCGTCCGAATTGCCATCTCCCTCTATATCGGAAATAATCGTATCGTAAACCGGGGAGATGAAAAATTGAGTTCCACCACAGCCATCGGTTAATTCAAATCCTTGTTGTAGTTGTAAAGAAAGTTGGTATGGGTCAACTTGAAAAGACGTGATAGAACTTTTTATTTTTTCAAAATCCTTGTCGTCAATAAGTTCTTTTTGATTTAATTTATCAAGGGATTGTACTACTTCATTTTTAATACTGTCAATATCGGCAGCATTCGGCATATGAGAGTATTCTCTTACCGGAATAACAATATCCTCCAAGTTAATCCCCGGCAACTCGAATATCTCCCAATTAATGAAAGCCACAACAATATCATATTCTTTAGATCTTAATTTTGCTTTCGATACAATCAAAACCTGACTTCCTATTGATGCAATAGCCAATCTTCCGATACCTTTTTCTCCCATGATAGGACGTCTTGGCTTTGATATGTCAATGGGCGGTAAACTGCTTTTTTTATTTGTCAATTTACTTTCGGTCCCGAGCGTAAGCCAACGAGTTTCAAATTCCTCTTTCGTCATACCGAGCCCGTCATCGCGTAATACCAGCAGATTATTACATCGGAGAAAATCGATATCGAATTTATCTGCATACGCATCATGCGCATTTTTTATAAGCTCGTTAATGGCTGTAGGGATACCGGCAATTTGTTGTCGCCCCAATAAGTCGAGAGCTCTTGCTCGAGTTTTAAATTGTGCCATTGTTTTCCAGTGCTTTTATCGTTTCACCTAATCGCCGAGCATATTCACACGGAACTGCATTGCCAATTAATTTTGCCGTTGCAGCAATACTAGTTGTTTTAAATACATAGGTTTTGGGGAACGTTTGCAATGTAGCACCTTCCCGTAAAGAAAGGGCCCGATCTTCTTCCGGATGTCCAAAACGTCCGTTTGAGATACTATAAAATTTAGTCGTAATGGTCGAAGCCGGTCGATGCCACCACATACGCCCGAATGTATCTTTAAAGCAATCGTCTTTTCCTATAAAGCAAGGTAATTGCAAATCCGGATCGTTTGCCCAATCAAGTCTGTTCCCGCCGTCATGTTTGGTCTTTGCCAATCGTTTAAGACATATATCACTTAATCCGGCAACCGTATGGTTAAACACACTACCGTCTTTATGTCCTGCGCTAACTTTGGGAAAGCCATTTCCTTCACCTAAATAATCGGCTAATACGGTCTCTTTATCGTCCGCCTTAGGTAAATGTATATTGACGTTTTCCAATCGTGTTGCGATAAGAGAAAATCTTCGACGACTTTGAGGTACACCGTAATAGCTCATATCTACAACTTTATAAACGGGATTTTTATATCCGAGGTCTTCCAGTTTTCGTAGAAAATAAGGTAAGATGCTATCTTTATTTGTGATTATACCCGGAACATTTTCCACTAATACATATTAGTGGTCTATAATATTCGATAAAGCGAGCGAAATTTTTTAATAAATCCTTCGATTTTAAGGATTTATTCTTATCCGTATTAATTATACTGTAAAATTGGCAGGGACTGCATCCTACCAAAATCAAAAAGTCGTCATTTTTCCGTATCCCGAATTTTCGCTCAAAATAATTGCTCCGTAAATTCTTTATATTAGTTTGAATGAAAACACTTCCGGGATTATTGTATTCATACGTTTCTTTGGCATCTTGATCAAAGTCCACACCTGCTATAACGTTAATCCCTGCCTGTCTTAAACCGCAAGTCATTCCGCCTCCTCCGCAGAAAAAATCGATTGCTTTATATTTGGATGCCATCATCTTGATTACACATTTGCGTAGAACAAAGTAATTCTTTAATATCAACTTTTAAAGTTTCGGCAATCGTCAGTAGTGTTTCTACCGAAGGCTGAACTTCGTTTGTACACCAACGAGAGACTGTCGATTCATTTTTACCTAATGCATGCGCCAACCATTTCCCGGTTTTTCCTTGTTCCGCAAGCACTATTTTCAGTCGATTTATCCGCTTCATTTGCATAACTATTGCTATAATCTGCAAATTTAATAAAGATAGTCCGAATGACAAAATGATTGGCGTGTTTTTATGATTATAATAATAAATATTTCCAATATAAACATAAAAACATTCCGTAAAAGCGGTTTTGCCCGTCGGAACACCATTACCCAAAACGAGTTTTGAGCAAACGTGTGCCGACTGCCGCATAGCCGGAGAAAAAGGTACAGCCTCACGCCTAAACGATGTTTAGACTGATGATGCTGTGCCTCTTTCTTTTTGCGCCTATGCCAAGAGGTGCTTTTACGGGGTTTCAGATGATTTTTCTTTTTTCGTTGTTCCTTTTGCCGGAAGCGGAAAGGTTGCCGAGTGCGTCAGCCTGCCCCATGAATGAAACAGGCGGCCGCACACAGCCGGACAAACCAGGAAGAATGCTTGTTGCCACTCGGCTGAACAAGTTCCGTCGGATTGGAAACAAGCATACTTCCTTTGATGGGGTTTGCCCGTTTCACGCTTCCGGTGATGTCATTTTTTTCTTTTGATGGTTTCCTCTTTTTACGGATTTTCTCCTGAAGTTTATTCTACCCAATCTGCCTCTGTTTTCGTTTACCTCCATTTTTGCGCCTTTCAATGAGCCGCATCAGGCAGTCATTTCCGTTCTGGGCGCAAAGGTAATTCCGGGATTGGACGGGAAAGCAAGGTCAAGCCTC
>OGGD01001196.1_pt1 | contig 13848 bp, 15 predicted proteins | sample 1571091 | NCBI WGS metagenome assembly OGGD01 (sample SAMEA2582073, study PRJEB24529) | metagenome | biome: Human gut stool | place: China | collected 2011
CCGTTATCCATTTCCAGCTTCCCTTTGCCGTCCGGCTGGAAGTACCTGATTTGATAGGTAGTCGGCTGGTAATAGCCGCCACGCACCAACTGGAAGCGTATTTCGGCGGTTTCCCCGACTTTCAGCCTTTTGGGTACTGGCAGCGTTTCGATGCTGAACGGGTACGCCTGCTGAATATCCAAGTTGTCATTACAGGCGGTGACAAGCACAAGGGCGGCCACGATGTAGCAGCCCATGATTATTTTATATATTACATTCTTCATATACATTATTATATAGCGGTCAGTTGATAATGAATTTCAGTCCCAAAGATACCTGCGTGTGAAACTTGCCTATGTCCGAGCCGAACAATGCCCGTTCCCTTGCGTTCAGCAGCAGAGCCACCCGGTCGGTCAGGTAGGCTTCCAGTTCCAGCGTCAGCGCACCGCCGTAAATGAAGCAATCCTTATCCAGCAGTGTAGAGCCGTCCGGCAATAACTTTTCGCTTTTGTTGCTCACCTCATACCCGGCGAGAGCCGAAAGCCCCAGCGAGAGAAAAAAGGTCTTGCGCCTGTCCGATAGGAATTTCAGGTAATAGCCGCCCTCTGCGGTGAACTGTTCTACGGGTATCTGCATATCCTTGTAGTTATACTTCTTGTGCTGGTATTCCCCGCCGATAACCCAGCGGTTGGCGTTTTTGGTGTAAACGCTGTATGCTGCCCCTATATGGTAGGCAAAATCCGTATTGGCGTTCCAATGCACCCCGTCCGCCATGCCCGCCGTGACCTGCAAGCCTTTCATGCCCGGCAGGTATCTTTGTGCGTGTGCCTGGTTGAAATGCAGGCACAGCGCAAAGAGTATTCCGACAAATAGAAACCGTTTCATCCCTATTTGATTTTTAGTTCGTTAATCACTTCTGCGTTCACGATGTCGGCGTTCTCCACCCGGATAACCTGATGCCGCCCGCCGTTCTTCTCGTAGAGTTCCACGACCAGTAGCTTGTCGTCAGGAATGGTGAACTTCGGCAGGGCGTACACCGTGCGCACGGTACTTTTTCCTGCAATTTCTACCACCTCGTTGTAGCTGCGTACCGCATCCAGCACCGTTTCCTGAATAGCCGTGCGCTTCGGCACTTTCTTATCGACTATCTTAAACTTGATGAAGTCGGTATCGAAAGGCACGTTGGAACTGTTCTTTGTCTGCGTGTGTACATAGAGCATCCCGTTATAGGTGTAAATCCCCTTGATTAAGAACTGTATGCCGAAACGCTTGCTACCCAAGTGACGCACTTCCCGGTCGTTGTTCTTGTAGATGCTCTGCATTATCAGTTTCACCAACAGCGGGCTTTCATTACCTAATTCCCGGAAATAGATGTTCATGCGGGTATGCGAGAAATCGGACGTATCTTCATTTTCCAAGAAGTCTTTCATTTCGATGTTGAGCATTTCCGGCTCATGGGCGTACTTGGCGTTGAACGAAAAGAAACTGCCGTCCTCGCAGATAACGGAGAAGTTCGTTTCGCCCGGAAAGCCCTCTGTCGTGGCTTTCACCCTGATAACATTTTCCGCACCGTCCGCCTTTCCCGCTATGATGTGGTTACTTCCCAAATCCACGTAGCGGACGGCGGCGGGGAAGATGATATGCACCGTCTTGGCAAATGTCACTTCCACGCCGTAGGGCGTAACCATTTGGCGGTACGGGAGTTTCCGGGTAATCCCCCGGTACAAGTCGTTGCCAGCCGCATACTTCACGGTGTCAGCGGTTTGTGCGTTTGCCGCACACACGCCCAGCAAGAGGGCGAACATTACAAAAATCTGTTTCATTGTCAATTAAAATTTTAACGGTTGATAAAATGGTTATTGTTGTTTGGCGTAAAGCATCACCTTGTACCCGGCTTTCAGCTTCACTTTCACGGTTCGGAACTTCTTGGCGAGGTAGCCGGACGTTCCTTGCAGCAAGCCCCTTGTCACGTCCATAGCCACCTGCTGCCCGGCACTCCGTGCAAAGGAAATGCTTGTACCCAGCCCGCTTCCGATATTCGCCATAGCTTCGTTGAACGCTTCCTGCTCCATAGAGGACGGTACGGAAAGCCCCTTTTGCCCGTCCGTGTCGAACACGGCGAGTTCCACCGGGATGATGTTGCCAGCGTACTCAATCGAGGACACCAGTATGTCGAGCCTTTCACCCTGCACCTTTGCCGTCCCCGTCACAAGGGTATTCTTCGGCACGACTATGTTCCCGGCTTGCATGGGTTCAAGCAGCCGTAGTTTCACCGCCTGCCCGTCCGTCAGGGTTTGGTCTTGGTGGATGCAGGCGGCTATCGTGTTCCTGCCCATAGCGTAGCCCGTGCCTACCGCCGTGTTGAAGCCGTAGTTTCGTGGCTGGCTGTAAGCCCGGATGAAGTCGGCATCGCTCATGGGCTGCTGCAATCCCGATACGGTTGTTTCCCGGATTGCCTGCACCGGGATAGCCGGAGTGCCGATACCGCCGCCGTTCTGCCCGACTGTTGGTATTTGGGCAATCTGCCCCCTTTGTCCGTCCTGCCCGTTCATGTACTTTGCCGCCAGCTCGTAGGACTTTTCCAAGAGTGCCATTTGGTCGTCAGCCGTAGGCGTGGCGTTCTGCTGTTGTTGCAGTCGGTCTGTCAGTTCCGCTACCTGCCGCTTCAAGTCCTCTTTTTCCTCGTCCACCGCCGGGGTTTCGTAGAACGTGCTTAACTGGCGGTTGATGTCCCGGTAAGCGTTTGCCGAATAAGAAGCACCGTCGCCCCTTTGGGGCTTCGCATCTTCTTCCGGCATCAGGTCGATTTCCGCTTGCGGTTCTTCCGTTTTATCGTCCAGCGTGAAACCGAAGTCCTGCAAGGATTGTATCTTGTCCTGCTGTTTGCGGTTCAGCATCGCTTGTTCGTAAGCCTTTTGCTTGTCGGCTATAATCCCGTCCTCTGCGGGCAGGGGTATGTCGGCGTTGAAGCCGCCCACGCTTTCCACATTCACGTCCTCTTTGCCGGAGGGGGCGAATATAAGGTACATGCACCCTGCAAAGGCAAGGAACATCAGCGGGAAGACTATCATTTTCCTGCGCTGCTGCACCTGCTGCGGGGTAAGTTCCCGTTTGGGCTTATCTTCCTTTTCAGGCTTCCCGTCCGTCTGCGGTACGGTCGTGCCGTTCTCATTCTTCTGTACTTCTTCCATATTCCGGTCTGTTTAAGGGGTTGATACTGTTGATTGTGTCATTGCCTTGCAATGGCAGTTGTTTGATATGTTCTATTTGCAGCCGCCTGCCGTCCCGTTTCCCGATATTGTAGATTGATGAAACGGTGATGTAGATAGACATGCCGCCGAAAAAGAAGAACATCACGAGGATAACCGCCAGCCTTTTGCCCGGCGTAATCCGTCCGCACATTCGGCGCAGGCAGTCGTCCGCCCAGTCCTGCACCTTTTCGATGTAGTTTCGTTTTCTCTCCATAAGGCTACCTCTTAACGGTTTGCAAATCCTTGTTCTCGGTAATGGTGAACGCTTCGATGATGAAGCCGTGCGGGTTGTTGTCGCTCCGTGTGGCGTTGAGCAGGCGGCACGAGGTCACAAGGCTGCGCACCGTCAGGCTGCTTTCCCGGACAATCAACTGGCGGGCATACGTGTTCACCTTGTAGGGGTACTGGTCGAAGTCGCACTTCACGCTGTCAATCTCCACCGTCTGCGTGACGTTTCCGGAAATCACCCGGTTGTAGTAACCCTTTTCCGCCAAGTCCTTGTAATAGTTGAAAGCGGTCTTGTCGGCAAGGAACAGCGAGCGTTTGATGTTGCTTTCTATAGCCCCCTTGTCGGGTGATAACGTGAAGAAAAGTTCGTGGAAACGCCGCACGTGCGATTTGGCTTCCACTGGTCTGTTCTGTGCCATGTCCTGCGAGAGTGCCAGCATCAGGCTTTTGCCGTTGTCGAGGACGTATATCTTCTGCCGCTGCTTTTCGGCGAAGCTGTACGAGTTCCACACGGCAAAGCCCGTCACCAGTGCGCACAGGCAGATGAATACCAGTGCAAAGAGCCGGATTTGCCGGAAACTCGTTTCGATGTTCGTTAATGACTTAAATTCCATATACTAAATTTTGATGTTGGTTATTTGAGTAGTTTCCCGGTTATTTTCCCGCTTGCCGCACCGACCGCAGCCCCGGCGATTGACCCCGCCCGTGCCACGTTGCGGTTATAGGCGGACGTGCCGCCAGCCGACACTATCCAGCTTGCCACCGTTGGAATGGTGAAGTAGCCCACGATGCCGATAATCATAAAGATTACATACACGGTGCTGCTCCCGTCCGGGATGAAATTCGGGTCTGAAAGTTCCTGAATGTCCTTTTGGAGCATCAGCGTTTGTATGCGTGCCAGCACGCTGCTGAACAAGTCCGATACGGGCAACCACAGGTAAATGGAGATATAGCGTGAAATCCACTGGGTCAGCGTGCTTTGGAAACCGTCATAGACGGAAATCGCAAACGCCAGCGGACCCAGTATGCTTAACACGATTAGGAAGAACGTGCGCAACGTGTCGATAATCAGCCCCGCCGCCTGAAAGAGCATTTCCAACAGTTCCCTGAACCAGTCCCGGACGGACTTCTTGATATTGTAAGCCGCCCTGTCCATGTACATTCCGGTCATAGTCACCATGTCGGAGGGCGACCAGCCCAGTTCTTCCAGTTGTCGGTCAAATTCCTCGTCCGATGCGAGGTAAGCCGTTTCGGGGCTTCGCATCAGGGCTTCATATTCCAGTCGGTCTTTCTGTGCCCGGTATTCGTTCATGTCGAAAGTCTGCGTTTCCATAAGCTGGTTGCAGCCTTTTACCACTGGCGACAGCACCGTGTTGATAGTCCCCAGCACGAAAGTTGGAAAAAACATGATGCACAGCCCCAGTGCAAAGGGACGCAGGAGCGGGTACACGTCTATGGGTTCGGCACGTGCGAGCGACTGCCACACTTTGGCGGCTACATAGAACAAAGCTCCCAGCCCGGCTATCCCTTTGGCTACCCCCGTCATGTTGCTGCACAAGGGCATCATTTCATCGTACAGCACCCGCAACACTTGGTGCAGGTTGTCAAAATCCACTGCTGCTAATAACATAGGCGTACTAATTAAGTGGTCGTATCATGTTACCAGTAGCGTTCATCCGCCGAGCCGTAGAGAGCCAGCACCCTGTCGGTGTCGTTCTTCTTCTTTGCCCGCAGGTAGGACACGGAAATGTTCTTGCGGGTGTAGTAGTTCACGAGGTTGCGGTAATTCAATAGGCTTCGGTAGGCATTATCAATAATAGCCAGCCGTTCGGCATCCGTCAGCGACATACCCGTGATGTTCACTACATTTTTCAAGTCCTGCAACACGTCCGAGCTTTCCGACATCAGTTTGGCATAGCCGAACGATATTGCGGAAAGTTCGTCAGGCGTGAAATTCGGGTCTGCCAGCATGTTTTGGAAGTTGCGCACGTAGATTTCGGATATTTCCGCCACCAGTTCAATGGACTTCTTCACCTTGACACCGCCCTTGACAACATCGTGTACCGCTTTGAGCGGTAGGCTAAGCATCCAACGCCCTGCCGTATTACTACGGTGGGTTTTCGGAAGCTCGCCCCCAAACCGGACGTACACGTCTCCGCGTATCCGGCTTTCTACTAATAATATCAATCTATTCATTGTTACTGAGTTTTTTGTAGCACTTACCACATATGGCAATAGTCTTTCGTTTGCGAGCCATCATTTGTTTTTCGCAGGTAGTTTTCCCTTGAAGATTTTTTAATTTTCTCACATGGTGCATCACTAACTTATCGACTGCTCCACATAATTCACATTTTTCCGCTTTCAGCCTATCTATAAGACTTGTGTTTGTAGGATGATATGTGAATTTGGGCAAGTTGTCTAAATCCTTAATGTTCATTGGATTTTTCTTTTTGAACCCACCATGATAAAAGGTCAAGTCTTTGGCAGTACCGTTCTTTAAATAGTATCTAACTGAAAAAAGTCCATTCTTGGTGTACTTTTTTCGGATTTGCGACATCGTTGTCCGATATTTCTGCGCAAATGTTTTGTACATACTATATTTCATGATATACCCAAGTTTTGACAGACTACTACAATTATTAGCCAAACAATAGTAATTGTAAATGCCCTTTATTTCCTTGTTGTACCTGTCAAGTATCTCAAAGTCATTGTTGTTTGAAAGTTTGGGACGGGATTTTGCTTTCCAATACTCCTTGCCGTTGTGTATCTTTATTTCTAAAACACGATATTCGAGCAACTTTTTCTTAAACGTATCCTTTCCAAGTGCCAATTGTATCCTCTTATTGAAGACACGTCTTAGTACTCCGTATTTGCTTCTTTTGGTGTCATTGGATTTCCTTACAAAAATCTCATATCCGAGAAATTTTGCAGCGTTTTCAGCATGGGTGATAAGTGTTTTCTCATCGGACAGTGTAAGAGCCAACTTTTCATAGAGGAAGTTCTTTATGTCCTCTTTGATGATGATAGCATCTTGTTTACTGCCAATAATTCCAATTAGAAAATCATCCGCATATCTCACATATTTGAGTTTTCTGTAGTTCATATCCATTTCGTCACCATCAGAATACTGCAAACCTTCTTTTTGATAAGCCTTATATTGTCTTATCAATTCTGACCTTTCACTTTCGTCTTTTACCACTTTCAACTTTTTCAGAATACGGTGTCGTTTGCCTTCAAGTGATACTACCTGTTTAGTTCTTTTCCGTTCTTTCCCCTTATCAAATTTTTCAGTGTATTCCTTCATGAATTTATCCAACTTATCAAGGTATATGTTTGCCAAGATAGGGCTGACAATTCCGCCTTGCGGTGTTCCGCTGTAGGAGTTATGAAAGTTCCAGTCTTCGATATATCCTGCATTCAGAAATTTTCTAATCAAGCGAATAAATCTTTCGTCAGCGATACGTTCTTTCAGAATACCTATCAGTATCTCATGATTGATATTGTCGAAAAATCCCTTAATATCACCTTCTACGAACCATTTCACGCCCGAAAATGTCTTCTGAATATCAGACAAGGCAGTGTGGCAGCTTCTTAGAGGTCGGAAGCCATGTGACGTTTTTTCAAACTGTCTTTCATAGATGGCTTCCAATATCATTCTGACCACTTCCTGCAATAATTTATCATTAAAAGCTGGTACACCTAATGGACGCATTTTCCCATTTTTCTTTGGGATATACATCCGTTTTGAGGGTTGGGGCTGATAACTCTCATCTTTCAACGATGTTATCAGTTGTTCAATTCGGTTCAGGCTCATTTCGTCAATGGTTTTCCCATCTGCACCTGCTGTCATATTGCCCGGTTTCGCATATATGCGTTGGTAGGCAACGTAATACATTTCCTCATTGAAAAAGATACGGTACAAGCGTTCGAACTTGTAATTCAAATTTTCACTGTGTTCCGTTAGACTGTTTAATACATACTCTGGACTTCTCATAATGTCTCTCACATTTTCCGTTATTTGCATTAAAATTATTAGCTGCTTCCCTTCGCCATGTACAGGGCTTTCCCCTGCTCAGACTACTACGGAAGCTCCGTTGCCTTGTCGGATTTTCATAGGTCTGTACCTAATAGCCTTGCGGCGTTCCGATTTAGGCAATCCCCGTTTACGATATAATAACATAGCTATGATAGATTGTCGGATATGACTTCCGCCCGTTACCGCTTACTGCGGTTGTGCCGTAATTTGTTCCTGCCTCTACTACACGACGCTCGCAACAGAGGTATTACGGTATAGCGAGTTAAGTTATCTTTCACTATAAAACATACTGGGTTCACTTGGACTATCATTCAATCAGTTTGGATTTTATCCTCGTATCTATCTGTTTCATCTCACCATTCAGTTGCAATTTGATAACTAATTGACTTATGGCTTTCCAGCGTGCTATACTCCCTGCCGTCCTTTCGTGGGCAGATAAGCTGGTGATGATAGGTAAATATTGGAACACTTACCTAATAGCTTGCCAATGCTACATTTATTATATCGCCTATACGGGCGCACCATCGTAATATTTTTTACCCTGCTGGAAAATCTTCTGCGCTTCCATGAAGCCGTCCAGCGTGTTCTTGGCAGTGGTGGAAGTCTGCACTATCTGCTTGGTGGTGTTGATGATGCCCTGTGCCAAGTTGCCGGGGTCTGACACCACCCACTGGGCGGATGCCGTGCCGATGAAGCAAAGGCATACCGCCATAAGGAGAATTGTTTTCTTCATGTTCCTAATTTTTAAGTTGTTGATGATTGGGGATTGCGTTTGCTTTCCGCAAGCCGCTTGATAGCCAGTTCAAGGTTGCCGCCCAGCTTCTCGGCGAGGGCGAACAGTTCCATTTTCTCGCTTTCCTCTGTCGTGTACGTGTAGTATTCTTCCAACGAAACTTCGGTAGCGTACACCGCCGACTGCGTGCCGCCCAGCGAGAAGAAAACTTCCTTGTACTTCCGTCCGGGGTGGTTCGCCATGTTGATAGACAATATTTGCGAACGCTCCTTGTCGGTCAGTCCGAGCAGGTTTTGTATGCTATCGAACTTGTTCAAGTATTTTCGTTGGTCTAACAAAATCTTGCAGTCCGAGTTATTGATGATACTCTCTTTCACTATGGGCGAGGAAATAATATCTTCCACTTCCTGCGTTACCACAATTGCTTCCCCGAAATACTTCCTGACGGTTTTGTACAAATATTTTATATAGTCCGCCATATTCGCTGACGCAATCGCTTTCCACGCTTCCTCGATTAGTATTAACTTCCTTATTCCCTTTAACTTACGCATCTTGTTTATAAAGGCTTCCATAATGATGATAGTCGTTATCGGGAATAAAATCTTGTGGTCTTTGATATTATCCAATTCAAAGACAATGAAGCGTTTATGCAGCAAATCCAGTTCCTTGTCGGAGTTCAGCAGGTAGTCATATTCACCGCCACGATAGTACGGTTCAAGCACGTTCAGGAAATTGTCAATGTCAAAATCCTTTTCCCTGACGTTCTTCTGTTCAAGTTGTCGGCGGTAATCATCCCGGACAAACTCGTAGAACGTGTTGAAGCAGGGCGTTACCGACCTGTCGCCCGTGATACGTTCGATATAGGCACTTACCGCATTGGACAACGCCACTTCTTCCGACCGCTTCGGGGCTTCATCGTCACGCTTCCATAAAGTAAGGATAAGCGTCTTGATGCTCTCTTTCTTCTCGATGTCAAATACCCCGTCTTCGACATAGAACGGGTTGAACGCTATCGGGTTCTCGTTGGTGTAGGTGAAATAAATCCCGTCCTCGCCGTGCGTGCGGTTGTGGATAAGCTGGGACAGCCCCAAGTAACTGTTACCCGTATCGACCAGCAGCACGTGCGCACCCTGCTCGTAATACTGGCGCACCATGTGGTTGGTGAAGAAAGACTTCCCGCTACCACTCGGCCCAAGTATAAACTTGTTGCGGTTGGTGGTGATGCCTTTCTTCATGGGCAGGTCTGAAATGTCGATGTGCAGCGGGCGACCGCTTACCCTGTCCACCATTTTGATGCCGAACGGGGAAAGCGAACTCTTGTAGTTCGTTTCTTCCACGAACAGGCAGAGAGCCTGCCCCAAGAACGTGTAGAAACTTTCCTCTGCGGGGAAGTCCGCCTCGTTGCCGGGTATGCCCGCCCAAAAGAGCGTGGGCGTATCGACCGTGTTGTGGCGTGGCTTGCACTCCATTAGTGCAAGCTGGCTTCCCACATCGTTGCGTATGCGTTTGAGTTCGTCCCTATCGTCACTCCATGCCATGACGTTGCAGTGGCAGCGCACCGAGATAAGCCCCTTGCTGTGCGCTTCGTTCAGGTACTCGTCTATCCACTCCTTGTTCACTTGGTTGGCACGGGAGTAGCGGGAGAGCGATTGCATATTCCGGGCGGTCTGCTCGAAGTTCTTCAGGTTTTCGGTGTGGTCGTCTATGAAGATGAACTGGTTATAGACGTGGTTACACGACAACAGCACGCCCACCGGGGCGGCGAATGACAGTCGGCAGTCGCTCCGGTCAGTGGACAGCTTCTCAAATCGGCAGTCCGTCCCGACCTTTCCGGGCAAATCTTCCACGTCCGAAAGCGTGTGCAGGCACAGTATATCGTCCCCGACACGCATTTCTTCCGGGTACAGCCCGATGTCTTTCAGGCAGGTAGTGTCGGTTTGCGAGAGCGAGAAGTATTTCTCGATGATGCCAGCCTTTCCGTCCTGCCCGGTGATTTCCGATGCCGCCAGCCGGGTAAGGGTGACAAAACCGCTGTCGTTCATAATCCTTTCAAACTGCCCGACCGCTTCGATGAACTTTGCCGCCGCTTCCTTGTCGGCTATCTCCTGCGGTACAATCCTGCCCCGGCAGAGGGTGGAGAAGTCGCTCTGTCGGCGGCTTCTCTCCCTTGTCGTTTTCGTCAGGAACAGGTAGCAGTAATGGTTCAGGAACGGGCGTTCATTGAAGTGCCGTTCAAAACTCCGGGACAGGAAACTAAGCTCGTCCCTTTCGGTGTCGGGCTGGTAGTTCTCCTTGATGAAGAAGTCCTGCTTGTGTACTATGGAGTAGTCGGGCAACACCTTGATTGCCTTGTACCATGCCGAATGTATGGCTTCGTACTCGGCACTGGTGACGGTGAACAGTTCGGGCAGTTCCACCCTGAAAGCCACCGTTATGTCCGCATCCTTTGAAATGATGCAGCCGTTCTCCACCGCCAAAAGTGGAAATTTCCTCTCCAGCGTGGTAGCCTTTAATGTATTCCTCATGTTCTTTCTTCCTTTCTTCTTTTGTAGTTGAACAGCCGGGGTATCGCCTTTCGGCTGATAATGAAGCGTGGGTGTCTTTTGCGTGCGGCTGCTTTCATCAGCCCGTGCGTGCCGTACCGTGCGTTGAGCCGGAACGTCTGCCACACGAGCAGCAGCGAAGCTGACACGATGAAACCGATACATAGCCACTGGTTCACGCCTGCCATGAACAGGACGATGAACACCACGAAGACGGCGAGCAAGCCGCCGCAAAAGATAAAGAGGTACTGGCTTTTCAGCCCCTGGAACTCCACCGGCTTCCCGATACCCCTGTTTACCGGATATTCAGACATAGCCGCTGGTTTAGAGGAAGAACGAACGCAGGATAGTGGCGGCGACAATCAGGAAGATGCACGCCCCGAACCAACTGGCGGCAGTCTTTGAGGTGTCGGGGTCGCCGCTCGAAAATTTGTTATATACTTTTACCCCTCCAATCAAGCCGCAGACCGCCCCGATTGCGTACACCAGTTTTGTTCCGGGGTCGAAATACCCTGTGATTAGGTTCGTGGCTTCGGTGATGCCCGCCTGCCCGTTGCCCTGTGCGTAGGCACTTACCGCAGCGGCAAGGATAGCCGCCGACAAAAAGATTTTCTTTCTCATTGTGATTTGTTTTTTATGCCGGGCGGCGGGTGGGAAGTCCGCCTTTCCCGGCTGGTGAATAATTTGAAATTTTAGTGGTCGGGGATAGTCCCGTTTCTCTGTTTGGTTTTCAGGTTGCCAATCAACCGTAGTCACGTTGCTTCATATTGTTACACATTATTATATTATAGGAAATCGTTCATGTCGAACGCTTCGTGTTCCTTGCTTGTATTGCCAGCTTCGGCAGGGACAGCAGCCGTAGCCAGTTCCGCTTCGTTGCGCCCCAGCAGTTCCGCCACCTTTGCCAGCCCGCCGTTGATGTTCTCCACCACCGCATCGTAGAGGTTCGTCCCCTCAATACTTGCCAGCGTTCCGGCTGCTTGCCGTTTCTCCGCTTCGGTGGGGTTGTCGGCGTTCGCCGTGCGTATCGCTTCGCCCAGTTCATCGAAGCTCACGCCCGTAGCCCGCCCGGTATCATCGTCACCGTCTATGTACCCGGCTATTTCCTCGTCTTCGTAATCGGGTTCGTCATTCTCGTAACCGGGTGTTTCTTCCGGCAGTCCGTCAGCCTGCGGCGCAAAAATAGTATCATTTTCAACCGCTTGCGGGAGGTGTCCCGATTTGTCCTGCGCTGTCCCGATTAGTCCGCCCTTGTATCGGCTTTCACCTATCAGCGTGTAGCCTGAAACCCCGTTTCGTGGGAGTGGCGCATCATCCGTTCTGCCCGGTGATGTCCAGCTGTCCGTGTAGCGATACCACAGCCATAGGGCGATATAGTACACCAAAAGCCCGGTAAGTATGCAATAGATTACCATAGTCAGACAGGCTTTTGGAAGTGGCTTTCGTACAGGGTGTTTATCTCGTCTTGGTACTGCTCGAAGTGGCGCAGCAGAATGTTTTCCACGTAGCTGCTTACCGTCACCTTGCGACCGCCTATCACCGTCACGATACGCATCAGCTTCTCGTGCGTGGTACGGCTCACGTACAAGGGCTGTCGGTCTGCCAGTTCGACTTTCTGAAAGTAGGTTTCCCGGTAGTCACCCGAACCGCCCTTGCGCTTGCGGTTTGTTGTTTTCTCCACCCGCACCGTTTCAGTCTGCCGTCCCTCGTGGGCGGTTTCCGTTTCGCCGCCGGGTTGCGGTGCATCATCCGGCTGGCTCTCCCGCTTGGCGGGTACGCCCTGCGAGATAAGTTCTTTCATGAAATCCTCGTCTATCTTCGGCATCCCGCCGCTTTGCTTTGCCATATCATTGTAATTTGATGTAGTACACTATTTCGGTTATCAGTTCTTCCAAGTTGCTTCCCCTTACCAGCGGGCGGCTGGCGGGAAAGAGCGTGGAGCGGAACACCGCCTTTTTATCCGCCACCAGTTCCTTTTTGTAGCGTTTGGTATCGGGGATAAAGGTTTTCATCAGCGGCAGTTCCAGTTCCTTAATGGTCTTGTCATAGGCGGTGTAGAGGTCTGTTTTCTCCCGACCGTCCACCATGTTCCAAAAGAGGTACAGCCCGGCAAGTCGGCAGGCTTCATTCTTCACCAATAGCTTTTGGATAGCCATTGCGAACGACAGGCTGCTTTCCAGCACCACCTTGTCGGCGGAAATGGGTGTGAAAATGTAGTCCATGCCCGCAAGGGAGTTTATCACGCCCTCGCTGTTCACCGTGCCGGGCAGGTCGAAAAACACTATATCCGGCACGTGTCCGGCGGCTATATATCCGTCAGCCGTTGCAATCGCCTTTTCAGGTGAACTGCACAATACCGGGTAGGCTTTCTTCCCCAGCCGGGTAAACTGTTCATACGCCATTCGCTTGTAATCTTCATCCGCCCCGACCTGCTCGGCATCCCGCTTTCGCATCCCGGCAATGGAGTGTTGCGGGTAGTCGCAATCGACCACCGCCACATCGTAGCCTTTGAGGTAGTAGAGATAACTCGCCGCCAGCACGGTAAAGGTGGTTTTGCCGACCCCGCCCTTTTGGGTGGAAAAGGCGACATAAAGGGGTGTTTTCTCGTTTTCCATATTGCTTTCGTTCATTATTGGTTGATAGATTTATTTATTGCTTTCAATCATTCATTCTTTCCATGTTGCAATCTTGAAATATTGAAAGATTGTTTTATTTCAATCTTGCTTTCATTCTTTCTTGAAATATTGAAATCCTGCAATCATGTTTTCTTGAAATCATGCTTTCAATCATTCTTGCTTGATTGAAATATGTCTTTCAATCTTGAAATCCGATGCAAAAAAAGGGAGAAAAAACGTCCCCTGAAAACCTTGTCCCGATTTGTCCTGCGCTGTCCCGTTTTGTCCACCAACCACCTATTTTACAGCATTATAAATCACCGTTACTTTGCAGCGGAGTAACGAACCGCAGGGGGCGCAGGTGTAAAACTGGGCTGGTGAACGCAGGGCTTACCGTTCCACGCTAACCCCAATCCGTCCGTGACGGATTTCGATTTTCGTCAGAAAATAGCAAGGTGTGTTT
>OGGD01001203.1_pt1 | contig 13775 bp, 10 predicted proteins | sample 1571091 | NCBI WGS metagenome assembly OGGD01 (sample SAMEA2582073, study PRJEB24529) | metagenome | biome: Human gut stool | place: China | collected 2011
GATCTCCCGCCGCATTCCGGCGTAGTCGTCATATACGGCAAAGTAGTTCGCCCAAAACTCGACGGAAGAGGTCAAAACGTTCTGATCGTCAACGGTCAGGGTGTCGCCCGTCTGCGTAACGTAGGCGCAAGCGTCGCCCGCCGGGATTCTGTATTTCCGGGTATAGAGTTTTTCCCATCGGAAGCATTGACCGCTGGCGGCGATTTTGTCTAAATCGAAATGGGAAACCCGGAGAACCGCCGCGCTCATTCTGCCGCCCTCTCTTCCGCTTCAAGGGTCAGCCACCAAAGCGGATTGTTTCGGTATTCCTCATGCTGGCAACCGTCGCAATTCAGGTAAAGGCAATCGGCGCAAAACCGTTCTTGAAACTCCCGGTCCCACGGCGCTTCAATGACAGGCAGGCCCCGCAAGAATTCGCCCAGCACTTCCGGGCTTTTGGTGATCTGTTCAAACACGTTCACTTTATAACCCTCCTTGAATGTCTGCCGCGGGCTTCCCGCGCCGCTTGAAACTCTCTTGAAGTCTCTGCTGGGCAAGAACGGGGTTGTATGCTCTCCGCTGGTTGCGGTCGAGTTCTGCCGTTTCGCCGCGCTTCAACTCCCGGTACACCGCCGCCGGAGTAACGCCAAGGTCCGCCGCAATGTCGGCCACCCGGTCGTTGTTCAGGTATCGGGTGGAAATCCGCTTGCGGTCCTGAAAGTTTATATATCTGTACTGCCGCACCATTTTTCACCCCGTTTCTATTGCTTCTTGTGGCGTACTGTGATATAAAAAAAGAAGTGCGGAAGAACCGATTCACCCGTGTTCGGGTGTTTCGTGTCCTTTCGCACTTAATATTACAAGCCGCATTGACTAATTTTTTTGAAAAAAACAATTGACAAAACGGGAATGATCGCGTATACTGAATCCTGCCCTGTCCGACAGGGGGTTTTCAATGGCGGCATAGCTCAGTTGGCTAGAGCATGCGGTTCATACCCGCAGTGTCGAGGGTTCGAATCCCCCTCTCGCTATTATATTTCCAAAGTCCTTGTAATTCAAGGACTTTCTTTTTTCTTATCTTGTGTATCAATTACTTTATTTCGCTTATATCCACATTTACCATTTTGCTATAACAGTTAAACATAGCTTTCATATTTTTATTGTTCAAGCTTTTTAATTTGAGAATAATATACTTTTAATTTGACACATAATAAATTATGTATCATAATATTTTTATAGGGAGGAAAAATATTGAAAAGTTACTCTTCAAAAGATGTTCTTAAGATGTTAAAAGCTGACGGTTGGTATGAAGTCGCATGTGATGGAGACCATCATCAATTTAAGCATCCTATTAAACCCGGTCGGGTCACCCTCACACATCCACGGAAAGATATTCCACGTGGTACACTTAAAAGCATCTCAAAACAATCCGGTATTATCTTCCCTTGACCACGGCTATCTAAGAAAATGGAGGTTTCAAATGTTAAAAGACAGATATTCTTTCGTAGCATTGTTTACTTATGATAATGATGGAATTTCTATAGAATTTCCGGATCTTCCCGGCTGCTGTCCATGTGCAGACACTACCGAGGAAGCGCTGAAAAATGCAAAGGAGGCTCTCGGACTTCATATTTGGGGTATGGAGCAGGATGGTGAACCAATCCCTGACGCCTCTCCTATTACCTCATTAACCCCCTCTGCCAATCAACTTCCGGTACTGATTGAAGTATTTATGCCACCGGTTCGTGAACGCATCAATAGCAAATTTGTCAAAAAAACTTTATCTCTTCCTGCCTGGCTGGCAGCCAAAGCTGACGAAGAAGGTGTAAACTGTTCTAAACTTTTCCAAAATGCTTTAATGGAATACCTACATTTGGACAGCAGGCAGTCGTTAGCAAAATAATAATAGGACCATCCCCGACTCTATCAACCGGGGATGGTCCTATTAACATTAAAACATATCCAGTCTCTTCCCGATGCACTCTTGCAGTGCCCCCAAAAGCTTACTTTCCTCCAGTGGCTTGGTCAAATGCACATTCATTCCTAAGATCCGTCTGTGGAAACAGATTCAGCGAAGACTGCCCGATCATGGCATCCAGCCGGTAATCCTTTATATCCGCAAATGCCTGATTACAAGTGTCCCCGCTTTTCAACGGGTTTACTAAATATTATGATTTACATCTTTTCAGGTGCTTCGAATCCCAGCATATCGATGCAGGTCTCCAGGATGTCTCTGGTAAGTACCAGCAGTGCCACCAGTCCTTCTTTACGTTCTTCATTCTCTTCACCCAGGATCTTGGTCTCATGGTAGAAGTGGTTGAACGCATTGGCAAGGTCGTAGATATACGCGCATACCTTATGGGGAGCCAGTTCCTCTCCTGCGGTAGCGATCATGGTATTGAACTGTGCCAGCTCCATAGTCAGTTCTTTCTCGGAAGCATTGCCGGGCTGCTGTAACTTCACAACTGCCAGATCTCCGCCCTGCTCCTTGTACTTGTTCAAAATGGACTTGATACGCACAATAGTATACAAGATATAAGGGCCGGTATCTCCCTCGAAGGAGGTGAATCGGTCGATATCAAAAACATAATCCTTGGATGCCTGATTGGACAGATCACCGTATTTTAAAGCGGAGATAGCTACCACGTCCGCTACCTTTTTAGCCTCGGCATCCTCCATATCGCGGCCTTCCTTGATCTTTTTATACATTTCATCCTGTGTATCTTTGATCAGATTTTCCAGACGCATGACACCACCCTGTCTGGTCTTGAAGGGCTTGCCATCCTTGCCGTTCATGGTACCGAAACCTAAGAACTTAAGCTCGGTCTCCGGCTCCACCAGCTTGGTCTTGCGGGCACAGCGGAATACCTGCTCAAAATACAGCTCCTGACGCTTATCCACCACATAGATCAGCTCATCGGGATGATACAGCTTCATACGCTCCATAATGGTAGCCAGGTCTGTGGTATTGTACAGAGAGGCTCCATCGGATTTTAAGATCATGCAGGGAGGGATTTCCTTAGTATCGGTCTCTTCTTTGACATCCACCACCAGTGCACCCTCGCTTAAGTGCGCATAACCGTTGTCCTTCATATAGGCAACCATTTCCGGGATGATGTCATGGACATCGCTCTCTCCCTTCCACAGATCGAATTCTACGTTTAATTTGGAATAATTCTTCTTCAGGTCGTTCACAGACACATTGATAATGTGCTTCCACAGCGCACGATATCCTCTGACACCGCTCTGTAATTTGAAGGTTGCCTCCATCGCCTTTGCCTTGTACTCGGGATCTTCCTTGGACCTGGCGCTGGCTGCGGGATAGATTTCCTCCAGTTCACTGATAGTAAAAGGTGCCTCTTCGGGATATTCCCCGGTGTAGTTCTCATCAAAATATACCAGATCCGGCTGTCTCTCCTGTAAACCGGTGATGACCAGACCCATCTGTAATCCCCAGTCACCGAGATGCACGTCACCGATAACCTCATGACCCACATAACGGCTGATACGCTTTACGCTCTCACCAATCACTGCGGAACGCAAATGTCCCACATGCAGGGGTTTTGCCACATTTGGTCCTCCGTAGTCGATAATGATCTTCTTGGGATGTTCGGGTTTCTCGAGACCGAATTTTTCATTTGCCTCCATGCCCTGTAAATAAGTGAGCAAAAATGCCTCGCTGACCTTCAGGTTCAGGAATCCGGGGGCTACTGCCACCACTTCGGAAAATACCTTGCTGTCTTTTAACTGCTCTGCCACGTCGTTTGCGATCATGATGGGGGCTTTTTTATACAGCTTTGCTCCCGCCATGGCGCCGTTACACTGATATTCACACAGGTCGGGACGGTTGGAAAGCATTACTTTTCCAAGATTTCCGTCATAGCCGGCTGCGGTAAATGCCTGCTGCATTTCCTCTGTCAGCATTTCTAAAAATTTCTTCATGTCAGTTCATCCTCATACCTTTCAGTAATCTGCCGGTATTCCGTTGCCTGTAATGTACTGGAATATCTTGTGCAGTCACAATTTCTATCTCTCACGCTGCTGCGCTGTTTTCAGTATTTCTACTATATCCTAAAATCCATTATCCCGCAAGACGCAATTACGCATTTATAATCTGCGCTTCCCGCTCCGCTTTGGAAAAGGCGCAGCCGCAGTAATTCTGCCGGTACAGCTCATACTCTGCGGACAGTTCTATGGATCTCTTATATCCGTTCTTTTTCTTGAAATCCGATGGCAGCCAGGGGATACCATATTCCCCGGACAGTGCCTGTCCGATCTCATTGATCTTCGCCGCATTTTTCAGAGGGCTGATGGTCAGGGTCGTGGCAAAATAGTCATAACCGCCACCTGCTGCCAGCTCCGCGGTCCTGCGCAGCCGCAGGTCGAAGCAGCGGAAGCACCTCTCTCCCCCTTCGGGACAGTTCTCATAGCCCTTCGCCATCTCATAAAAACGCTCCGGTTCATAATCTCCCTCCACGATGTCGATGGGCCAGCCCTTTTCTTCTTTATTATAAGCTGCGATCAGACGCTTCTGCTCCGCCACGCGCTTTTGGTATTCTTCCAAAAAGGAAATATTGGGATTGTAATAAAATACCGTGATCAAAAAATAACGGCACAGATATTCCAGACAATAACTGCTGCACGGTGCACAGCAGCTATGCAGAAACAGGCGGGGCGGCCGCCAGTCCGACGCTGCCTCGCCCTTCTCCTGTAAAGTATTTAAAATTTTCTCTAATTCTTTCTGATAATTTACCTGATTCATACGGTTCTCTTTTCATTTATACTCTAGCATACGCTCATTATAGCATATTTTTTTAGAGATGCCGCAATCATTTTTTCGAAAGCTCCTCCGTTACGCCAGACTGATCATCCACTTCTTTTAAAATACATTCCACCAATTACAGCAGATAAAATCCGGCGCTGCCCCCGGGCACGGTAACCTTTCCGCCTGTAAATGCAGCTTCCCCGCCGAAGGTATACAAAGCTTCCTTTACCGCATAATCTCCGTCGAAGCTGACCTCTCTGTCCGCCGGATTGATGATGACCAGGATTTTCTCCCTGTTATCACTGCGCAGGTAGGCTAATGGATACTTCTTTTCCTCCGCATAGACGAACTCGATCTCTCCACGGCTCTGCAATGCGCTGTGCGCCTGACGGATGTTAATTAATTTCTGAATCTCATGATACAGGGAATCCGGATCTGCCATCTGCGCCTCCACCGTGGGACGGTCAGTGGCTTCGTCCTGTTTTACATAGAGCTTTTCCTTCGGTGCCGCACTGAAGCCGGCGTTGGTGGTATGATCCCACTGCATAGGCGAGCGGGAACCGGTACGTCCGTAACCGCCCTCTACGGAGTGCAGATTTTCCACATAGCGCATACCAATCTCATCACCGTAATACAGGAACGGTGCACCTGGCATGGACAGAAGGAATGCAAATGCCACCTTTAACTCCTCCCCATGGATGCTTCTCGCCAGACGATCCATATCGTGATTGCCGGAAGGAATACAGATCAGACCTTTTCGCTGTGCCTTTTCATAATTTTCCTTGTATTTCTCTACGAAGGCTGCCACATCACCCTTACCTCTTCCGGAGAAGAAAGGCTCCTCGCAGCGGAACAGATCGTTATAATGAGACGGTCCGAAATGAAGTAAAAAGTCCATATGGAAACCGCCCTGCAGGGACTTGTCCGGTTCTCCCCATTCGGATACCAGCACTGCCTCGGGGAACTCCGCATCCAGGAACGCTCTTACCTTTCTCCACAGAGCAATGTTTCCCTTGCCGTCCTCATCGTTTTTCACCAGAGAACCTGCCATATCCACACGGAAGCCGTCACAGCCCATGCCGATCCAGAACCGCATGACATTTTCCATCTCTGCAAGCGTCGCCTTAGGACCCGGATCATCGGGATCCTGCTGCCAGTCCTGTGTCTTTTTATAAAATCCGTAATTGAGTGCCGGTTGGTGTGCGAAAAAGTTCACGATCACAGAGCCCTCTCTCTCGGAGATACCGCACAGACTTCCCATGTTCTCAAGCTGTCCCCAGGTGCTGTCGGTCCAGATATAACGGTCGGTAAATTCATTACGGTCCGCCTTGCAGGACTCCTTGAACCAGGGATGTGCCACGGAGGTATGTCCCGGCACCAGGTCTAACAGGATATGCATGTCCCGCTTGTGTACTTCGTGAAACAGACGCTTCAGATCCGCATTGGTGCCGTATCTGGGTGCTGCCTGATAGTAGTCCGCCACATCATAGCCAGCGTCTCCGAAGGGTGATGCAAAACAGGGATTCATCCAGATCGCATTGCATCCCAGCTCCTTAATATAATCCAGTTTTTCTATGATACCCTGAAAATCGCCGATACCGTCACCATTGGTATCCAGAAAAGACTGGGGATAAATTTCATAAAAGATTGCATTATCAAGCCACTTTGCCATAGTGTACTCCTTCCTGTGTGCTTTATTTTTATTATAAAAACGTTTTCCGTATTCTTTCTTTTACCATACCACAGAATGGATACTTGTACAACTGAGAAAAACCATCTATAATAAAGTAGCTTGATGCCCCGATATGCGAATAGCACAAAACAATCCGCAGGCATCCAGCCAAGATAAAGAAATAAGAACGAGGTCTATCATGTTAACACAGAAAGTAAGCACCATCGATGAACTCCTGCAGTTCGTCAGTACGTTACGCCAAAAGCACGGCGTCCGCCTCTGGTTCCGCGGGGAAGAGAATGCGGATCTGACTCTGATCCCTTCCATCCAACGAAGCCAGAAAAGACTGGACTCCGAACGCTATATTGCCAATGATTTCTATATCCGGGCGAGACAGATCCTGGACAATCCTCCCGACAAACATAATTACGCCGGCTGGGTCTCCCTGATGCAGCACTACGGTCTGCCCACGAGAATGTTAGACTGGACCCAGTCTCCCCTGATCGCCGTATTTTTCGCCACGGAAACTTACAGAGAGACTCCGGACACCGATGCCTGTGTCTGGGTACTAACACCGGGGCTGTTGAACGAGAAGGAAGGATTCGGCAACTGCATCTATCCCATTGATGCGGACACCACACAGGAAATGCTGCTGCCTGCCTTCAAACACAACCACCACAATCCGGAATTGAAAAACAAGATCCTGGCTTGCAGCTCCACAGAGAATAACCTCCGCATGTACTCCCAGTACTCCAACTTCACCGTACATAACTCTCTGGAACGTCTGGAAGATATCTGCGATGAAAATATGCTGTATAAGATCATTATCCCCTCCGGGCGGAAACAATACTTTATTGAAAGCCTGCGGGTATTCGGCATCTCCGAGAGCTTCGTATACCCCGACCTGGATCATATATCCAGCGATTTGAAGGACTCCTATGGGATTTAGATTCATTAATTAAGAAAGGAAATATACACATGAAAATCGTATTACAGCATCTGACCAAGAAATTCCCCGCCCGCGGTCCTGTCCGCGGCAGGAAGAACCGCGAGGATGTCATTGCCGTGAATGACTTCGACTTCGAGATCCCCGACGGCAAGCTGATCGGACTTTTAGGTCCCTCTGGCTGTGGCAAAAGTACGGCACTGAATCTGATCTGCGGTCTGCTGAAGCCCACCGAGGGCAAGATCTTTTTCGGAGAAGATGATGTCACCGGACTTCCTCCCGAGAACCGCGGTGTCGGCATGGTCTTCCAGAACTATGCCCTCTACCCCCATCTCACCGTGGAGAAAAATATCCAGTTCCCCTTAGAGAACCTGAAGGGTGCCGACAAACTTTCCAAAGAGGAAATGAGCAAGCGAGTGCTGGAAGCGGCAAAACTGGTGCAGATCGACCACCTGTTAGAACGCAAGCCCAACGAGCTCTCCGGCGGTCAGCAGCAGCGTGTGGCCATTGCCAGAGCCTTGGTCAAGCTCCCCAGAGTCCTGCTTTTGGACGAGCCTCTTTCCAATCTGGATGCCAGACTTCGTCTCCAGACCAGAGAAGAGATCCGCCGGATCCAGCAGGAGACGCAGATCACCACCATCTTCGTTACCCACGATCAGGACGAAGCCATGAGCATCTCCGATATGATCGTCGTGATGAAGGACGGTATCGTACAGCAGATCGGCAAGCCCCAGAACGTATACGATGATCCCGTGAATCTGTTCGTTGCAAAGTTCCTCGGCACGCCTCCCATCAATGTATTTTCCGGTGAGGTAAAAAATGAGCAGTTATACATTGGCTCCGAGGCTGTCCTGTCCACTCCCGGAGTAGCGGACCAGCCCGTGCATGTCGGCATCCGCCCGGAAGGCTTCATCTTAAAAGAGGACGGACCTCTCTCCTGCGATCTGGTGCGTCTGGAGGTCATGGGCCGGGATGTGAGCATTGTTTCCACCCATGAGAAGTCCCAGAACGTTACCATCCGTTCCATCATTGATGCGGACGAAGGGAAATCTCTTCCCACCGGAAAAGTGCATTTCGCCTTAAAACCCGCAAAAGTATTCCTCTTTTGCACCGACACCGAAGAACGCATCCGTTTTTAATATTTTATCCGATTTTGCAGTCCGGCGGTATTCATGGGCTGCAGAAAGAATTGAGGTTTCTTATGGAAAAACAAAATATGAAAGCCTGGCTCTATCTATTGCCGGCATTCCTGTTTCTGGGTGCTTTTATGATCTATCCTCTTATCGACGTATTCGTGTACTCCTTTGAAGAGGGTTACAATTCTGCATCCCAGACCTTTTACGGCGTAGGCATGTACAATTACTCCTATGTGCTCCACGATCCGTACTTTTTACAGGCACTGAAAAATACCTTCATTCTGGTCATTATCACCGTTCCGGTCTCCACCGGACTGGCGCTTTTGATCTCCGCTGCCTTAAGCTCCATCAAACCGCTGCGGGATCTGTTCCAGACCATATTTTTCCTGCCCTACGTAACCAATACTCTGGCGGTCGGTCTGGTCTTCATGATTCTTTTCAAAAAGACCCCTTACTCCGACGGTCTGATCAATCTGCTGATCCAGTTTTTCGGCGGCAGCTCCGTGGATTTCATCGACGGACCCTACTGGGCGAAAATGTTCGTGCTGTGCTTTTACACCATCTGGATCGTTATGCCTTTTAAGATTCTGATCCTGACCAGTGCTCTCGCCAGTGTAAACCCCATGTACTACAATGCGGCACGAGTGGACGGCACTTCCCGTTTCCGGATGTTCACGAAGATCACTCTGCCCATGATCTCCCCCATGGTATTCTACCTGATCATCACCGGTTTTATCGGTGCATTCAAGGCCTACAGTGATGCTGTGGCACTCTTCGGAACGAACTTAAATGCCGCAGAAATGAATACCATCGTCGGCTACGTCTACGACATGCTCTATGGTGACAGCGGCGGCTATCCTTCCTATGCTTCCGCGGCGGCGATCCTGCTGTTCGCCATCGTCCTGACTATCACCTGCATCAATCTGCTGGTCAGCAAAAAACATGTCCATTATGTATAGGAAAGGAGGTCTTTGTGATGTCTGATGTTACATCTGATTATGAAAAAATCGAGAAACGCACCCGGATCCGCGGCAATATCCGCAATGGGATCGTCTACTTTTTTCTGTGTCTGTGGGCACTGATCGTACTGTTCCCTTTTTACTGGATGGTACTGACCTCCGTAAAAAGCTACGGCTCCTATAATGCAGAATATATTCCGAAGTTTTTCACCCTGTCTCCCACTTTACAGAACTACGTGGACGCTTTTACCACTGTTTCTCTGGGAAGATACCTGTGGAACACTTTGTTTTTCACCGTGGTCACCACTGCCATCATGCTGGTGGTCATCACCCTGGCAGCCTTCGCTTTTGCAAGGTTGAACTTTGCCGGAAAAGATCTGATCTTTACGTTATTTTTATCTCTGATGATGATTCCCAATGAACTGGTGGTCATTACGAATTTCACCACCATCACGAATCTGGATCTGCGCAATACCTTCACCGGTCTGATCCTGCCTTCCGTGACTAGCGTATTTTATATCTATCTGCTACGGGAGAATTTCGCACAGATTCCGGACGAGCTGTATTATGCCGCCAAGGTAGACGGTACTTCCGATCTGCGATATCTGCGCAAGGTCATGGTGCCCATCTGTAAGCCCACGCTGATCACCATCGTGATCCTGAAGGTTATTGAATGCTGGAACTCCTATGTGTGGCCCAGACTGATCACCGATGATCCGGATTACTATCTGGTGTCCAACGGTATCCAGGAGATCCGTGAGAATGGTTTCGGCAGAGAGAACATCCCTGCCATGATGGCTGCGGTGGTCGTGATCTCCGTTCCTCTGGTGGTGTTGTTCCTCGTATTCCGTAAAAAAGTCATGGCAGGTGTTGCCAGGGGAGGTACCAAAGGATGAGTCAATTTAGCAAAAAGCTGGCACTCGTATGTGCCCTGGGCGGGCTGTCCCTGTCTCTGACCGGCTGCCATGGGTCCAAGGGGCTGCCGGAATTCACTGTTCCGGAGGAATTCGATACTTCCAGGAACTATGAGATCACCTTCTGGGCGAAAAATGATACCAACAAAACCCAGACGGAAATCTACAAGAAAGCCATTGCGGATTTTGAAGCCCTGTATCCCAATATCACGGTGAACCTGAATCTATACACGGATTACGGCAAAATTTACAACGATGTCATTACCAATATTTCCACCAATACGACACCCAATGTCTGCATCACCTACCCGGATCACATTGCCACCTACCTCACCGGGCAGAATACCGTAGTTCCTCTGGATGACCTGTTTGCCGATGAAAAATACGGTCTGGGCGGCACGGAGCTTGCCTATGACGGTCCTGCCAGAGAAGAAGTCATTCCTCAGTTTTTGAATGAATGCTCCATCGACGGTCATTACTATGCCGTTCCTTACATGCGTTCCACCGAGGCCTGCTACGTGAATAAGACCTACGTGGAAAATCTTGGATATACTCTGCCGGATGTACTGACCTGGGACTTCATCTGGGAAGTCTCCGAGGCTGCCACCGCCCAAAATGCGGACGGCACCTATGTAGTCAACGGACAGAATGTACTGATCCCGTTTATCTACAAGTCTACCGACAACATGATGATCCAGATGTTAAAGCAAAAGAACGCGGGATATTCCACCGCTGACGGCAGCATTGAACTTTTCAACGATACCACCACGGATCTCCTGTACGATATTGCCGGACATGTAAAAAGCGGTGCCTTTTCCACCTTCAAGATCTCCGGTTATCCTGCGAACTTCCTGAATGCCGGGCAATGTATTTTCGCCATTGATTCCACTGCCGGAGCCACCTGGATGGGTACGGACGCTCCGCTGTCGGATATCAGCGAGGATTCTCTGGTGCAGTTTGAGACCGCCGTGCGGATGATTCCCCAGTTTGACCCGGAGCAACCCGAAATGATCTCCCAGGGTCCTTCCGTCTGCGTCTTCAATAAATCAGACTCCCAGGAAGTACTGGCATCCTGGCTGTTTGCCCAGTATCTGCTCACCAACGATGTGCAGATCGCTTATTCCGAGACAGAAGGCTATGTACCTGTAACCTCTAAAGCACAGAACTCCGCAGAGTATCAGGAGTATCTGTCCGAATGCGGTGCGGATAACAGTACGCATTATGCGGTGAAAATTGAGGCTTCCAAGCTGTTGCTTGACAACGTAGACAACACCTTCGTTACACCGGTATTTAACGGTTCCGCATCCTTACGTGATGCTTCCGGACAGTTGATTGAAAACGTGGTGAAGTCCACCCGCAGAAAAGAAACTGTGGACGATGCCTACATGCAGAAGCTTTACAGCGATGTGGAGAGCCTGTACCGTCTCGGTCAGGGAAGTGATGCCTCCTTCGGTAAAAAGGAACTGGGTGCCATGCCCCGGGCTTCCGTGATCCTGTTAAGCACACTTGTAGTCACCTGGGTTCTGATCCTCCTGTATGTAGGGCGGGAATATTTAAAAAACAGAAAGAAGTAATTTTTCAGCCCCATTCGTAAGATAATATCTGGTGGTATTATCCTGCGCATGGGGCTCTTTTTGCAAAAAATCTTGATTTATCTTGCATTTCAGGTATAATGGAACTGTTCGGTGTCTGAATGCGCCGGATAAATTGAGGAGATGTCTGTGTATCTGCACAGACCCATATGCGCCACAAGCGCAGGAATGGAGGATTATTATGAAAAAGAAGACACTTGCATTAACCATGGCTATGGCTCTGGTTCTGTCTCTCGCTGCATGTGGAAACAGCAATGCAGACGTTGCTGCTGAATCTACCGCTGCTGCCACCACTGAGGCTGCTACCGAAGCTGCTGCTACAGAAGCTTCTACCGAGGCTGCTGAAGCTGTTGCTGACGAGAAGTCCGAGGGTGTTATGACCTACGAAGAGTACATGGCTGCTGATCTCGATTCCGAAGTTGTGATCGAGGCTTATGTTCAGGCAAAACAGTCCTGGTGGGAAGACAAGGCTACCCTGTACACCCAGGATCAGGACGGTGCTTACTTCATTTACAATTCTGTATGTTCTGAAGAGGATTATGCAAAGCTGGTACCCGGTACCAAGATCAAAGTAACCGGTTATAAGACCGAGTGGTCCGGTGAAGTAGAGATCGCTGAAGGTGCTACCTTCGAGATCGAAGAGGGCAGCTACATTGCTCCCGTTACCGATGTTACCGATCTGTTAGGTACTGATGATCTGATCAACTATCAGAACCAGTTCGTAGCTTTCAAGGGTATGACTGTAGAAGCCAGCCAGGATGCCACCGGCAATGACGTTGCTTTCCTGTACAACTACGATGGTTCCGGTGAAGACGGTAACGACCTGTACTTCAACGTTTCTCTGAATGGTCAGACCTATACCTTCACCGTTGAGTCTTATCTGTGCGACAACACCACCGATGTTTACAACGCAGTAAAGAACTTAAAGATCGGTGACACTGTTGATATGGAAGGCTTCCTGTACTGGTACGAAGGTGTGAACCCTCACATCACTTCCGTGACTGTGAAGTAATTTCATCTGGTGAAAATCTTATTAACATAAAAGAGTTGTCCTTATTATGAGGGCAGCTCTTTTGTTATTTCCCGTAATTAATCACCAGTCTGGTAAACAGATCCTCCAGATCCATCCGTACATCCATTTTTTATACACACGGATTTTTCTCTTTCCATACCCTCTTTTTATTGTCCACTCTTATGCTTTGCTTATCTTCTACCATGTACTCCTGCACATCCCCGGCCTCTGTCTGCCGAAATTCCCCGCCCTCGTCAACTGTGCGACAATTCTTTTCTCGGGACTTACTGCTTATGCGTGCCGTTCAGCTTTTATTTTCTGCTCTCCCACCAACGTTTAGCAATCCGGAAGCCCTCCGTGGGGACGCAGAATCGCTGATCTCTAGGCGGCTGCAATGCGGTATCCAGTTCCTCCATATCGAACCACTCCACACTCTCCACTTCCTCTTTTTGCAGGATAAGCTTCGCAGCATCTACCGGCTTAGTGTACATATAGACGAATGCAACCTCGTTGTCCCGAAACATTTTTCCATGAAATTCCTTTTCGTATTGAATATCAAAGCATCCGGCGAATTGCAATTCCTCTTTAGATGCCTGGATTCCCAGTTCTTCGTGAAGTTCCCGTATTGCAGATTCCTCCGGCTCGTCCCCCGCCTGAATATGTCCGGCGGAAGAAGTATCGAACCGCCCCGGAAAGCTGTCTTTTTCTGCAGAGCGTTTCTGCAATAACAGCTGGGCTTTTCCGTTCTGTTCCCTCACGATCCAGATATGGGCGGTTCTGTGACGGATACCCTTTTTATG
>OGGD01001212.1_pt1 | contig 13687 bp, 12 predicted proteins | sample 1571091 | NCBI WGS metagenome assembly OGGD01 (sample SAMEA2582073, study PRJEB24529) | metagenome | biome: Human gut stool | place: China | collected 2011
TCATAAAGAATTCCTGGCTGTAGTAAGCCTTTCCTTCTGTGTATATCATTGACTGGAGCTTGAATGTTGTTATTGAAGTTTCTGTTCTCCATACAGATGCAACCATCTTGAAGTTAGGGAACATTTTTATAAGTTCTTCTGCAATGTAAGAATTCTTTTCTTTATCTGAATTAGAGGCATCAAGTCCGAATATTCCAACTGCATCATCTTCATTAGCGATACATATATCAACATACTTACATATTTCGCTCATTACTTTGTTAGCCTTTTCGCTAGACCAGAGCTTGCTTCTGTAATTAAGGTCACAGCTTATTGTAATTCCTCTTTCCTTAGCTTTCTTGCAGGCAAGAAGAGTAATCTGCGCCATATTATCACTTATTGCTGGAGTAATTCCTGAAAAATGAAACCATGTAGCATCAGCAAATATTGAATCCCAGTCAAAGTCATCTACATTGGCAAGGGCAAATGCTGAACCTTTTCTGTTATATATAACATTAGTAGGTCTCTGACTCGTCTTTTTCTCAAGGAAATATATTCCAATCTGTTCGCCGCCTCTTACTATATGTTCAACACCGACACCATACTGTCTTAAAGAATTAACAGCACTCTGTCCAATAGTATGTTCTGGAAGCTTAGTAACATAGCTTACATTAACATTAAAATTAGCAAGGGATACAGCAGTATTAGCTTCGCCGCCGCCATATACAGCTTCATAAGAATGTGCCTGTGTAAATCTTTCATTGTTGTCAGGTGAAAGTCTGAGCATTAATTCACCAAATGTTATAATCTTGTGTTTCATTGTTATCTCCCATCTTGCATCAATTGTTTACTGTTTATCGTACAGTGATATATTGTATCACATTTTTATAAAAAAGTAATATGTATTTTAAAGAAGTTTGGTATTTTTTGTCATTTCTGCGTGCTTTTTCAGATTATTAAGTGCACAAAGCAGTATACAACAGGAAGATATAATAATTAAATAGAAAATAAAATAGCATAATAAGACGTGTGTAGCTGAAAAAGCAGTATCGACACATATCCGATATTAAAGTATAATATGAATAAGTCTGAGTGGCTAAAAAGACATTTGACAGATGAAATTATAATTTGTTAGATGAGATTATAATTTAATAGATGAGATATTAATTTAATAGATGAAATTTTAAATAACAAGAAAGGTGCTGACGTGACATAATGTTAAGAGATGTAGGATTGGAAGATATTAGTGATGGAAGATTATATAGAGAAAATGATATGGTAAAGACAGATACGAATTCTTGTCAGGGCTGTAAGAAGATATGCTGCATAGGAATGGGCAGAACAATAGTGCTTGATCCTTATGATTGTTACAGGCTTGGAATTGGCACAGGAAAGACATTTGAGCAGCTTCTGGATACTAATATTGAGCTTAATATGGTAGATGGCTGTATACTTCCTAATATTAAAATGCAGACAGTTAGTAATGGCTGTTCATTTCTTGGAGCTGATAACAGATGTACAATACATAATTACAGGCCTGGCATATGCAGAATGTTTCCGTTAGGAAGATATTGGGAAGATGATGAGCATTTTTATTATATATTACAGAAGGGTGAATGTAATAAAGATAATCTGACTAAGATAAAAGTACGCAAGTGGATAGGAATTGATAATATTGAAAGTTATAATTCATATGTGATACAATGGCATAGTTATATTAAGAAGGTTCAGAGAGCCTTGGCAGGACTTTCTGAGGAACAGATTAAGATACTTAATATGTACAATCTCAGAACATTTTATATGAAAGGTTACGAAGCAGATAAATTCTTTGAAGAATTCAAAGAAAGACTTGATAAATCCATAGAAATGTTTGGAATGTAGAGTGGCTTCTGACATAAATATGATTGTCAATATAGAAATGCTTGGAATGTGGATCGCTTCTGATATAAAGATGATTATTAATATAAAGATGTTTGAAATTTAAAGAAAAGAGGATATATATGAAGACAGATTTGTTTAAAATAGGTGGGCTGACCGTTCACGGCTATGGCTTTATGATAGCACTCGGATTTATCCTTGCTATGCTTCTTGGTGAATACAGGGCAAAGAAACTTGGACTTAAGGACGAGTCGGTTATAGATATAGCGATAATCGCAGGACTTACAGGATTTGCAGGAGCAAAACTTTTATTTATAATAGTTGAATTTGACAGCTTTATGAAAAATCCTAAAGAGGTATTAGGTTCATCAGGATTTGTTGTGTATGGAGGAATTATAGCAGGTGTGCTTTGCAGTATGCTTTATTGTAAGATTAAGAAGATTAATTTCCTTGAGTATTTTGATCTTATAATGCCGGAGATAGCATTAGCACAGGGCTTTGGAAGAATAGGTTGTTATCTTGCAGGCTGTTGCTATGGACGTGTGACAGACAGTGCATTTGGCGTGATATTCCCAGCGGGTTCTCAGGCACCAGCAGGTGTAAAGCTTATTCCTACACAGCTTATATCAGCAGGAGCTAATATAATTCATATGATAATACTTATTGCGGTTGCACATTTTATAGGCTATACAATAAGGAAGAAAGATGGTAGAAAGCTTGTGCTTCCAGCGGGTGGAATTGGCTATTTATATATGATTTTATATGGAATTGGAAGATTTTTTATTGAGTTTTTAAGAAATGATTACAGGGGCGAGATAGGTATTCTTTCAACATCGCAGTTTATATCAATATTCTTTATTGCAGCAGGTGTGGTCCTTCTTATTATTGGAAAGAAGAAAATGCAGTCTTAAAAAACAGATGGTTAATTATGTGATTTTCCTGTAACAGGCCGGAATTTAGTTCTGGTCTGTTGTATAGATACATAATTAACCATCTGTTTTTTATTGTGTCAATAATCTAAATCTACAGCACTAGAGACATAGGTCAAGTATAATAGTACTTATTTAATATTACATTGCTGGTGCCGTATTAGTATGGACAAGTGTATAACAATAATCTGCTTAATTACTGTCTTGCAGCTTTCTTAGCCTTTCTGTAATCGCTTATATTTAGTGGGCGTACAAATCCGCAATATTCACACGTTTCGCCGCTTTTACCCCTTATATTAATAACAGGTATATAGAATATAGAAACACGGTTAATTCGTCTGTATAAGCCGTGTGGAGTTATATGTCCACAGTTAGGACACTGGAAAACACCAGTATCAGCATCTTTTTTGTATATTGTACCATAACTGTAAATAACTATCATGCATCTGCCTCCCCGTGTCTTTCTTTAATAAAATGTCTTATGTTATTGACTACATAATTATATTCAGTCAGCTCACCCTCGTGAGGAGCAATAGTTATTCTGTTGCCGAATTCAACCTCCAGGGCAATATAGTTAGTGCTAGTAAGCCTGCCGTCAGCTATATTGCATACATATACATTGGTAATAGTATCTAATGGAATAACATTAAATCCATTGTTGGTACGATTCAGGTCAATAATGTAATCAGGTGATACAGCGAGTTTTAACTTATTAGAGAAGAAATGTTTATTAGTAGCGAAGTTCTCATATAAAGCGTTGAGAGAACCATCGGCTTCAAGCTGTGCCATTTTCCTCTTGATAAATGCACCATTACGGTTTCCTGATATGAATAACATAATGGCTGCAAATGCCAATATGCCGGAACCTATATAAAATACAATAGAGAGCTGGTGCCGGTTGTAATCAGTATCAAGATAATAGCTTCCAAAGTAATCAGTGTAGTTAGAAGTAGTAATACCAAGACCTGAGTCTTTGAAGTATTTAACTAGGTAGGAAGCAAGCTTTTCAGATATTTTAACCCTGTTACCTTTAAGTGTCTGTGGTGTGAAAGAGTAAATGTCATTGCCGTCAGTAAAATCCTGTCCATATACAGGTACGCAAGTATTATTGTTAGTGCTTATCACACATAAATATCCATTGATGTCCTCTGCAATATAATATCGTGCAGTTACTTTTCCATTAGTAGTCTCCTCGGCGAATGGTCCCATAAGATATATAGCGTTAAGCTGTGCAAGACCTTTCTGTGTTGGGTCGAAATTATCATAACGGCTGAATTCAAAAGCAAATCCAGTAACTGCTGATATAATAGCAATTATTCCCAATATCAGTGCTGGAATAAAGCTGGGACGACCTGTTGTAATCAGGTCTTTTTTGAATTGTTCCATATAGCTCCTCCTCGATGTGATTTATTAATCTTTAGTACAGGTACTAAATAATAAAGCAAGTGTTAATTATACATCAGATTATATGATAATTAACACCTGCCTTAATTACTATTATTTATTATAGCTTAATTCTTAAAATATTAAAATAAGCTTTTGGATATTATTATTATAATACTTTAGATAAGAAATCTTTAAGTCGTGCACTCTTTGGGTTATCAAAGAATTCCTTAGGAGCTTCGTCCTCTTCAATCGTACCTTCATTAATGAACATACAGCGTGTAGCGACTTCCCTTGCAAAGCCCATCTCGTGTGTAACTACCATCATAGTCATACCATCTGCGGCAAGCTCTTTCATAATTGCAAGTACTTCACCAACCATCTCAGGGTCAAGGGCAGAAGTAGGTTCATCAAATAACATAATCTCCGGGTTCATAGCAAGAGCTCTTGCTATTGCAACTCGCTGCTTCTGTCCACCAGATAACATATCAGGGTAAGAGTCAGCTTTGTCTAAAAGACCAACACGTTCAAGAAGCTCTAAGGCTTTCTTGTCAGCATCTTCTTTGCTCATAAGTCCTAACTGTGTAGGAGCAAGAGTGATATTTTTCTTGATTGTCATATTAGGAAAGAGATTGAAATGCTGGAATACCATTCCAATGCTCTGTCTTAATTTATCAACATTTACACCCTTTTCTGTGAGGTCATTGCCCTCATATATGATATGTCCTGAAGTAGGAACTTCAAGTAGATTAAGTGATCTTAAAAATGTAGATTTACCACAGCCGGAAGGACCTATTATGGCAATAACTTCGCCCTTGGTAATAGTTGTATTAATGTCCTTAAGTACAACGTGGTCGCCAAATGTCTTTTTAAGATTTTTTACTTCAAGAATTACATTAGTTTCGTTCATTGCTTCTTAATCTCCTTTCAAGTTTCTTTACAAGTGATGAAAGAATCACAACAAGTACAAGATATATAAGTGCAACACCGAAAAGTGGAAGCATTGGATCATAAGTTATGCTTCGGATAATATCACCGCCACGGGTAAGGTCGTTAAGACCGATATAACCACTTATTGATGTCTCTTTTAAGAGTACGATAAATTCATTGGCAAGTGCTGGAAGTACATTCTTAAATGCCTGTGGAAGTATTACCTGAATCATAGTCTGTCTATAGTTAAGACCAAGGCTTCGTGCGGCCTCAAACTGTCCGTTGTCAATTGACATAATACCTGAACGGAAGATTTCGGCAACATAAGCACCAGAGTTAATACCAAAGGCAAGGAGTGCAACAACAATCTTGTTAATATGTACTGAACTGAATATTACATAGTATATAATAAGCAGCTGTACCATTGTAGGTGTTCCTCGTATAACTGTGAGATAAATGTTGCAGAGGAAGTTAAGCACCTTCATCTTACCTGTCTTATCGTGGTTAGAACGTACGATTGCAATAAGGAAACCTATTACAATACCGATAAGTGCGGCACATATTGCAATAATAAGAGTATTTCTTAAACCTGTGAGAAGATACTGGTATCTTGCATCATCAATGAAATCGCTCTTGAATTTATCAGCAAAACTAGAACCAGAAGCTTTAATATCATTATTTCTTACGATAACAACCTGGCTTGAAGTTGTGTAAGGGATTGAGAAATCAATATTCTTCAGACGTTCTTCTGTAACAGTAATACCAGATATACCAAAATCTGCTTTTCCAGAAGATACAGCAGTAATAATTGAATCAAATTCCATATCTTCAACATCAATCTTCATATTAAGGTAATCAGCTATTGCATTGGAAATATCGACATCAATACCACACACCTTGCCATTGCTGTAATATTCATAAGGCTCAAAGTAAGCGTTAACAGCAATAGTAAGAGTTCCGTTAGAACCTGAGCTTGTAGGTACATATGCCTCTTTAGAGGCATTTTCACCAATATAATTATTGATAATTGTATTAATTGTTCCGTTGGCAATAAGGACATTTAACGCCTCATTGACTTTTTCTGTTAGTGATGAATTGTTCTTGGCAAGACATATAGCATATTCTTCTGTAACAAATTCTTCATCAAGAATCATAAGTTCATTGTTAGCGGCAATAAATGCTTTAGCTGGTTGTGCATCAATTACAACAGCATCAATTTTGCCCTGCTTAAGAGCCTGAATTGCATCATTTCCTTTATTGTATCGTTCAACCTTAGTTCCTGAACCATCAGATTCCATATCGGAAACATATATGTCACCTGTAGTTCCAAGCTGTACGCCGACTGACTTTCCAGCAAGGTCATCTACTGAAAATACAGTGTTCTCTGGAATTTTACTGCCACAGGCAGTAAGTGTCAATGTACTTGCAAGGCTTAACACAAGCACAACAGAGAGCATAAAAAGGCGTTTGAATGTTGAGAGCTTTTTAGTGTTCATCATTTTAATCCTTTCGTTTAATTATAATGTTATAATTATACACAGATTATGTATCATATTTCAATGATAAAAAGTAAAATTATAAATATTGAATTATATTAGAAATAATGTAAAATATAAGGATAGTGTGATTACTAAAGAAAGATGAGGAATTATATGAAGAATAATGATAATAAGATTATAAATATTATATTCAGGGTTGTTATTATTGGTGCATTTTTTATGGGAATAAGGACGATATATAATTTCTATGTGCTGATGATTACTTATAAGGGAATATCCGGAGAAGATATGTTTAACAGGGTAGCTTCGATGGTTGATGATTATGTTATGTTTATGGTATTTATGGTGGCTTCGGTAGTATTCAGCGTGCTTGCAAGAAAGCTGGTGAATAATAATACATTTATTATAAGGACAATAAGCATAGCTGTTTCACTTGTATGCAGTGTGCCAGAGCTTATAGCTGTGTATTATTTTGCAATGCTTACAATGGTGAAATATCCACAGTATGCCAATATACTTGGAGTAAGCGTGACACTTAATGAAGTGTATACATCGTCAGCTGCAGTGTTTTTACAGAATAACCCTTATATGTTCTATACATTTTTTATTGGAGTGGCAGTGTTTGGTGTGCTGACAGTAACTTCAATATATTCACTTATAACAGGCAGAAAGACACAGCAGGTTTAGAAAATATACGAATATTAGAAAATATAAAGGACTAAATGTATGAATAGCTTAGGATATATAAAGTAGAAGTACACTAAAAGAAAGGCAGAGCAGGCTTAAATGAAGATAGTTACACCAGATTATTATAAGAATTTTAAATGTATAGCGGGAGAATGTACGGATACATGCTGTGCAGGCTGGGATGTTGATGTTGATAAAGAGTCGTACAAGCAGTATAGGAGAGTAATTGGGTCATTTGGCAATAAGTTAAGAAGTGTTATGGTGCCATCTGAAGATGGTGGCTGTACATTTACGCTAAAAGAGGGAAGATGTCCATTTCTTAATAAGAAGAATTTGTGTGAGATTTATATCAAGCTTGGTAAGGATTCGCTGTGTGAAACGTGTGCAGAGTTTCCCAGATTTATTAATGAATATGGCAATACAAGGGAGATTGGAATTGCACCATCCTGTAAGACAGCAGGTGAGCTTATATTAGGATATAAGGGCGAGCTTAAATTCAGAGAGGTAAAGAACAGGGAGCAGATTAACAGCTACAATGATATAGACCCGCTTACCTTTGTACAGTTAAGGCAGGCAAGAATTATAGCATATAATATAGCCACGGACAGGGATTATACCATAATGGAAAGATGTGTGCTTATACTGATGTTTGCAAGAAACATACAGGATTATCTTGATAGAGAAAGAGATGAACTAATAGTGGGTGTATGTGGACGTTTTGCCAAGGAAGACTACAGGGAAAATAAGTTAAACAGGGCAAGGCGTATTGCTGCTGGAAAGAAAGATACATATAAGTATATAAGAAAGTTCTTTGAAAGTTTTGAGGGAATGGAAGTTATTAATAAAGACTGGAATATATACACAGAGGAAGTTAATAATTTCTTTGAAGAATGTAAAAGTGCAGAACAGTTCAGGGCTGTTGTGAAGGAATTTAACGAATACCACAAGGAAGATGAAACTGAATATGAACAGCTTCTTATGTATTATCTGTACAGATATTTTCTTGATTCAGTATATGATTATAATCTGCTTTTAAAAGTCAAGGGGGGTATTGTTGGAATAATTGCAATTAAAATGCTGAATATTGCAGACTGGTGGTATAATAACAAAGAACTTTCATTTACACGGAAGGTAGACCTTGCTCATCTGTATTCAAGACAGTATGAACATTCATATTATAATTATGAAGTGTATAATCAATATTTTATGAGCAAGAGAGCGTATGCATATGAGAATCTTTTATCAGAGCTTATAGATTTAGAGTAAGATAATCCATTGGCTGTTTAAAGATAAGGACAAGTGAGGTAAAGAGTAATGAAGATGATTCTAAAGTATCTGGAAGAATTAAAAAAAGAGTGTGTGTTAGCACCACTTTTTAAAATGCTTGAAGCACTCTTTGAGTTATTCGTTCCATTGGTGGTTGCTTCCATAATTGACAGAGGCATAGGACAGCAGGACACAGCTTATATAGTAAAAATGTGCCTTATGCTTTTAGGCCTTGCAATTATAGGACTTGTATGTTCAATAACAGCACAGTATTTCAGTGCCAAGGCGGCAGTTGGCTGTGCTACAGGAATAAGGCACGCTTTATTCAAGCATATACAGTCACTTTCTTTCACAGAGATGGACGACATTGGAACGTCAACACTTATGACAAGAATGACAAGTGATATTAATCAGGTTCAGAATGGTGTTAATCTTGTATTAAGATTATTCTTACGTTCTCCATTTATTGTATTTGGTGCTATGATTATGGCATTTACAATAGATGTAAGGGCGGCACTTATATTTGTTGCAGCTATACCAGTTCTTGCCGTTATAGTATTTGGCATTATGATAGGAACAAGACCTTTATATAAGAAGGTACAGGCGGGTCTTGATACAATCCTTGGAATAACAAGGGAAAATCTTACAGGTGTAAGAGTAATAAGAGCATTTAATAAGCAGGACGATGAACTTGCACGGTTTAAGAATAAGAATGAAGAACTTAATCATATGCAGAAGTTCGTAGGTAAGATTTCAGGTCTTATGAATCCTCTTACTTACACAGTTGTTAATGTTTCAATAATTGCACTCATATGGGTTGGTGCAATAAGAGTTAATCAGGGTAGTCTTACACAGGGACAGGTTGTAGCCCTTTACAATTATATGTCACAGATACTTGTTGAGCTTATCAAGCTTGCTAATCTTGTAATTAATATAACTAAGGCTCTTGCCTGTGCAGGAAGAATTGAGTCAATATTTGAAGTGCAGCCAAGTATGAAGGATGGCAGTATGGATTTATCAGCAGATAAAGAAAATGTTCCTGTCGTAGAATTTAAGAATGTTGCCCTTAAGTATAATGGAGCTGGTGATACAAGTATTGCCGGCGTTAATTTTAAGGCTTACAGGGGACAGACTATCGGTATAATAGGTGGTACTGGTTCAGGTAAGTCAAGTCTTGTCGGACTTATACCAAGGTTTTATGATGCAACCAGTGGCGAAGTATTAATAAATGGAACTAATGTTAAAGATATTAATATAGAACAGTTAAGGGACAAAGTCGGAATAGTAATGCAGAAGGCAGTATTATTCAAAGGAAGCATAAGAAAGAATATCCAGATGGCTAAGGCAGATGCTACAGATAAAGAGATAGATGATGCACTTGCAATAGCACAGGCGAAGGAATTCGTTGATAAGAAGAAAGGCCGCCTTGACTATATGATTGAACAGGGTGGTAAGAACCTTTCAGGTGGACAAAGACAAAGACTTACAATTGCAAGGGCAGTTGTTAAAAAGCCAGATGTCCTTATTCTTGATGACAGTGCATCAGCTCTTGACTTTGCTACAGATGCGGCACTTAGAAAGTCTATAAGAACGATGCCTAATAATCCTACAGTATTTATAGTATCACAGCGTTCAGCATCACTTATGCACGCAGATAAAATTATCGTGCTTGATGATGGTGAGATTGCAGGAATAGGTACACATACAGAACTTTTGGAGAATTGTGAAGTATACAGGGAAATATATAATTCACAGTTCAAGTCATAGGTCAGAATGGAGATTAGTTATGAAAGATAATAAGGATAAAAGAGAAGCGCAGAAGTCTACGCTTGGCAAAGTATTAAAAAGAATAAAGAAATATAGTGGATTTCTTGTTATATCAATCCTTATGGCTGCTGTAACAGTTGCTTCTACATTGTATGTGCCAATTCTTGTTGGTAGAGGAATTGACCATATTATAGGACCGGGCAATGTTGATTTTGCAGGCATAACAAAGGTGCTTATAACAATAGGAATTGTTGTTGCCATAACAGCACTGTCACAGTGGATAATGAATATATGCAATAATAAGATAACTTACCACGTTACAAGAGATATAAGAGATGAGGCTATGGAAAAGTTACAGAAGCTTCCTCTTAAATATATTGACGCACAGTCATATGGTGATATTGTAAGCCGTGTAATTGCCGATGTTGACCAGTTCGCAGATGGTCTTTTAATGGGATTTACACAGTTCTTTTCAGGTGTGCTTACAATTGCAGGAACACTTATATTTATGCTTACAATAAATGTAAAGATTACACTTGTAGTTGTTGTTATAACCCCGGTTTCATTATTTGTTGCAAGCTTTATTGCTAAGAAGACATTTTCAATGTTCAAGCTCCAATCAGAAACAAGAGGTGAGCAGACGGCATTTATTGATGAGATGATTGGCGGACAGAAGGTTGTAAAGGCATACGGCTATGAAGAAAGGGCAGTAGAAGAATTTGACGAGATTAATAAAAGATTACAGAAGTATTCTTTAAGAGCTATCTTCTTCTCATCAATAACTAACCCATCGACGAGATTTGTCAACAGCCTTGTGTATGCAGCAGTAGCTGTTGCAGGTGCATTTTCTGCAATAGGCGGAGGCATAACAGTTGGACAGTTATCAAGCTTCTTAAGTTATGCTACACAGTATACTAAGCCTTTTAATGAAATATCAGGCGTTATAACAGAGCTTCAGAATGCCATTGCGTGTGCAGGAAGAATGTTCGAGCTTATAGAGGAAGAACCAGAAATTCCAGATGCACCATCAGCAGTTAGTGTTACAGATATTGATGGCAGGGTAGACCTTAATAACGTATACTTCTCATACACACCAGACAGAAAGCTTATAGAGGACTTCACACTTCACGTTAAGAAGGGACAGAAGATTGCGATTGTAGGTCCTACAGGCTGTGGTAAGACAACAGTAATCAACCTTTTAATGAGGTTTTATGATGTTAATTCAGGAAGCATAGATGTATCAGGTGTTGATATAAGGGATATGACAAGATATTCATTAAGACACGGTTTTGGTATGGTATTACAGGAAACATGGCTTAAGGCAGGAACTATCAGGGAGAATATCACTATGGGAAAGCCGGATGCCACAGAAGAAGAGATTATTGAGGCAGCTAAGGCTTCATACTCATACGGATTTATAAAGCGTCTTCCTAATGGGTTTGATACAGTGATTGGTGAGGACGGAGGAAGTCTTTCACAGGGGCAGAAGCAGCTTTTGTGCATAACAAGAATTATGCTTACAAGACCACCAATGCTTATTCTTGATGAGGCAACTTCATCTATAGATACCCGAACTGAAATAAAAATTCAGAACGCATTTAACAAGCTTATGGAAGGAAGAACAAGCTTTATAGTTGCCCACAGACTTTCTACAATACAGTCAGCAGATGTTATACTTGTTATGAAAGACGGACATATTATAGAAAAGGGTAATCACGAAGAACTGCTTGCGGCTGGCGGATTTTATAAGAACTTATATGAGAGCCAGTTCGATACAGCAACAGCATAGGAAGAATATGAGATTGTATATAACGGACATATCTGATGTAACCGAGGATATGTTTAACACTGGGAAAATGCTTGTGCCAGAGTACAGGCAGGAGAAGATTGACAGATATCAATATATGGAAGATAAGAGGAGAAGCCTTGTTGCAGGGCTTCTTCTTAATTATGCGACAAAGGATTATGAAGCTGATAATCCGGAATATGATATAGATATAAATAAGCTGATTAGTGAAGTGCCTGTTAATAAGCTTATAAGTAGATATGATAAGGCTTATGATTATACAATTAAGCTTACTGCGAATAATAAGCCGGAGTATGAAGATAAGAATATACATTTTAATCTTTCCCACACAGGAGATTATGTTGTATGCGCCATATCAGAAAATGCAGTTGGTGTGGATATAGAGCATACAAGAAAGAATTATTTAAAGGTTGCCAGAAGATTTTTTACTGATAATGAATGTAGGTGGATTGGCGAAGATGAGAACCGTTTTCTTAGAATATGGACATTAAAGGAAGCATATTCCAAATATACAGGACAGGGAATAGCTCTCACGATATCAGATACAGAGTTCAGGTATGAGAAGAATGATAAGGGGGAGGATATTATTAATGGTTATATTAATAAAGATAAGATAACTAATATTAATATTGTCCAGCTTAATAATATTAAGTCAGAATACGTCATATCTGCCATAGAAAAGACATTTTATTAACGATTATAAAATGAAATAAATGTATCAGAATTAATACAGATTTAATTATAAAAAAATGTGGAAATTTGCAATTTATGACTGTATAATGTTGAAAATAATGTAGGAATGTTGATTAATGTGTAAGCCGAAAGGCAGATAGGAGGAATAATGGCTGTAAAATATGTATTTGTAACAGGTGGTGTAGTTTCAGGTCTTGGTAAAGGAATAACAGCAGCGTCACTTGGCCGGTTATTAAAGGCACGTGGATTTAAGGTGACTATGCAGAAGTTCGATCCATATATTAACATTGACCCGGGAACAATGAACCCAATCCAGCACGGTGAAGTATTCGTAACAGATGATGGTGCGGAGACTGACCTTGACCTTGGGCATTATGAAAGATTTATTGATGAAAGTCTTAATAAGAATTCTAATGTAACAACAGGTAAGGTATACTGGTCTGTATTACAGAAGGAACGCCGTGGCGATTTTGGTGGAGGAACAGTTCAGGTAATTCCTCATATAACTAATGAAATAAAGAGCCGTTTTTATAGAGATTATTCAACTGATGAAACTAAGATTGCAATTATCGAGGTTGGTGGAACAGTAGGTGATATCGAATCACAGCCATTCTTAGAGGCAATCAGACAGTTCCAGCACGAAGTTGGACACGAAAATGCTATTCTTATACACGTTACACTTATTCCTTATCTTAAGGCTTCAGGCGAGATGAAGACAAAGCCTACTCAGGCAAGTGTTAAGGAATTACAGGGAATGGGTATTCAGCCAGATATCTTAGTATGCCGTACAGAGCACCCACTTGAACCTGGTATTAAGGATAAGATTGCATTATTCTGTAACGTGCCAAAGACACACGTATTACAAAATC
>OGGD01001220.1_pt1 | contig 13617 bp, 10 predicted proteins | sample 1571091 | NCBI WGS metagenome assembly OGGD01 (sample SAMEA2582073, study PRJEB24529) | metagenome | biome: Human gut stool | place: China | collected 2011
GGCGATCAGCGGGAATCCCAACCCACCGCATCGGCACCGCCACCAATCGGGACAGCCCTTTGCTGCCGCATCACTCAATCGACCTTACGCAGCACGATATCCGACACAGCCACGTTCAACTTGACTCCATCCATCACCACTGAAGGCCGGTATACACCGTATTCGAACTCGGCACCCGATACGTACTGCTTGATCGTAAGCGTCCTGCGGTCGGACGATACCTCCACCGGAAACGATGCCGGCGCGAGCTGGTACTTATCGTAATCCATGCCCACGAAAAGAAGCGGCCAGTCTCCCCAGTTATACAGATAAACACTCTTCGACGAAGGCACCGTCACCTCATCGCCCTCTCCAATGTGGAAGAAGATTTTGGCCCCGTAGTCACGGTAAGCCAGTTCAGGTGCCGCGCTGTACCAGGAAGATTCTCTCATCAAATCGGCCGGAGAATAATAGAGCGGCTCGCCCCCCTGGAACGGATAGCCGGTCAGCACCAGCATATTCCGAGCACGGTACTCCTTACAAGTCTTATCATCGACTCCGGCTTCGATCTTCACTTCGACATCCTTAATCTCCTGAGGCATATCATTATAGTCCAGATAGGAATAGGAGATCGTCCAGGTACCCGGAAGCACGTCGAACAACTCGGACTCGACACGCGCCTCGGAGGGCCAGTCGTCCATCCGCACCGTCACCCGTTTATAAACTTCCACATCCTCCAACGAACGTACGGCGACGATGCAGACATACTCCATGCCCGGATAGAGGAATTCCACCTCGATATCGTAACCTTCCGCCGTATTGACCTGCTCCATCTCCTGGATGTTCAGGTCGGTGCCTACGTCCGAAATAATTTCCTTGTCACCCTTACCCTGCGCTTCGTAATTCTTTACCTCGGCGGCGGCCAAAACGGCGTAACGTCCCAGATAAGCTATATCGCTCCGAATGCGGAGATTCAGCGTCTCGGAAGGATTCGTATCGGATTTACGGGCCTCGACCTCCAGCAGAGGCACCCGTCCCGAGGACTCTTCAGTCGTGAACGGTACCAACTGAAGATTCTCGCCCCCGGAAAAATCGACGCTCACCACGCCGCAGTAATATTCCTTGGAGGGTTTCAGACCCTCCCACACTTCGCTCGCGACCGCCTCGTATTTCCTGCCCAGTCCCGCATCGGTGGCATACTTGATCATATGGATCGCCATCGCCTCGCCTCCGTTGTTCTCGATGATGTTCGTATACCACTCCTTATCACGGACATATACGTAATATTCGGCGACACCTTCGCCAGGCGAGGTTCCGACCTTCACCGACGTAGAGGCGATTTCGGTCAATTCCACCTCCACTTCCGCACCGCTACCCTGGCGGGGCAGCGTCTCGAAATCCAGCCGCTGAGGCTCCCCGGTGATATTGTACGATGCGTCGCAGGGCGCCATCAGAATGACGTACGGAACACCCGCGATGACCTTCATGGAGAAAGTCCCGTTTTCGGCGGAGAATTCCCCTCCGTCGACCCAGTCGTATTCGGCCTCGCCCCGGCCGATGCAACCCGCCTCAGTGAGGTACTCCTCGATGGTATACGTATTCAGCGTGGCCGTCGGAATCGCGGCGAAAAAGTAGGGACCCTCACAACGGATAGAGAACGTAAACCGGTCGGAGCCGATGTCCGACACCTCGATAATTTCGTTCGAGTTCACCCCTGTCGTAAAGGCGAGCTCCGCCACTTCGCTATACAGCGTCTCCGCCTTCACGGCCGCATAAAGCACATAGGAACAGCCCGTCTCCAAACCGGTCACGGCCACCGTAGTCTCTTTATTCACGGTACCGGTGTGCTCGTCGAAAAGCGATGCGGCGTCGGGCTTCTCTATCCCGTCATTCTGCGTCCGTTTCACGACCTGATAACCGTACGCCCCGTCCACATTCGTCCGCAGGCGGAACGAAAATTCGGTCTGACCCGTCGAAACGCTCTCCAAAGTGATCTCGGGAGCCGCTGCCCCCGGATCGTCGTTATCATCGCTGCATGCAACCGCCGCCGACAGGAGCAACGCGCCACACACAACTCCGCGCAACCAGAATCCAAAGTGCTCGAATATCGTTTTTTTCATAGCATGAACTTCAAAGAAAAATCCGGTCCGGCATCTCCCCACCATTATTCTCCGAATCTCAGATGAAACAGAAAACCTGCATTCGCCGAGAAATACCGGACCGGAATATGTATCCGAATGTTATTAATTCAAAGGTTTGTACTCGGTTTTCGTGTTGCCATCTTCACTACGGACTCGGAAAATGAGGCAATATCCCTGTCCTGCAACGAAAGGAATGAGCGCAGTGACATCGGCGCCTTCGGGTGAACAAATGCCTTCGACATCGGAGGAGGGACGCCAACTGATCCAAAAGTCCCCCCAATCCTCAGGGCCGTAACCATTCGCGATTTCCTCATCGATTTCGGTCTGCGTGTGAGCGCCGATGCGATACGATGTGGCCAGGGAGGCCTTGACATGAACCGTTACCTCGGCAGTACCGTCGCCGTTGTCCGTCAGGTTCTTGATGTCGCCCAGCGTCAACGAAATTTCGGTCTCCGGAGTCTCCGTGCGGAATTCCGCCTTCGTATATGCATAGTCGTATACCTCCAACTGGTCTTCATTGTTCGGGTCCACGTAAAACGCCAAGATCACGTAATCAGTCTTGGGCTTCAGATCGCCGTCATAATTGCTCCACTCTGCCGTACCCTGCTTGGCGATCGACTTCACGTAGTCCGACATCGTCATCTGCTTATCAACCGCAATATTGTTCAGGCCATAATAAACGCCCTGAATATACGATTCCGGCTCGAAACTCTCATAGGTAGATTTCATCGTAATCCAGGCGCAATACCATTCGTCCGCACTCTGGGGTGTCACGGTAAAGGTCACCCCCGTGGTCGTAGGCTGGATGTTCGTAATCTGGAACTGGTCGGGAACGTCCGGAGCCTTGGTCGTCAGGAACTCATAATAAACGACTTTCTCATCCTGAGAAAGGTCGTAAGCCGCCACTACGTACGAGTAGCTCGACGAAAGTCCCGATAGCGACCTCTCGTACACACCCTTCTGGGTTTTGTTCCCGATGTAGGGGTCCTGTCCGTAATATTCGATGAACTCCCAGCCTTCAAGCATCTTTCCGTCACGCTCGACCTCGGATTTGGGAAACACGTTCACGTAGTAGTCCACCGTATCGTCGCTGGGCGTAACCTTCACCTTAGCCGAATTGTGGGTGATATCGGTTACCGTGATCTCGATTTTGAAATCGCCCGGCGTCGGCCCATCACCCTCCTTCTGCGTCCTGACGGTCTTCTTGACCACAGCTCCGACTTCTTTATTCTGATAGCTGAAAACCACCACCGTATAATCGGTATCAGCCTTCAGCCCGGTTGCCGAAACATCTTTCTTGCCCATGTAAAGACACTTGTCGAAATCCGAACGTGCGACCATTTCGGCAACAAGCTCCTCGTCGGCAAGTCCTTCGACGGAGGAAGATTCCGTCACTCCCGCAAAATAGGTCGTTTTGTCGTCCGACGGCGTAACCGTCACAGAAACGGAATTAGACGAGGCTTCCGGCGTCGCGATTTCAAACGTAACCGTCGGGGGGGGGACATCCGTCTTGTCATCGTCGCATCCAAAACCGAGAAGCGCCGCCCCGCAAAAAAGCCAGCCGAATAAGTAATTAAATTTTTTCATAAATACAAAGGTTTTAGTTTGGTTGGTAAATAGTTTTTTTTCATTTGCCCAAATATATCATTTTTATTTTAATTATGCAACGATTTTTCGTAAAAAAAGCTCCGCCCGTCTGAAAATTCAGACGGGCGGAGCTTGCAATGCCTCGGTCACGGGAAGAGGCTAACCCCGCAAGCCGGGCGATCAGCGGGAATCCCAACCCACCGCATCGGCACCGCCACCAATCGGGACAGGCGGATTGCGGTCGCAACCATCAACTCTCCCCGGCTGCACGTGCAGCGGTTCGACGGGGCGGATGCAGGATCGGGTTTCTGCGGATCAGTGCGTAAATACGCGGCCTTTCTGCTTGATCTGCTTCTCGTATTTGATACGGGAATCGGTCGGATACTCCAGCTTTTCAAGCTCGGCCACAGCGTTCTTGATGTCGTCGATAAGCATGTCGATCATATCGCGCGACGTACCCTGGCGAACGACCACACGCATTACGACCAGATTTTCCAGGTTCTCAGGCATCGTATAGGCCGGAACCATCCACCCGCTCTGCTGCAGCAGAGCCTGCAGGTCGTAGAGCGTCCACTTGGCCTTCTTGTCGTAATCGGGATTCATATACCAGATGAACAACGGATTGACCAGCTTGTCGGCATAGTTGCGGAAGCACTTCATCTTGCCGATCTGATCGTGGCAATAGGTGGCGATGTCCATCGAATTCTGCTGAATCTCCTTGTAGCCCTCGAATCCCAGGCGGAGGAAATTGTAGTACTGTCCCAGCACCTGGGCCGCCGGACGCGAGAAGTTCAGACCGACCTGCGTGATATTCGCGCCCAGGTAATTGACGCTGAACGACATCTCATCGGGCAGGTATTTCTTGTCCTTCCAAACTACCCAACCCAGGCCCGGATACACCAGGCCGTACTTGTGACCCGACGTAGAGATCGAGAGCACCCACTTCAGGCGGAAGTCCCATTTCACCTCGGGATTCAGGAACGGCAGGATGAAACCGCCGGAAGCGGCGTCCACGTGGATCGGAATTTCGAAGCCGGTCTTCTTGTTGTAAGCATCGAGCGCCTTGTCGAGCGCCTCGACATCATCGTTCAGACCCGTCCAGGTAACGCCCTGAATCGGTACGATACAGATCGTGTTCTCGTCGCACATGGCGAGCGCCTGCTCGGGATCGAGCGTCGGGTTCTTCAGCGTCAGAGGCACGGTTCGCAGTTCGATTTGCCAAAGCTGGCAGAACTTCTCCCACACCACCTGGAAACCGGCGCTCATCACCAGATTCGGTTTGTCGAACGGTTTGCCCGCAGCCTGGCGACGCTTGCGCCAGCGCAGCCACGCGGCCACACCGCCCAACATACATGCCTCCGAAGAGCCGATACCGAGGGCGCCTGCCTTCCACTGCGCCTTCTCCGGAGTATTCCAAAGATTGGCGATCATGTTGATACAGCGTCCATTCATAACGGCAATGCGGGGATACTCCGTTTCGTCGATATAGTTTACACTGATTGCTTCATTCATAAGTCGGGTAGCGTATTCGTCCATGTAGGTAGTCACGAACGTCGCCAGATTCAACCGGGGCTGAGTCTGGGGATAAGTTTCGTCTTTGACGATCTGATATGCAATTTCCGGGCGCATCATTCCCTGGGGGATCACATCGGTGGGAGCAGGCTCGAGCACTTCTTTCGATCCGAAAACTGTCGTCAGCAGTTCATCATTGTTTCGTTTCTGGTTCATACGCTATAATTATTTTGGTTCGTAACAGAAGAATGACACAAACTATGCCAGGAGGCAATCCCGCCTCCAAACATTTTCAGAAGACATCCGGCACATTCGCAGATAAAACCCCGAAATAACGAAATTCAACAACCCGGAAACATACTTTCGAAAAGGTCGGACGCACTCGGCAAAGCCGCCGGACGCACCGGTCGGACTCTGTTCCCGTTTTTATCGCCCCCGCAGAAGACAGGGAGCCTCCGGCATAAAAAAAACGAACTCATTTGTTTTATTCTGTTCTCATTTTCACTACCTTTGTAATAATTTTTATCCACCCTTTACAAAATAGGTAAAAACTTTTGCGGCATGGCAGCATATTTTAACATTTTTTTGATCGTCATGGCCCTGCTGGCCTTGGCGGTTTACATCGCACTCCATTATTTCGAGGCCGGATACGGCTATCTCTTCAACCGTAAATACGGCTTCCCGATCCCGAACCGGATCGGCTGGGTGCTGATGGAGTGTCCGGTATTCATCGCCATGACCGTTCTCTGGCTCCTCTCCGACCGCACGTGGGAAGCGGCGCCGCTGGCCCTGCTGATCCTGTTCCAGGGACACTACCTGCAACGGGCGTTCATCTTTCCGCTGCTGATCCGGGGCAATTCGAAAATGCCGGCCGGTATCGTGGGAATGGGCATGCTCTTCAATACGCTCAACGCCCTGATGCAAGGCGGCTGGATCTTCTACATCTCTCCTGCCGACTATTACGAAGGCTGGTTCTCCAAACCCTATTTTTACATCGGAGCCGCGCTTTTCGTCGCAGGCATGGTCATCAACCTCCATTCCGACTACATCATCCGCCATCTGCGCAAGCCGGGCGATACACGCCATTACATTCCCCGGGGCGGTATGTTCCGCTACGTTTCGTCGGCCAACTATTTCGGAGAGCTGACCGAATGGGTGGGCTTCGCCATCGCTTCGTGGTCATGGGCCGGGGCAGTGTTCGCCTGGTGGACCTTCGCCAACCTCGCCCCCCGCGCAGCTTCGCTTTACAAACGATATGAAAAAGAGTTCGGGCAGGAGTTCACCTCCCTGCACCGAAAGAGGATCATACCTTTCATCTATTAAGTTTCCAATTATGAGTAATTTGCAGGATTCCGTACTCTTCACGCCCTATCGTCTGGGGCAGGTTACGCTCCGCAACCGCACCATCCGTTCGGCAGCCTTCGAATCGATGGGCAAAGACTTCAGCCCCACGCAGCAGCTCAAGGACTACCACGTGAGCGTCGCCCGGGGCGGTATCGGCATGACCACGCTGGCCTACGCTGCCGTCTGCCGCAGCGGGCTCTCGTTCAAGAGCCAACTTTGGCTGCGCCCGGAGATCGTCCCGGCGCTACGCGACATCACCGACGCCATCCACAAGGAAGGCGCCGCCGCTTCGATCCAGATCGGTCACTGCGGCAACATGACCCACTACTCGACCGCCGGACAGATTCCCATCGGGGCTTCGAGCGGATTCAACCTATACGCCTACACCCCCGTCCGCAAAATGCGCCGGGACGAAATAATGCAGGTTTCCAAAGACTTCGGCAAGGCCGTGCGAACAGCTCATGCCGCCGGTTTCGACTGCGTCGAGGTGCACGCCGGGCACGGCTACCTCATCTCGCAGTTCCTCTCGCCCTATACCAACCACCGCCGCGACGAATACGGCGGCTCGCTCGACAACCGGATGCGCTTCATGCGCATGTGCCTCGAGGAGGTGATGAACGCCGCCGCTGCGACGGGCACCTCGGTACTCGTCAAGCACAACATGTACGACGGATTCAAGGGCGGCATCGAGATTCCGGAGAGCATCGAGATCGCCCGCGAAATCGAGCGCTGGAAGGTCAATGGCATCGTTCTCTCGGGCGGTTTCGTAAGCAAGGCGCCGATGGCCGTGATGCGGGGTCTGATTCCGATCTACACCATGAGCTACTACTCGCCCCTCTGGTTGCGGGCCTTCATCCGCTACTGCGGCCCCTTCATGATCCGGCAGTTCCCCTTCTCGGAGTGCTACTTCCTGGAGGATGCCAAAAAATTCCGCGAAGCGCTGCAACTGCCGCTAATTTACGTGGGAGGTCTGGTGAGCCGCGAAGGAATCGAGCGGGCTCTGGACAGCGGGTTCGAACTGGTGCAGATGGCTCGGGCGCTCGTGAACGACCCGGCTTTCGTGAACAAGCTGCGCGAAGGCGATGCGGCGACCCGCAGCGAGTGCGACCACCGCAACTACTGCATCGCCCGCATGTATTCGGTCGATATGAAATGCTGCAAACATTGCGGCGACCTGCCCCGAAAAATCCGGGAGGAACTGGCAAAACTACCGTAATGACACGCAAGGGAACGATCGAAAAAGGGAGCCGGACCGCTCTGGTGACGGGTGCCGGCAGCGGCATCGGGCGCTGCATGGCCAGGCGGCTGGCCGAACTCGGATACCGGCTGATCCTCGCAGGACTCGATCCGGCGAAACTGGAAGCCGCAGCCGAAGAACTCCACGAACAATACGGATTGGCGGTAGAGGTCATCCCGATCGACCTGGCACGACCCGAAGCCGCACACGAACTTTTCGAGCGGGTACAGGCTCTCGGCCGTGAAGTCGATGTCCTGGTCAATAACGCCGGAGCTTTCTCGTTCCGCGACATTCTGCAAACACCCGTCGAGCGGATCGAAAGAATCCTCTGCCTCCATGCCCTGACCACGACCCTGACCTGTCGGCTGTTCGGCGCCGAAATGTCCCGCCGGGGCTGTGGAGGACATATCCTCAACATGGCCTCCTATTCGCTCTGGATGCCCTGGCCGGGACTGGCGCTGTACAGCGCCAGCAAATCCTACCTGCGTGGTTTTTCGGTAGCTTTCGCCAAGGAGGTGCGCGAACAGAACATCCGTGTCACGGCCGTCTGCCCGGCAGGTGTGGCCACCGACCTCTACGGACTGCCGCCCCGCTGGCAGCGCATCGGGCTGCGGCTGGGTGTGCTCATCACACCGGACAGTTGTGCCCGGCGAGCCTTGAAAGCCCTCTGGCGAGGACGCCGTTGCTGCGTACCCGGCTGGTGGAACCGGCTTTTCATACCCTTCTGCCGTCTGATGCCGATGTGCGTACTCCGGGTTGCCCGCAAGTACACGATGAAGCTTCAACGCTAACACACAGAACCCGATAAAAAAGAAGATAGACGGCCATGAAAAAATGGATCAAGATTCTGCTCGTCACCCTCGGCATCATCGCAGTACTCGTCGTGACGACGATTCTGCTGTTGCCTCCTATCGCGAAAAACTACCTTGAAAAACACAGCAAGGAACTCGTCGGCCGGCAAATAACCATCGAGAAACTGCGGTTCAACGTACTCAACGGCAAACTCCGAATCGACCAGATCGCCATGCTCGAACCGGACGACTCGACGACATTCGCATCGCTGGGAAATTTCTATACTCGAATACACCTGCTGCCCCTGCTGCGTCAGCGGATACACATCGACGCCGTACTGATCGACAAACCCTACCTGAACGTCTATCAGGATGGCACCAGCTTCAATTTCGACGACCTGCTGACCCGATTCCTGACCCCTGCGGACACGGTCGAAAAGGCCCCGTCGAACCCCTGGACAGTCGATATCGACGACATCAAGATACACAACGGCGAGCTGACTTACAAGGACATGCAGCGTAACGTCACGTGGGGCTTCAACGAGCTCGACATCGACGTACCGGGACTGCACCTCTCCGGACACGAACGGACGGACATGGGCATCGTGTTCAACTTCTCACGGGGCGGTTCGCTCCGCACCTCGCTGGAATACGACCAGGCGACGGCCGACTACGACCTCAGCCTGCTGCTTTCGAACCTCTCGCTGGCAGGCACGGCGGCCTATTTCAATCAGGTGATCGACATCGGCTCGGTAGAGGGCCTCGTCACGCTCGACCTGCATGTGAAAGGCAACGCCAACCACCTGCTCGACCTGCGCACGTACGGCATAGCGGCCGCATCGGGGCTGAAACTGCGCGACAGCCGCGACAACCGGATCATCGACGTCGATACGCTCAATTTCGACCTGCGGGACGGCAATCTGGGCACGATGCAGTACGATATTCGCCGAATCTATGCCGCCGGCATCCGCACCCAGTTCGAAATCTACCGGGGCGGCGGCAACAACCTGCTCGCTCTGATCAAAGCTCCCGAAGAGCGTCCGACGGAAACGGAAGCGACCATCGACGGTGAAACGACCGTAACCATCGAACGCGAAGAACCGGCCACGACGCAGCTCAATTTCACCGTCGGCGAACTGCTTCTGGACAAGGGAGAGATCGCCTTCACGGACAACACGTTCGAAAAACCGTTCCGATACCTCATTTCGGACATCCGGCTGTCGAGCCGCGACATCGATTTCAGCAAACAGAACGAACTGACGCTCGACGCCAAATTGCAACGCACGGGATCGGGCCATATCCGTTGGAAAGGCTCGCTTCAGAACCTCGACAACCACAACCTCATGGTCGCTCTGTCGAACATCAACCTCAAGGATTTCACCCCCTACTGCGAACATTTCACGGCCTACCCGCTCACGGGCGGCAACCTCACGTTCCGCAGCCAAAACATCATCGCTGACCGTTTTCTCAACGGCACGAACCACCTCGACATATTTCAATGCGAGGTCGACAAGAAACGCAAGGACCTGGAGCCTGAATTCAAGATTCCGCTCAAGCTGGGACTTTACATTCTCAAAGACCGCAAAGGACACGTCAAGATCGACCTGCCGGTGAAAGGCAACCTCGACTCCCCGGAATTCTCCTACCGCAAGATCGTGATGAAGGCGCTGGGCAACGTTCTGCTGAAAGTCGTGACGGCACCCTTCTCGTTCCTGACGGGCGGAGGCGACAATCTCGACCGCATCGAGGTCGATCCGCTGCAATTCTCCCTCAATACGGATCAATACGCCACGCTGGATAAGGTGGCCGACATACTGCGCGACAAGCCCGAAATGCAGATAGGCCTCGCGCAGCGGATCAACCGCAGCAAGGCCGTCGGACGGCTGGCAGAACTGAATCTCAAAATGGCCTGCTACAACTCGACCCTTCCGGCGGGCGAGCGGCTGTCGATGATCGACTTCGAGCGAATCCAGGAGACCAAGCTCAAATCGGACGAAGTGATGCGCTTCGCCGACTCGCTGCTCGCCCTGCGCGGCATCGACGGCAGCAAACTCTCCGGCAGCCGGAAAGCCCTCACGCTTTACGGAGACCAGGCCGTCGGACAGCTCGAAAAAATTCTCGTCCGCCGCGACAGCGCGATCGTCGAATACCTGACCCGATCGCAGGGAATACCCGTCACCGCGATCTCGGTACGGACGATTCCGGCACAGGAACTCGGCGATTACACGGGAAAAGATATTTATGCCATCCAGCTCGGTATGGAGGAAGAGAGCATCGACGTAACGGACGGCAATACGGCAGGCGATACGGAAACAACGGATACATCGGCTTCCGCGACGGCGGAAGTCCTCGCGACTGTACCGGAACAGGCGGCGGTACAACTCACGCAAACCGGAACTGCGAAGGAAACGGCGACTCCCGAACCTTCCGCTCCGACGGCAACAGCGACGCAGTCCACCCAGGCCGAGACTACGATCACCGAATCCGAGGCCGGAATTACGACGATAAAAACCCCGACAGCACATCCGGAAGAGCTGCAAACGAACGAATAACCGGAAACAGACCGAACAAACAAACGACGTAACGGGCACGTCGGACGGACAAACCACGACAGCGGGACAACGGTGCTAAGAACAAGGCCGCCACCGAAAAGCTCCTGCAACCGGGAAAAATCCGTCGGAAATTTCAACGAAGAACATCGCTGAAACCCGAAGCCGGGTCCTGCCCGGTGCATTCGGCCGGATAATTGCCGACAGGCCATAACGACACTACGAAACAGACCGACATGCTGCAAGGAATCGAAAATATCGTATTCGATCTCGGGGGCGTGATGATCGACCTCGACAGAGCACGCTGCGTGGAGGAATTCCACAAGATCGGATTCACCGAAATCGACGATTTGATCGACTCGTACCATCCGAAAGGATTTCTCGGACGGTTGGAACGGGGCGACGTGACGAACGACGACTTCTACGACTACGTGCGTCGGAGCGCAGGACGCGACATCGCGGACGATGAAATCCGCCGGGCCTTCACCTCCTTCCTGGCCGGCATCCCCCGCTACAAGCTGCAAATGGTGCGCACGCAGCGGGAACGGGGATTCCGGACCTATGCCCTCTCCAACATCAACGACGTGGTTTTTCCTTTCGTGCGAGACGTTCTCTTCACCCAGGAAGGTTTGCAACTGGACGACTATTTCGAGAAAGCCTATCTTTCATACGAAATGCACGAATTGAAACCCTCCCCCGAAATTTACCGCAAAATGATCGAAAAGAGCGGTATGCGCCCCGAAGCGACGCTCTTCATCGACGACAATGCGGAAAATCTTCACACGGCGCAGGAACTGGGATTCCACGTATATATGCCCCGGCCCCGCGAAGATTTCAGGTTTCTGTTCGACGACGGCCCGGGCAGATGATACCAAAAACGGAAAACCGTCATCCGAAACGAACGGCACATCGCTGCGATACGGGGAGGACATTCGGAATAATTCGAAACCGACTGCAAGCGGTTCGCTTGCAATAACAAAACGTTCCGGGATAACGGACGGTACGTCGTGGCACACGCGACCGGATATTCGAAATCCGGCCTGAAAAGGTCCCGAAACGGAAGTCGGGAAAAAGGAATCTCTCTTCGAAAAGATAATTTTAGCCGGAAAAGTTTGTTATAAACAAAAAAGACCTTACCAGGACATATTCCCAGTAAGGTCTTTTGTGTATTTACCCTTAATCCACACGTCCGCCCTCGTATGGTAGGGAGATGCTTGGATCACCTCTCAGTCATCGATGAATTACTACTCCGATTGTCGCACCCGCTCCTAATATCTGTGATAGGTTGCGTTGCATCTTGAGACGTTTGATAGTCCTCTCGTCTTTTTCGACTTTCTCTTTCAATTCGGTCAAAGAGTTCTGCATTTCGTTCAAGGTAACTTCTTGCTTCACTAAGTCCGCTTTGGCTGTTTGTAATTCGCTCTCCAATTTGTTGATTGTATTCCTGGCTTCGTTCAATTCTTGTCGCTGCTTCACGGCTATAGTCTGTGCTTCTGTCAATGGAACGTTGGACGCGTTGATTAAGTTCAACGCTTTCTCGTTGTTGCTCTTGAGCTCGTTCCACTGCGTTAATGGCACGTTGATAGTCGGTTCGACTTGGCTGGTAGAATATGTATCCGATGCAAAGGCAGATGACGAGCCCAATACTACCGATAATAGAATAGCGGTAAGCAGGGTGATTAAGTAAAATTTTGATTTTGTCATACATCATACCCCTCCTGCATAATCTGTGATACCTCGTGCAATAGCTCGCACGATAGTATCAAGGTCATTATTAAGTAGAGCTAGGTCTTCATCATTATCGATGAAGGCCATTTCAACAAGAATGGCTGTTGCATCTGTGCCGTTTAATACCCATAAATCTTGACGTTCCTTAACACCTCGATCAACCGTATTAATGCTACGGATGATTTGCGATTGGATGTCGTTTGCTAGACGTTGGCCATTAAAAGACTTGTACAAAGTTTCTGTGCCACGTGCCTGCGTATTAAAAGCGTTACAATGGAGCGATACGAATATATCTGCGCCCCATTCATTAGAAGTTTCACATACAAGACCTAAGTCATCATTCTGTAAAGTTTTAACTTCACATCCTGCCGTTTGTAAATAACAAGCCAATAACTTACCCGCATCACGAGCAACGTCGCATTCACGACGTCCTGTGTTAGGATTTACTGCTCCAGAGTCCAGGTCAATATCATGACCTGGATTTATAAATATTTTCGTCATTACTACTACCTCCTTCTAATTTATCAGGAACACCATTATTGTTCCTATCCAACCAAAGTCCTAGGAAGCCTACTACGGCTGTCAATACACTAGGAATAAATATGTGGTCAATAATATTGAGCCCAACATCAATCAGCTTATTAGTTTCACTTGATACATAGCCCCTAGCAAATGCCATAACGTACTCTGTTATGACTAGCCAAATAGGAATTAGCATAACAAGTACTAGAATCCGTGTCGCTAGTACT
>OGGD01001224.1_pt1 | contig 13572 bp, 8 predicted proteins | sample 1571091 | NCBI WGS metagenome assembly OGGD01 (sample SAMEA2582073, study PRJEB24529) | metagenome | biome: Human gut stool | place: China | collected 2011
ACAGCCTTATCATCCCGGAGCATGAGGCAAAGCGGGAGATATTTGTAGACTTCATTGCAAAGGAGCAGCCGGAGGTGTTCGCCCTGCAGGAGGTGAACCAGACCGCCGCTGCGCCGCTGCTGGCAGAGGCTCCGGCGGGGTACTACCCCTGCCCCGGCAATATGGTACTGCTGAAAGCGGACAATCACGCCGCAGCCGTGGCAAAAATGCTGGAAGCGCGGGGTGTGCACTACTATTGGAGCTGGCTCCCGGCAAAGGTGGGCTACGACATTTACGATGAGGGCGCGGCGGTGTTCAGCCGTGCGCCCATCACCGATGCCGAAAACCTGCTGCTGAGCCAGTCTAGCGATTACAACAACTGGAAGACCCGCCGCACGCTGGGCATCTGTGCAGGAGATGTCTGGTACTATACGGTGCATCTGGGCTGGTGGAAGGACGAAGTAGAACCTTTCGCTCCCCAGTGGGAAAAGCTTTCAAAGGCGGCGGGTGCCAAAAAGACCGCCTTTCTGCTGGGCGACTTCAACAGTGAAGCCGACGTGCGGGGCGAGGGCTACGACCTTGTCCGGCGCAGCGGCTGGCAGGATACCTACCGCCTTGCACAGCAGCGGGACGCGGGCTACACGGTGGTGGAAGCCATTGACGGCTGGCGGGATGCCCCGGATGCAGCGGCAAAAAAGCGCATCGACCAGATCTGGTGCTCCAAGGCGGTGGCTGTCAAGAGCAGCCGGGTGGTGTTCAGCGGCCTGCAGGAGCCGCAGGTGTCTGACCATGCCGGTGTTTTGATCGAGTTATAAAGGAAGGTAAAAGAAGATGCAGAGAAGTGCAGGCATTTTGCTGCCCATCAGCAGTCTGCCGTCCCCTTACGGCATCGGCTGCTTTTCGCAGGAGGCATACGACTTTGTGGACTGGCTCAAGGAGGCCGGGCAGACCTATTGGCAGATCCTGCCGCTGGGTGTGACCAGCTACGGCGACAGCCCCTACCAGAGCTTTTCCGCCTTTGCGGGCAACCCCTATTTCATCAGTCTGGATGCACTGGTGGAGGAAGGGGTGCTGACCGCCGCCGAGTGCAAAAAGGCAAACTTCGGCCGCAAGGCAGATGACATTGATTACAGCCGCCTGTATACCGAGCGCGGCCGCCTGCTGCGGCTGGCGTACTCCCGCAGCGACATCGGCCACAACGAAGCGTTTACGGCATTCTGCGAGAAAAACAAGTGGTGGCTGGACGATTTTGCCCTGTTTATGGCGGTGAAAGACCGCTTTGAAGGCAAGCCGTGGATCGAGTGGGCAGAGGATATCCGTCTGCGCTGGCAGCCCGCCATGGACTACTACCGCCGGGAGCTGTACTTTGAGGTGGAGTACTACAAGTATCTTCAGTTCAAGTTCGACGAGCAGTGGCGCAGGCTGAAAGCCTACGCCAACAGCAAGGGCATCCAGATCATCGGCGATATCCCTATTTATGTGGCGCTGGATTCTGCGGACGCATGGGCAAACCCGGGCCTGTTCCAGCTGGACAAGGACAACATCCCCACGGCAGTGGCGGGCGTTCCCCCGGATGGCTTTTCCCCCACCGGTCAGCTCTGGGGCAACCCGCTCTACCGCTGGGAAGCCCACCGCGCAACTGGCTATCAGTGGTGGATCACCCGGCTGTGGTACTGTTTCGAGCTGTACGATGTGGTGCGCATCGACCACTTCCGCGGCTTCGATGAGTATTTCTCCATCCCCTACGGCAGCGAGACCGCCGTGGACGGCCACTGGGAAAAAGGCCCCGGCATTGAGCTGTTCCGTGCGGTGGAGCAGGCACTGGGCAAGCGGGAAATCATTGCCGAGGATCTCGGCTACATGAGCGACACAGTGCGGCAGCTGGTGCGGGACAGCGGCTTCCCCGGCATGAAGGTGCTGGAATTCGCCTTTGACTCCCGCGATACCGGCAGCGCCAGCGACTACCTGCCCCACAACTACCCGGTGAACAGCGTAGCCTATACCGGCACCCACGACAACGAGACGCTGGTTTCGTGGTATCAGACCATCTCTGCCGCCGAGCGCGCCATGGTGCGGGATTACCTGTACGACTACGCCACCCCGGACGCGCAGCTTTATAAAAGCATGATCGCCCTGATCCTGCGCAGCGCAGCGGCAAGGTGCATCATCCCCATGCAGGACTGGCTGGGGCTGGATAATTCTGCCCGCATCAACAAGCCCTCCACCGTAGGGCAGAACTGGCGCTGGCGGCTGAAAAAGACCCAGCTGACAAAGAAGCTTCAAAAGGAGATCTGCCAGCTGACCACCCGTTATGGCCGAAAGAACTGGGCATGACCGCAAGAGACTTCAATATAAAGGGCAGGGCGGCCTGTGGGCTGCCCTGCCCTTTGTTGCGGAGTGCCCCTTGGCAAACCCGCCGTGATTGCGCTATAATAGAGCCGTAACAGTTCCACAAAGGTGTGGTAAGGGAGGTGCGGTCATGATCCGGGTGGCGATCGTAGAGGACGACGCGGAGGTACAGGGGGTATTGCAGGAGTATGTCCGGCGGTATACCCGGCAGTACGGGACAGAGTTTGAAGTGACGGTCTTTGCGGACGGCGTGGACATTCTGGACAACTACCGCGCGGTCTACGACATTATTTTTCTGGATGTGGAGATGAAGCATCTGGACGGCATGACCACGGCGGAGCGCATCCGGCAGATGGATGCGGACGTCATCCTGATCTTCATTACCAATATGGCGCAGTATGCCATCCGGGGCTACTCGGTGGGGGCGCTGGACTATGTGCTGAAGCCGGTGCCCTACTTTGCCTTTTCGCAGCAGCTGCTCAAGGCGGTTACCCGGCTGGAAAAGCGGGCAAAACGCTACCTGACCGTGCCGGTGGAGGGCGGGCTGCGGCGGCTGGACACTGCAAGCATCTATTATCTGGAAAGCGAGGGGCACCGGGTGCACTTTTACACCGACGAGGGCGATTTTTCTGCCCCCGGTGCCCTCAAGGCCTTTGAGGAAAAGCTGGCAGACTGCCCCTTTGCCCGGTGCAACAGCGGCTACCTTGTCAATCTGGCACAGGTGCGGGAGCTGCGGCAGAGCACCGTACAGGTGGGCCCCTGCGAGCTGCAGGTCAGCCGCCCCAAGCGCAAGGCCTTTCTTGCCGCACTGACCGATTACATCGGAGGTGAAGGCTCATGACCGCGCTGCCGGATATCCCCCGGCTGTACACCGCCCTTGCCGAGTGTCTGGCGGTACTGCTGGTCACACCGGCGCTTGCGCCCCGCTTTTCCAAGGCAGTTACCGTGGGTGTCACCCTGCTGTGGGCGGCGGTGCTGTCGGCGTTTCTGGGGCTGACAGGCAACGTGCCCGGCGGGCTCTGGATCCCCTGCATGGCGGCGGCCATCGGGCTTTCCTACTTATATTTATGGGGTGTGTGGAGCATCACCCTGCTGGAAGCCGGGTATCACTGCGCCCGGGCGTTCATTCTGGCAGAGCTTGCCGCCAGCGTGGAATGGCAGCTGCACTGCGCCCTCTGGCCCGCCCGCAGCCCGTGGGAACCGCTGTCTTTGCTGCTGCTGGCGCTGATGTACGGGGCGCTGTTCGGGGGGATGTGCTATTGGCTGCACATCAGCCCCCAGCCCGCCGGGCACTTGCAGATCAGCGGCAGCGCTGCCCTGACGGCGGTCATGCTGGCGCTGACCGCCTTTGCGGTGAGCAATCTGGGTTTTCTGCCGGGCAGCGAGATCAACATGAGCATCTTTTCCATCCGCACACTGGTGGATTTTTCCGGCGTGCTGATCTTATCCGTGCAGCACGAGCAGCTGCGGGAGAACGCTTTGCACAGCGAGCTTGCCGCTATGGACGAGGTGCTGCACCGCCAGTACGAGCAGTACAAGCGCAGCAAAGATGGAATCAACCTCATCAACCGGCGCTACCATGAACTGAAAGTCCAGCTTGCCCGCATCCGGGAGGAGCAGGACCAGACTAAGCAGAACGCCGCCATTGCCGCCATGGAGCAGAACATCCGCCAGTACGAGGCTGAGAACAAGACCGGCAACCCGGTGCTGGATACCCTGCTCACCGCCAAGACCATGGAATGCCAGCAGGAGAATATCACCATCACCAGCGTAGCGGACGGCAGGATGCTGGGCTTTTTGACCATCCGGGAGCTGTGCACCATCGTGGGCGTAGCACTGGACAACGCCATTGCCGCCGTGCGCGCCGAGCCGGACCCCGAAAAGCGGCTCATCAAGGTGGCGGTGTACAGTCAGGGCGGCTTTGCCATGCTGCGGTTCGAGCACTATACAGAGGCCGCCCCCGCACTGGATGCGGACGGTCTGCCGCAGGGGACCGACCTGAAAAGCGTCCGCACCACCGCCCAGCAGCACGGCGGCAGCATGACGCTGCACTGGGAAAACAACTGGTGCACCCTGCGGATCTTATTTCCGCTGTCAAAAAACAAATGAATTTTTACGGCAGGTGTTCCCTGCCGTTTTTTGTTGTCTGGCAGGGTGCACAAATACAACGGGGCGATATTTGTATATTAGCACAATAAAATTTGAAACATTATTGTAACTTTTGCAAATCATGCGTTCAAATCGACAGCTTATGAACAAATTGAAAATTCTGCGGCAATTTCTGGTATCATAAAGTCAAGCTGGCAGGGGTGTCCCCTGCCGTTGTCCGATTCGACAAAACAAGGAGGAGAAAACTATGTTGTCCATCAATATGGATGACGTCATCAAGGTCCTCAACTCGATCAAATCGCAGTTGATCGGCTTTGGTGTCGTAGCAGTTCTGCTGATCGCAGTCATGATCGCCTGCCGTAAGCAGAGCAAGTCCAAAAAGTATCTGATCCGCTGGCAGGCGGGTCTGGGCATGGTGCTGGCGCTGGCTATCACCGTGAACCTGATCCTGACCGGCCCCATGTACTCCATGGTCACCCTTGCCACCGGCGGCGGCAAGGTCAGCGAGGAGAACGTGGCATCCGCTACCCAGCTGTGCGAGGACATTGCCGATGAGGGCATCGTCCTGCTGGATAACGACGGCACCCTGCCCATGGCAAAGAACAGCAAGCTGAACGTCTTTGGCTGGGCTTCCACCAACCCCTGCTACGGCGGCACCGGTTCCGGTGCACTGTCCGATGCTTATCCCACCGTCACCCTGCTGGAGGGCCTGAAGAATGCCGGCTTTGAGCTGAACACCGAGCTCTCCGACTTCTACACCTCCTACCGTGCAGACCGCCCGGTGGTGGGTATGTTCTCTCAGGACTGGACCCTGCCGGAGCCGGAGGCTGCACAGTACACCGACGAGATGATGAACAACGCCAAGGCTTTCTCTGATACCGCCATGGTAGTCATCACCCGCGTGGGCGGCGAAGGCGCTGACCTGCCCACCGATGTGTCTCAGGTCACCTACGACGCAGGCCACAGCTACAACGACTTTGAGCCTGGCGACCACTACCTGCAGCTGTCCAAGACCGAGAAGGACATGATCGATCTGGTCTGCAAGAACTTTGATAAGGTCGTTGTGGTCTACAACGGCGCCAACGCTATGGAACTGGGCTGGGTCAAGGATTACAGCCAGATCAAGAGCGTTGTCTGGTGCGCAGGCACCGGTCAGAGCGGCTTCAACGCTCTGGGCTCCATCCTCTGCGGCGATGTGAACCCCTCCGGCCGTACCATCGATACCTTTGTGTACGACCTGACCCAGACCCCCACTGCGAACAACTTTGGCAACTTCAACTACACCAACATGGACGAGTTCAAGGCCAATTCCTTTGGTACAGAGGTCGTTCCCGCCTTTGTCAACTATGTTGAGGGCATCTATGTCGGCTATAAGTTCTACGAAACTGCTGCCGCCGAGGGCCTCATTGACTACGACAAAACTGTGGTGTACCCCTTCGGCCGCGGCCTGAGCTACACCACCTTCACCCAGAGCCTGAACAGCGTTACCGAGGCTGACGGCACCATCACCGTGGATGTCACCGTCACCAACACCGGTTCTGCTTCCGGCAAGGAGGTCGTGGAGGTCTACTACAATCCTCCGTACACCAATGGCGGCATCGAGAAGGCTTCTGCAAACCTGATCGGCTTTGCAAAGACTTCTGAGCTGGCTCCCGGCGCTTCCGAGAACGTCACCGTTACCTTCAAGGCCGAGGATATGGCCTCCTACGATACCTACGGCAAGGGCTGCTATGTGCTGGAAAAGGGCGATTACGTCATCAGCATCAACGCCGATTCCCACACCGTTCTGGACTCCAAGGTCTACAATGTGGCTTCCGACATCGTCTACGACGCTTCCAACAAGCGTGAGAGCGATGTGGAAGTCGCCGACAACAAGTTCGACTTTGCCGAGGGCAACGTGACCTACCTGTCCCGCGCCGACGGCTTTGCCAACTACGCCGAGGCTGCCGCTGCTCCCGCAGACTTTGAGCTGCCGGCAGAGGCTAAGGCAACCTTCTACAACAACTCCAACTGGAACCCCGAGGACTTCAACAACGCCGACGACGTGGCTCCCACCACCGGTGCCAAGAACGGCCTGAAGCTGAAGGACATGGTGGGCGTGGATTACAACGACGCCCAGTGGGATGCCTTCCTCGACCAGCTGACCGTTGCCGATATGGACAGCCTGATCGCTCTGGGCGGCTACCAGTCCGTGGCAGTGGATTCCATCGGCAAGGTGCAGGCTGTTGATTGCGACGGCCCCGCCTCCATCAACAACAACTTTACTAAGCAGGGCTCCATCGGCTTCCCCTCTGCTGTGATGATCGCAGCTACCTGGAACACCGATCTGGCACATGACTTCGGCACCTCCATCGGCAAGATGGCGGACGACATGGACGTTTCCGGCTGGTACGCACCGGCTATGAACATCCACCGCTCCGCTTTCGCAGGCCGTAACTTCGAGTACTACTCTGAGGACGGCGTGCTGTCCGGCGCAATGGCTGCCAATGCCATCATGGGCTCTCAGGAGCAGGGCGTTTACGCCTTCATGAAGCACTTTGCGCTGAACGATCAGGAGACCAACCGCTGCGGCATGCTCTGCACCTGGTCCAGCGAGCAGGCCATCCGCGAGATCTACCTCAAGCCCTTCGAGCAGTGCATCAAGGCAGCTGACTGCCATGCCGTCATGTCCTCCTTCAACTACATCGGCAACACCTACGCCGGTAACTGCTCTGCCCTGCTGAACGATGTTCTGCGCGGCGAGTGGGGCTTTGTGGGCATGGTGCTGACCGACTACTACGGTGTGTACGGCTATCAGGATTCTGACCGCCTGATCCGCAACGGCGGCGACTTCTGCCTGGTCAACTACGACACCGAGACCAACCACCTGACCGATACCACCAGCGCTACCGCTCTGGTGTCCGCACGTCAGGCCTGCAAGAACATCCTGTACACTGTGGCAAACTCCCGTGCTTACTACCCCGAGAACCTGAACCCCGGTATGCCCGGTTGGGAAAAGGTGATGATCGGTGTGGACGTTGTGCTGGCAGCTGCTCTGATCGCACTGGAAGTTCTGGTGGTCAAAAAGGGCTATGCAAAGCGCAAGGAAGAGGAAGTCAACGCCTGATTCCGGGCAAGACATTCTGAACGTTTGCAGCACCTGAACTGAAACCAGACCAAAGGCCCGCTGCGTAAAAACAGCGGGCCTTTTCTGGATTTGAAAAGGCAAAGAGGAAAATGCCATGAAACATACAGATATCATCAACAGCCTGAGTCTGGAACAAAAATGCGCCCTGCTGAGCGGCGGCACGGTGTTCACCACCCGGGCGCTGCCGGGCAAGGGCATCCCGGCCATTACCCTGTCGGACGGCCCCAACGGCGTGCGCAAGCAGGCGGGCGCGGCCGACCATCTGGGTCTGAACCCCAGTGTGCCCGCCACCTGCTTCCCCACCTCGGCCACCGTGGCCAACAGCTGGGACCCGAAGCTTGGCGAGGCTGTGGGCGCAGCCATGGGCGAGGAGGCCGCGGCACAGGGCGTGTCGGTGCTGCTGGGCCCCGGCCTGAACATCAAGCGCAGCCCCCTGTGCGGCCGCAACTTCGAGTATTTCTCGGAGGACCCCTACCTTGCCGGTAAGATGGCGGCGGCCTACGTCCGCGGCATCCAGAAAAACGGCATTGCCGCCTGCCCCAAGCACTTTGCCGTGAACAGTCAGGAGCTGCGCCGCATGGCCTCGGATTCCATCGTGGACGAGCGCACCCTGCGGGAAATTTACCTGACCGGCTTCGAGATGGTGGTCAAGGAGGCGCAGCCCAAGACCATCATGTCCGCCTATAACCTTGTCAACGGCACCTACGCCAACGAGAACGCCCACCTGCTCATGGATATCCTGCGCAGGGACTGGGGCTTTGATGGCGCAGTGGTCACCGACTGGGGCGGCAGCAACGACCACGCTTTGGGTGTAAAGAACGGCTCTACGCTGGAAATGCCCGCACCCGGCGAGGACGCCGTCCGGGAGCTGATGAAAGCAGTGCAGACCGGCAAGATCACCGAAGCGGACGTGGACGCACGGCTGGACGAGCTGCTGGAACTGGTGTTCACCACCAAGGCGGCGGTGGACGCCGCACCCGGTAAGTTCGATGCCGATGCCCACCACGCACTGGCACGCCGGGCTGCTGCCCAGAGCATCGTGCTGCTGAAGAACGAAAACAGCCTGCTGCCCCTTGCAAAGGGGGAAAAGGTGGCGGTCATCGGCGACTTTGCCCAGACCCCCCGCTATCAGGGTGCAGGTTCCAGCGCCGTCAACTCCACCAAGGTGGATTCCTTCTTGGACTGCCTTGCCGAGAGTGGCCTGAACAGCGTCGGCTACGCCAAGGGCTTTGACCGGCAGGGCAAGCCCGATGAGGCACTGAAGGCCGAGGCGGTGCTGCTGGCAAAGAACGCCGATGTGGTGCTGCTGTGCATGGGTCTGGACGAGATCAAGGAGAGCGAGGGCATGGACCGCGCCGACATGAAGCTGGCAGAGAACCAGCTGGAACTGCTGTCCGCTGTGGCTGCCGTCAACCCCAACGTGGTGGTGCTGCTGAGCGCAGGCTCTTCGCTGGAAAGCGGTTGGGTCAAGGACTGCAAGGCGCTGGTCTACGGCTGCTTGGGCGGTCAGGCCGGTGCGGGCGCACTGGTCGAGGTGCTCACCGGCGCGCAGAACCCCTGCGGTAAGCTGGCTGAGACTTGGGCGCGCAGCTACGCCGACACCCCCACAAAAGCGCATTTCGGCGGCGACGGCCCCACTGTGGAGTACCGCGAGGGACTGTATGTGGGCTACCGCTACTACGACACCGCCGGTGTGCCCACCGCTTTCCCCTTCGGTTACGGCCTGAGCTACACCAGCTTTGCGTACAGCGACCTGAACGCAGACGAAAAGGGCGTGACCCTGACCGTCACCAACACCGGCAGCTGTGCCGGTGCCGAGGTGGTGCAGCTGTATGTGGCAAAGCCGGATGCAAAAATTTTCCGCCCTGTCAAGGAGCTGAAGGGCTTTACCAAGGTGCAGCTGGAAGCCGGAGAGAGCAAGACCGTCACCATCCCGCTGGACGACAAGGCGTTCCGCTATTGGAACGTTGCCACCGACCGCTGGGAGGTGGAGGGCGGCAGCTATCAGCTGCTGGTGGGCGCTTCCAGCGCCGATATCCGCTTGACTGCCGCCGTCACGGTGGCGGGCACCGGCGCACCCGACCCCTACGTGGGCAAAAAGCTGGGTCATTACTGCACAGCCAATATCCAGAATGTACCGGATGATGAATTCGAAGCGCTGCTGGGGCACGCTATCCCGGAGAACAAGGTGCACATCGACCGTAACATGACGCTGGGCGAGATGGGACACGGACGCAGCCCCATCGGCTGGCTGGCGGCTGCCGTGCTGGGTGCCCTGCTGCGCCGCAGCATCAAAAAAGGCAAGCCAGACCTGAACATCCTGTTCCAGTACAATATGCCGTTGCGGGCGCTGGCAAAAATGACCAACGGTGGCATCAGCATGGGCATGGTGGACGGCATCGTGATGGAGCTGCAGGGCTTCTGGATCATCGGCCTTGTGCGGGTGATTTTGGAGGCCGTGAAGAACCTCGTGCTGAACAGCCGCATGGAAGAGCGCTTGAAAAACAGCTGAAAGGAAGCAGGATATGAATTTCTGGAATAACTTCGCGGCAAAGCACCCCGCCGCTGCCAAGTGGGTGCGGGAGGGCGGACTGTTCGTCATCGTGTCCAACCTCATCACGGTGTTCAAGTACCTGCTGCTGCAATTCCTGCCCAAGGCCTTTGCAAGCCTGCCGGTGGTGGATTTCGGCTGGCCGGGTATTGATATCACCCTGTTCGGTGAGACCTTCAAGTGGAACATCCTCGGCTACGATGCCGCCCACGGCGGCTTGCCCTACTTCTGCGCCTACATGATCGCCATGGTCATCGGCGAGTGCATCAATTTCCCCATCCAGCGCAATTTCGTGTTCCGCAGCAAGGGCAATCTGGCAAAACAGATCGGCTGGTATGTGCTGGCGTTCTGCGTCATTACCTGCATCGTCAACTCCATCAACTGCATCTGGGTGGCAGTGGCTGGTCTGCTGGTGCCGGACTTCATCTACAACATCGGCACCACCGTGCTCAACGGCGGCATCTCCATGGTGATCTTCTTCTTTGTGAATAAGATCATCTTCCCGGAGGGCGAAAAAGCCGCCAAATAATAAGACATCTCCTTCATTTTCTTCTTCTCATCATAAGCCAGAAGGGCTGCTCCGTTACCCGGGGCAGCCCTTTTGGTTTGGGAAGACCCACTTCTATTTTTGTTTTTCTGCACAAAATGTTCTGCGGGCAGGGTTTTCCTCTTGACAAGCGGGCAAATGTTTCGTACTATATTTAGTAGTATGGAATCAAAGACGCTGTACGCAGGTTTCTGTGTGACCCTGTACCCGTTTCAGGCGAAGTGTGCCTGTTTGATATAAAATGGAACCGTAGAGAGAAAAGCCGTATGCTTTTGCCCGCACCGCCGGTTTTGGGCGGTGCGTATGGTTTTGGTGTCACTTTTTGCATTGAAAGCTCTTTCTATATCATTGCCCGTGTCCTGCTGCGCAGCGTCTCCTGCTTTTAATTTTGCATTGAATTGAAACAAAGGAGAGTGAACGCAATGACCGCGATCGGAGTGATCGTGGCCTTGATCGTTGCTGTTGTCGGCGTGGCTGCGGGCTATTTTATTGGTTACAACAACCGTAAAAAGACTGCCGAAGCCCAGATCGGCAGCGCCGAGGCCGAGGCTACCCGGCTGGTGAACGAGGCGATCAAGACCGCCGACCAGAAGCGCAAGGAAGCGGTTCTGGAAGCAAAGGACGAGGCTTTCCGTCTGAAAGCCGAGGTCGATGCCCAGAAGGCAGAGGCCGACAAGGAGATCAAGCAGCGCCGTGCGGAGATCAGCCGTCAGGAGAACCGCATCGACCAGAAGGAGACGGCGCTGGACCGCAAGACCGAGGCTCTGGAAAAGAAGGAAGAGGAGCTGAAAAAGCGCGCTGCCGAGGCCGAGGAGCGTCTGGCAGAGATCGACGCTTTGCGCGCCAAGGAGATGGAGCGTCTGGAAACGCTGGCGGGCTTGAGTCAGGAGGACGCCCGCGAGGTGTTGCTGCACAAGGTGGACGAGGAGCTGACCCACGAAAAGGCCGTGCGCGTTGCCGCCTACGAGACCGACCTGAAGGAAAACTGCGATAACATCGCCCGCAACCTCATCGGGCAGGCCGTCAGCCGCTGCGCTGCCGACCATTGCAGCGAGACCACCGTCAGCGTGGTGCCGCTGCCCAGCGATGAGATGAAGGGCCGCATCATCGGCCGCGAGGGCCGCAACATCCGCGCACTGGAGACCGCTACCGGCGTGGATCTCATCATCGACGATACCCCGGAGGCCATTACCCTGTCCTCCTTCGACCAGACCCGCCGTGAGGTGGCCCGCATGACGCTGGAGCGCCTGATCGGCGATGGCCGTATCCACCCCGCCCGCATCGAGGAGACGGTGGAAAAGTGCCGCCACGATCTGGAACTGCAGATGAAGCGCGAGGGCGAGCGCGCGGTGATGGAGCTGGGCATCCACGGCCTGCACCCCGACCTGATCAAGCTGATCGGCCGACTGAAGTACCGCACCAGCTTTGGCCAGAACGCCCTGACCCACAGCATGGAAGTGGCTTGGGTGGCCGGTCTGCTGGCGGGCGAGATGGGCGTGAACGTCACCATGGCACGCCGCGCCGGTCTGCTGCATGATATCGGCAAGGCACTGGATCACGAGATCGAGGGCAGCCATGTCCAGATCGGCGTGGACATCTGCCGCAAGTACAAGGAGAACACCCAGATCATCCACGCCATTGAGGCACACCACGGCGATGTGGAGCCCAAGACCCCGCTGGCCTTCATCATTCAGGCTGCCGACGCCATCAGCGCCGCCCGCCCGGGTGCCCGCCGCGAGAACGTGGAAAGCTACGTCAAGCGCCTTGAAAATCTGGAGGAGATCTCCTCCGGCTTCGAGGGCGTGGAGCAGGCCTTTGCCGTGCAGGCAGGCCGCGAAGTGCGCATTCTGGTCAAGCCCGACGTCATCAGCGACGATCAGGTCATCCTGCTGGCACGCGCTATCGCCAAAAAGATCGAGGATACGCTGGATTATCCCGGCCAGATCAAGGTCAACGTCATCCGCGAGAGCCGCGCTGTGGAGTACGCAAAATAAAATCTTTTCCGCAGGCTGCCGTGTTTTTGCACGGCAGCCTGTTTTTTATGCCAAAACGATTGCATTTCCTGTTAAAAAAAGGTATCATGGATGCAGAAGAAAGCAAAAAGAACTGCGTCCGTGCGGACGCAGACCCGCAACGACCCCGGAACGGAAAGGAGCATCGTTTTATGAAAAATTGGAAAAAACTACTGGCCTGCCTGCTGGTCGGCCTGATGGCACTGACCGTGTTCACCGCCTGCGATGCCAGCGTTGGCGCACCCATGGGCCCCGAGCGCTCGAAAGCCGAAAGCGAAAGCGTAAAGAAGCTGTGCGAGAGCTTTGAAGGCGTGACCTACGATGAAGAGCTGAGCAATAAGGCTTACTATATTGCCTACTGGGTCGCCCAAAGCGCAGTGTCCTGCAAGGTCAATGCAGAAAAGACGGAGCTTTCCCGGGAGAACAATATCGGCAATGATGCAAAAGCGCTGCTACAGATGGAGAATCCGCGCTACGCCTCTGCCTTTGACTGCATGGGCATTGGCAAGGGCATCGGCGGCGGTATGGGCGTAGATGACTTTACGCCGGGCTTTGCCATCCAGCCGGACCCCAACAGCCAGAACTTCAACACCACTTCGGACATTACCTTTGTTCTGCCGAATGACGGTCGTGTGACCGACACCATGACCAAAGCCGCAAAGGGCAAGACCAAACTGGGCGTTGCCTACGTGGTAGAAAAAGGTGTAAGCTACGCTGTGGTGCTGTTTGGGTAAAACCATTTTAAATGTGCGCCGCGTTCGCTATGCACATCAATAGCGGAAGTATGATTTGAATTTCGGGGAGCGGAACGTCTGCGGACGTTCCGCTCCCCTGTTTTCACGGGAGGGGTTTGGAACGAACTCCCTCAGTCAAAACCTGACGGTTTTGCCAGCTCCCT
>OGGD01001228.1_pt1 | contig 13544 bp, 10 predicted proteins | sample 1571091 | NCBI WGS metagenome assembly OGGD01 (sample SAMEA2582073, study PRJEB24529) | metagenome | biome: Human gut stool | place: China | collected 2011
TTGGATAAGTGCTGAAAGCATCTAAGTACGAAGCCAGCCACAAGATTAGATTTCTTAGGGTCGTTAAAGACGATGACGTTGATAGGATGCAGGTGTAAAGGTGGTAACATCAAAGCCGAGCATTACTAATTGCCCGTTCACTTTCTTTCGGACATGTACCGGTTGGGTATATACGTTTAGCTTGCTAGACACTGAAATTTTACTTTTCATCATGTCATAACCTTCTTCAGGTGGTTATAGCACGAGGGTTCCACCTCTTCCCATTCCGAACAGAGAAGTTAAGCCTCGTCACGCCGATGGTACTGCGTAACAGTGGGAGAGTAGGTAGCCGCCGTTTTTAAGAAGCCCCTTGATTCAAAATGAATCAAGGGGCTTTCTGTTTTTTTATCACTTCTGAATTAGGGCCTTCTCTAAGGCCGGATAAAAGATAACCTCTTCTCTTCTTCTGCAAATAAAATAGCTGTATTTACTAATGCTAGATGTGAATATGCCTGCGGGAAGTTGCCCAACTGTTCTTTGGTTTCGAAATCAATATCTTCACTAAACAATCCGAGGTGATTGGAATATTTCAGAACTTCGTCAAACAGGCAGCGTGCTTCTTCTTTATGGCCGGTTACAAACAATGCCCGTATAAGCCAGAATGTACAAATCGTAAAAGCAGAAGTAGGCAACCCAAAATCGTCTTTGCTGTTATAGCGATACATAAGTCCTTTATGGAAAAGGGCTTTCTTGACTGCTTCCACTGTTTTATGATAGCGTATATCATCTGCTTCTATAAATCCATAGGGTTCCATCAATAGTAATGAGGAATCCATTGCTTGATTATTATATGTCTGTGTGAAGCTTTGAAGTTCCTTATTCCAGCCATATTTCATCACATCTTTCTTTATTTTTTCGGCTTCCAGTTGCCAACGTTCGCTATAATTATATTTGTTAAGCATTTGAGCGATTTTAGCTCCGCGATCTAAAGCTACCCAACACATCACTTTGGAAGAAACAAAGTGTTGTCCTTCTCCCCGGATCTCCCAGATTCCCTTATCGGGCTTTCTCCAGTTTTCTACTACTTTTGCTAAAATGCTCTTTACCATCTCCCACATATCTTCAATTTCGTCCAATGTACCGGGCATGAGGCGATAATATTGGTAAATCAGGTCCATCAGGTAACCAAAAGAGTCGTTTTGTTTCTGATGGTATGCATCATTTCCTATTCGTACAGGTTTGGAGTTCTTATAACCGGATAGATGGTCGAGTATCACTTCGGTTAGTTGGTGCTCGCCCCGGATGCCATACATAATTTGATAATCATGTTTGGAAACGAATGTGGATTGGATAAATTTCATAAAGCGTTTGGCTGCACCGGTATGTCCGATTTGAAACATGGTTTCGATGGACATGGAAGCATCCCGAAGCCAGCAGAAACGATAATCCCAGTTGCGCACTTCTCCTACAGCTTCTGGAAGGCTTGTCGTTAGTGCTGCCAGCACAGCTCCGTTGTGGTAGGACATTAGTTTCAGAACCAATAAACTCCGTTCGATTACGTCATTATATAGAGTGTATTTCTTGCTTCTGTCTGTCCAGTTCAGCCAATATACCAGCGTACGGCAATATTCTATTTTCTCCCTTTCTATGTCGATTGGGATCACTTTCTCGTTATAGGAGAGCAGGAGAAATTCGTCTTTCTCAAGAATGATTTCTTTTTTCTCTTTGATGTCCTGAAGAGACAGGGAAGCATATAAATATTGTCTGTCCTTGTTGTCAAAGGAGCAGTAGGATTCGATATACTGTGGAGTGATATTAAGGATCACTTGTCCCTGCGCATAGTTCGGGGCCGGATGATAGTTGATCTTGAAACGCGGTTTCCCTTTTATCCAATGTATGTAGCGGTATAATTCGGCAGGTAAATAATGCCCTGTTTCGTCTTGTGAACGATAGCAGGGCATATAGTCGAGCACTACGAATTCTCCTTCATCGGAGGAGAATTGGGTAGAAAGAATATTGGTGTGGGGGACATAATTTTGTGTGATGCGATAGTCTCCGGAAACTTCGAATCCGAAAGCTCCTCCTTTCTCCCGGTCGAGCATACTGGCAAAAATAGAAGGAGAATCGAAATCGGGAAAACAGAGCCATTCGATATTTCCGTTCTGCGAAATGAGAGCTGCCGTTCGGCAGTTACCTATCACTCCATAATTTAAATTATTCATATTGATTGCTTTTTATTGAGTTTTTAATAGATCTTTGAGAAAGTCGAAAGCGAAAGTCAGGCGATTCTTAATACTTCCTTTTTTTGTGGCAGTTTTTTGTTTGCCTAGTAAAGACCGTAAGAAAGGAAGTACGTCAGATTGGGCAGACAGGTGATAGTTGGCGGCTTCGGATACGCTACCTATTTTAATGGCGATAGCGCTCTTCGGTAATGCCTGAAACATATCTTCATCTGTAGTGTCGTCTCCCATCGCTATAACAAAATCATAACGTCTGTTGGCTAGCAGACGACCCACCTCGGAACCTTTATTGCAATCCGGTGATTTGATTTCGATCACTTTATTTCCTTGTAGAATTTGTAGTTTCTGCCGGGTACAGAGCGAAATCAGTGTGTTGACGAGTTGTTGGGCTCTTAATGTGCCGAGCCATGCGTCACTTTCACGATAATGCCATGCCAGGGCAGTTTCCTTCACTTCCAGATGGGAACGGGGAGTACGGTCTACAAACATTTGAAGAATAGAGAGAATACCTGCTCCCCATTCTTTCTTCTTTATGTTTTTATGCCAAACCCCGTTCTCTTTGTAGAAAGCCCCATGTTCGGCAGCCATAGACACAGGAAGGGAGCCAAGCCATTTTTCTAATGTAAAGTGATCCCGCCCGCTATTGATAACAATATGATTGGCGGGATCGCTAGCCAGTTGTTGTAGAATAGAAATGAGTTCCGGTGTAGGTTGTGCATCCTCGGGACGTGGTTTGAGAGCCGTCAGTGTACCATCATAGTCCAGCAGAATCAGGCGTTGTTTGGCTTGGTTATACTTGAGCTTGATTTGTGCGATGGTGGCAGCTACGATGCGTTTTTTCCGTAACATATCATTTTTCATACATGTCGCGTTCAGTTCATTGACAAAGTCGGCTGCCCATTTGTTGACTGTCTGTACGGACAGAATGCTTTGCATACGTTGCAGGCGTTGTTTTTGTTCCTCTTCGGGCATTTCAAGTGCCTGGCAAATAGCATTTTCTATTTGTTCTGTATCGTTCGGGTTGATTTGGATAGCGTCCGTCAATTCTACGGCGGCACCTGCCATTTCGCTAAGGATAAGTACACCGGGATTGTCGCATTTGGTAGCTACGTATTCTTTGGCTACCAGATTCATTCCGTCCCGAAGTGGAGTGACGAGGGCTATGTCGGCCACATAGTACATGGCAGTCAGTTCTTCCAGTGAAAAGCCATGATAGAAATAACAGACGGGAGTCCAGTTCATTGTGGAGTAACGTCCGTTGATAGAGCCGATTTCTTCGTCAATTTTTGTTTTTAGTTCCGCATAACTGCCTACATGGTCGCGTGAAGGGACAATGACCATTGCCAATGTAACTTTACCGTGATATTCAGCATGATGTTCGAGGAAGGTGGCAAAGCCACGAAGACGGTGCAATATGCCTTTGCTGTAATCCAGTCTGTCTACTGACAGGATCAGTTTATGCTCGCCGAAAAGTTTCCGGGTACGTTCAATAGCTTGGTGCACTTCTTTATTTTCCGAGGCCTTATGATAAGATTCATAGTTGATTCCCATTGGTAATGCCTCTACTCTGGTCACCCGGTTGTTGATCTGTACTTCATCCAATTTAAAATCGAGATGTAATACACGTTCTACAGCACTGATGAAATGACGCATATAGTCGTGGGTGTGGAAAGCAATGAAGTCGGCTCCTAATAAGCCTTTCAGTATCTCGGCGCGCTCCGGCAGAATACGAAAAAGTTCGTAGGAAGGGAACGGGATATGATGGAAATATCCGATACAGAGTTCCGGATATATTTTCCTCAACATTCCCGGAAGTAGCATCAACTGATAATCCTGTATCCATACTTTGTCGCCGGGACGTACCAGTCGGCAAATCTCCTCATAGAAAAGACGGTTGACTTGCTGGTAGGATTGCCAAAAACAGTTCTTATATAAGGTATAAGCATAAAAGTAATGGCATAAAGGCCAGATAGTACTGTTACTGTATCCTTCGTAGTAATTTTCAATTTGCTTTTCCGACAAGAAGACCGGATGAAAATTCATTTCCTGTAGTTTCTCGTTAATCTCCTGTTGGTCCTTTTCTTCATTGGCACATATTCCGGGCCAACCTATCCAGTGCTTCTCATAAGAAGTCTGAAGAGAATCCAAACCTGTTGCCAGTCCGCCTTCGCTACGCGAAAATGCGAATTTACCGTTTGTGCCGGCTACTTTGACAGGTAATCTGTTTGCAATAATATAAAGTTTCATATCTATCTCTTTGCAAAGCATATACCAATAGACCTATATTAGTTGTTAATCTCTTATTATCAGTGTATTATAAGTATTATGTTTCCTTCTCTTGCCTTTTCAAAATGAAAATCCCCCTTTCAAAGTGATAATTTGCTTATTTTTTCTCTTCTGAAATTCTGGAAAAGTACAAAGCTTTTCAAAATAGAATCCTTTTTTCAAAATGGAAGGGTATGTTGGATGGATAGAAAGTTTCTTGTGATGTGTATTTTGTTGAATATTAGTCTGTTATCTGCTGTGTGTTTTTTGTGGCACGCATTTGGCATGAAGGGTGGCGAGTAAAAAAATAATAGTAATCATTTAAAAGGTAAAAACATGGGAATAACACTATCATTTATTTTCTGCCTGTTAAGCGGTTTCGCTTGTTTCTGGCTATTTTGGAAATGTGTAGACTGGTTTGAAAATATTTAAAGAAAAAGGAGAATTGATTATGTACACAGCATTATTCGTATTAGGTATTGCGATCTTCGGTTATTTGATGTACGTGCTCGTCAAACCCGAAAAGTTTTAAAGTAACACACACAGTTTAAGGTAAAAAGTATATGAATACAGAAATTTTAGGCGTGGTTGTTCAGATAGCCTTGATGGTGATTCTGGCTTATCCACTGGGAAAATACATTGCTAAGGTCTACAGAGGAGAAAAGACCTGGTCTGATTTTATGGCTCCTATCGAAAGAGTCATTTATAAAGTTTGTGGAATCGACCCCAATGAAGAAATGAACTGGAAACAATTCCTGAAAGCATTGTTGATTTTGAATGCTTTCTGGTTTTTCTGGGGAATGGTACTCTTGGTTTCACAAGGATGGTTGCCCTTAAATCCGGACGGCAACGGACCGCAGACTCCGGATCAGGCATTTAATACCTGTATTAGTTTTATGGTGAACTGTAACTTGCAGCACTATAGCGGTGAAAGCGGACTGACTTATTTTACTCAACTGTTCGTCATCATGCTATTCCAGTTTATTACCGCAGCAACAGGTATGGCTGCTATGGCAGGTATTATGAAGAGTATTGCTGCAAAAACAACCAAAACAATTGGTAACTTCTGGCAATTTCTGGTAATAAGCTGTACACGTATTTTATTGCCTCTTTCTCTGATTGTAGGTTTTATCTTGATTCTCCAGGGAACCCCGATGGGATTTGACGGTAAGATGAAGGTAACTACGATGGAAGGCCAGGAACAAATGGTTTCTCAAGGTCCTACGGCTGCGATTGTTCCTATCAAACAATTGGGTACAAATGGTGGTGGTTATTTGGGTGTAAACTCTTCTCATCCGTTGGAAAATCCGACATATCTTACTAATATGGTAGAATGTTGGTCTATTCTGATTATCCCGATGGCAATGGTACTTGCGCTGGGATTTTATACCCGCAGAAAGAAGTTGGCTTATAGTATATTCGGAGTAATGCTTTTCGCTTTTCTGGTAGGCGTATGTATTAATGTCAGTCAGGAAATGGGCGGTAATCCACGCATTGATGAATTGGGAATTGCGCAGGATAATGGTGCGATGGAAGGTAAAGAGGTCCGTTTGGGAGCCGGAGCAACGGCATTATGGAGTATTGTAACTACTGTAACCTCTAATGGTTCTGTGAATGGTATGCATGATTCCACTATGCCGCTGTCCGGAATGATGGAGATGCTGAATATGCAGATTAACACCTGGTTTGGCGGTGTAGGTGTAGGATGGATGAACTACTATACATTTATTATCATTACAGTGTTTATCAGCGGTTTGATGGTAGGACGTACGCCGGAATTCCTCGGTAAGAAAGTGGAAGCCCGCGAAATGAAAATCGCTACGATTGTAGCTCTGCTTCATCCGTTTGTCATTTTGGTATTTACAGCACTTTCAAGTTATATTTATGTGCATCACCCTGATTTTGTGGAAAGTGAAGGTGGATGGTTGAACAACTTGGGATTCCACGGTTTAAGTGAGCAACTTTACGAGTACACTTCTTGTGCTGCCAATAACGGTTCCGGTTTTGAAGGTTTGGGAGATAATACTTATTTCTGGAATTATACGTGTGGTATTGTTCTGATTTTGAGCCGTTTTATTCCTATCATCGGGCAGGTTGCCATTGCCGGATTACTGGCACAGAAGAAATTCATTCCGGAAAGTGCCGGCACATTGAAGACCGATACATTGACTTTCGGAGTCATGACATTTGTGGTTATCTTCATTATTGCTGCGCTGTCATTCTTCCCGGTACATGCATTGAGCACAATTGCTGAACATTTAAGTTTGTAATACTGAATTAGAGAAGATATGAAAGATAATAAATCAGCTTCTTTGTTTCCAAAGGAGCAAGTTATAGAAAGTTTGAAACAGTCATTCGTGAAACTGAACCCCCGGATAATGATAAAGAACCCGATTATGTTTACAGTAGAAGTGGCTACAGTAGTCATGCTGCTCGTAACGCTCTACTCCATTGTAAATTCTTCACAAGGTTCGTTTGCTTACAACATTGCCGTGTTTATCATTCTGTTTGTAACCTTGTTGTTTGCCAATTTTGCCGAAGCTATTGCCGAAGCACGTGGTAAAGCACAGGCCGACAGCTTGCGTAAGACTCGTGAAGAGACACCGGCTAAGAAAGTGGAAGGCAATAAAATCGTTACTGTCAGTTCTTCACAGTTGAAGAAAGGAGATGTATTTGTTTGTGAGGCTGGAGACGTGATTCCTTCCGATGGTGAGATTATTGAAGGCTTGGCTTCTATTGATGAAAGTGCTATCACCGGCGAGTCTGCTCCGGTTATTCGTGAGGCAGGTGGCGATAAGAGTTCTGTAACGGGTGGTACGAAGGTATTGTCCGATCATATAAAAGTAATGGTGACTACTCAACCGGGAGAAAGTTTTCTCGACAAGATGATTGCACTGGTAGAAGGTGCTTCCCGCCAGAAAACCCCGAATGAGATTGCGTTGACTATTCTGTTGGCAGGTTTTACGCTTGTTTTCGTCATAGTGTGTGTTACCTTGAAACCGTTTGCCGACTATAGTAATACGGTCATCACCATTGCTTCGCTTATTTCTTTGTTTGTGTGTCTGATTCCGACAACTATCGGTGGACTTCTCTCTGCTATCGGTATTGCCGGTATGGACCGCGCGCTTCGTGCCAACGTGATTACTAAATCCGGTAAAGCAGTAGAGACTGCCGGTGATATTGATACGTTGTTGCTGGATAAAACAGGTACTATCACAATCGGTAACCGTAAAGCAACTCATTTCCATACGGCTCCGGGTGTCAATTTGCACGATTTTGTGGAGACTTGTCTGTTGTCTTCCTTGTCCGATGAAACGCCGGAGGGTAAGTCTATCGTAGAACTGGGACGCGAGTCGGGCATCCGTATGCGTAACCTGAATACAACGGGAGCGCGTATGATTAAGTTTACGGCTGAAACTAAATGTTCGGGAGTAGACTTGGCAGATGGAACACAGATTCGTAAAGGTGCTTTCGATGCTATCCGTAAGATGGTGGAAGGTGAAGGAAATGAATTTCCGAAAGAAGTGGAAGAGATCATCTCTTCTATCTCTAGCAATGGTGGTACGCCGTTGGTAGTATGTGTAAACAAGAAAGTGACCGGTGTCATTGAGTTGCAGGATATTATCAAACCGGGTATTCAGGAACGTTTCGAACGTCTGCGTAAGATGGGAGTGAAGACGGTCATGGTGACAGGGGATAACCCGTTAACTGCAAAATATATTGCTGAAAAAGCCGGTGTGGATGATTTTATCGCTGAAGCTAAACCGGAAGATAAGATGGAATATATCAAGAAGGAACAGCAGGCTGGTAAATTGGTTGCAATGATGGGAGACGGAACGAACGATGCTCCTGCTCTGGCACAAGCCAATGTGGGTGTAGCCATGAATAGCGGTACACAGGCAGCAAAGGAAGCCGGTAATATGGTCGACTTGGATAACGATCCGACGAAATTGATCGAGATTGTGGAAATCGGTAAACAATTGTTGATGACACGTGGTACGCTGACTACTTTCTCTATTGCCAATGACGTGGCCAAATATTTCGCAATTGTTCCTGCCTTGTTTATGATTGCTATTCCTGAACTGGCTGCTCTGAATATCATGCATCTGCATAGTCCTGAAAGCGCCATTCTTTCGGCAGTCATTTTTAATGCGATTATTATTCCGATTCTGATTCCGCTGGCTTTGCGTGGTGTGCAATACAAACCGATAGGTGCAAGTGCTTTGCTTCGCCGTAATCTGCTGATCTATGGTGTGGGTGGTGTGATTGCTCCTTTCGTGGGAATCAAATTGATAGATTTAGTAGTAGGTTTATTCTTTTAATTAAAAAACAATAGCAATGAAAACTTTATTGAAGTCTTTAAAAATAACACTTGCTTTTTGTGTCTTTTTCTCCGTGTTCTATATCCTTATCTTGTGGCTGTTTGCACAGGTTGCAGGTCCTAACAAGGGAAATGCCGAAGTAGTCACACTAAACGGAAAAGTAGTGGGAGCGGCGAATGTCGGTCAGATGTTTACAAAGGATATTTACTTCTGGGGACGCCCTTCCTGTGCGGGCGACGGATATGATGCGACAAGTTCAGCCGGTAGCAACAAAGGACCTACGAATCAGGAATACTTGGACGAAGTAAAAGCGCGTATCGATACGTTCCTCGTTCATCATCCTTATTTGAGTCGTAAAGAGGTACCGGCGGAAATGGTGACGGCAAGTGGTTCAGGACTCGACCCGAATATCACTCCCCAATGTGCGTATGTACAGGTGAAAAGAGTTGCACAGGCTCGTGGATTGAGGGAGGAACAGGTGAAGTCAATAGTTGACGAGAGTATAGAAAAACCGTTATTGGGATTTTTGGGGACAGAAAAAGTGAATGTGTTGAAATTAAACATAGCGTTGGAAGAAAAAAGTGGTAAGTAAGTGAGAATCTGGATTAGATAATAAAAGTATGAAAAGTTTTTTTAGCAAAAAGAGTATTTTGAGAACAATGGCTGTGGCAGCCGTATGTATGTTGGGAGCAACTAGTGTGAAGGCACAGGAGTTTACCATACAAGGTGATTTTGTAAGTTCGTATGTATGGCGTGGTATCTATCAGGGTGGCGCAGCCTCCTTCCAGCCGACTTTAGGATTCAGCGCGGGCAATTTTTCTCTTACTGCATGGGGATCAACTAGTTTGAGTGAAAGTAATAAAGAAATAGACCTGACTGCAGCTTATAAGTTTGGTGAAACAGGACCGGCGCTTTCTGTTGCGACTCTTTGGTGGGATGGACAGGGGGCCGGTAACTATTTCCATTTCAAGAGTGGAGATACAGGACATCATTTTGAAGCGGGATTAGCTTATACGCTTCCTGTTGAAAAATTCCCCTTGTCCATTGCGTGGTATACAATGTTTGCGGGTGCCGACAGAAAGATAAATGATAAAGGCGAAGATAAACAGGCGTATTCTTCGTATGTGGAGTTGAATTATCCGTTTAGCGTGAAAGGAGTTGATTTGAATGCTACTTGTGGCATGGTTCCTTATGAAACTCCGCAGTATAATGTGAATGGTTTTGCAGTAACGAACTTTGCTTTGAAAGCAACGAAAGCGCTGAATTTTAATGAGAGATTTTCATTACCTATATTTGTACAGGCTATATGGAATCCACGTATGGAGGACGCCCATTTAGTATTTGGCGTAACTTTAAAACCATAAATTAAATTAACTCATGAATTATTAGTGTGTGAACCCGTGATGATCGTGATGATTGTCACGGGTTAGAATGTTTTAAAAAACAGATAAAGATGGATGATAGAAAACAAAGTGTACAGCATTTCTTGGATCTGATTAAGAGATCCCACCGGGGTAAGTTTAAAATCTATATCGGTATGATAGCCGGTGTGGGAAAGTCTTATCGTATGCTTCAGGAAGCACATGAACTGCTGGAGAATGGAGTGGACGTGCAAATCGGCTATGTTGAAACTCACGGACGTGTCGGAACCGAGGCGATGCTGCAAGGGCTCCCTGTCATTTCGCGGCGTAAGATTTTCTATAAGGGAAAAGAACTGGAAGAGATGGACCTAGATACAATTATCCGTATTCATCCGGAAATTGTCATTGTGGACGAGTTGGCACACACGAATGTGGAGGGCAGTCTGAACGAAAAGCGTTGGCAGGATGTAATGGCTTTGCTGGACGAGGGAATCAATGTGATTTCGGCAATTAATATTCAACACATTGAGAGTGTGAACGAAGAAGTACAGGAGATTACAGGTATCGAAGTGAAAGAACGGGTACCCGACAGTGTTCTTCAGGAAGCGGATGAAGTGGTGAATATTGACTTGACGGCAGAGGAGTTGATTGCCCGTTTGAAAGCCGGAAAGATATATCGTCCGGAAAAGATTCAGACAGCATTGGACAATTTCTTTCGAACTGAGAATATTCTGCAATTGCGCGAGTTGGCTTTGAAGGAAGTTGCATTGAGGGTGGAGAAGAAGGTGGAGAATGAGGTTGTAATGGGAGTGGCTGTCGGATTAAGACATGAAAAGTTTATGGCTTGTATCAGCAGTCACGAGAAAACACCGCGGAGAATTATCAGGAAGGCGGCAAAGTTGGCAACCCGGTACAATACTACTTTTATCGCCCTGTATGTTCAGACACCGAAAGAGAGCATGGATAGAATTGGTCTGGCGAGACAGCGTTATCTGCTGAATCATTTTAAACTGGTGACAGAGTTGGGAGGGGAGGTCGTTCAGGTACAGTCTAGAGATATTCTGGGGAGCATTGTGGAGATTTGTAAAGAGAAGCAGATATCCACTGTATGTATGGGTAGCCCTGACCTGAAATTGCCGTATGCTATCTGTTCCATACTGGGATATCGAAAGTTTTTGAATAATTTGTCACGAGCTAATGTAGATTTGATTATACTTGCATAATATTAATCGTATGAACGTTATGAATATTAAAACGAAACTGATTCTTGGTATTGGAATGTTGGCCGGAATGATTATTCTGCTGGTAACTCTTTCGGTTGTAAATCTTCAAATTCTAACGGCAACGGAACCGGATAGCCCTGCTGCTATGCCCGGACTGGAACGTGCGTTACTATGGATTTCCATTACCGGCAGCATCTGTATCCTGACCGGACTTGTGTTGCTTTATTGGCTTCCCCGGAGCATTAGTAAACCGATAAAAGAACTGAAAGAGGGGATTCTTGAAATAGCCGATCATAATTACGAAAAGCGCTTGAATATGGATAAGAATGAGGAATTTCGCGAAGTTGCCGATAGCTTTAATCGAATGGCGGAACGGTTGACCGAATATCGTGCCAGCACTCTTTCGGATATTCTCTCCGCCAAGAAATTTATCGAAGCGATTGTGAACAGCATAGATGATCCGGTGATCGGTTTAAATATGGACCGGCAGATTCTGTTTATTAATGAGGAGGCATTGAATGTGCTGAATTTGAAGCGTGAAAATGTGATTCGTAAGTCAGCGGAAGAACTTGCTTTGAAGAATGATCTGCTCCGTCGGTTGATTCGTGAACTGGTGACACCAGGCGAACAAAAGGAACCTTTGAAAATATATGCTGATAATAAAGAAAGCTATTTCAAAGCGTCCTACGTTCCTATCATTAATACAGAAGCGGAAAAAGATGAACCTCGTAAACTGGGAGATGTCATTTTGCTGAAAAATATTACGGAATTTAAGGAACTGGACTCTGCCAAGACTACATTTATCTCTACTATTTCTCATGAGTTGAAAACTCCGATTGCTGCTATTATGATGAGTCTTCAACTGTTGGAGGATAAGCGTGTCGGTGCATTGAATGATGAACAGGAGCAACTTTCAAAGAGCATCAAGGAAAATAGTGAACGCTTGCTTGGTATCACCGGAGAATTGCTCAATATGACTCAGGTGGAAGCCGGAAAACTGCAATTAATGCCCAAGATCACCAAACCGATTGAACTGATAGAGTATGCTATCAAGGCCAATCAAGTACAAGCCGATAAGTTTAATATTCAGATAGAAGTGGAATATCCGGAGGAAAAGATCGGTAAACTCTTTGTCGATAGTGAAAAGATTGCTTGGGTATTGACTAACTTATTGAGTAATGCTATCCGTTATTCCAAAGAAAACGGTCGTGTAGTGATTGGTGCCAAGCAAGAAGATAATATCATTGAGTTGTATGTTCAGGATTTTGGTAAAGGGATTGACCCTCGTTATCACAAAAGTATCTTTGACCGTTATTTCCGTGTACCCGGAACGAAAGTGCAAGGTAGCGGGCTGGGGCTGTCTATTTCGAGAGATTTTGTGGAAGCTCATGGCGGTACGCTGACGGTGGAAAGTGAATTAGGCAAAGGAAGCCGGTTTGTGATACGGCTGAAGGCATAAAGCAAAGTGTCTTGTTTTTGTCTTTTAAAATATCATCCCATAAACCCTCATCATTTATCCAAGCCAGTTCAGACTGATATCCGTGCTTTATCATGATTTCGTCTAATTCATAAAATGATACTATATTTCCTACTAATTCTTTTCTTAAAATTCCTAACATGATAATTTCTCCTTTTCATTAAATGATGCGTTGTTTTTCTTTAAATTAAAATAAGCTGTTCATTATCTTCGTCTAATCTATATGAAGCTAAAGCTCCTCTCTCTCCCAAATAGCATTTAATATACTCAAATCGCCTTTTATCCCTTACTATCTTATAATATGTTGGTATTTTCCAGACACTTCCAATTTTCTCAACTGGGCTATATTCCACTGGCAACCAAGTATAAGCGTTCAACTTTCCATTTGTCAGTTCTTCTTTTACTTCTACGATTTTTACATCATCTATCCTTATAGAGTCCTCCCACCGTCCAAGTGAGGGATATACAGGTGGATAATTAAATGCCTTGAATATTTGAGCAAAATCATTCTCATACTCTACACAAATATGCAAAGTATAATACCTGTCAACCAATAATTCAACGGTACACAATCTGGTAGTAAATCCAAAGTAATCACCCGCATCATCATAAACAATTATTGACCATCTACCTTCCATTTCTTTATTTATTGTTCTAAAATGAAAACCTCCAATATA
>OGGD01001229.1_pt1 | contig 13539 bp, 7 predicted proteins | sample 1571091 | NCBI WGS metagenome assembly OGGD01 (sample SAMEA2582073, study PRJEB24529) | metagenome | biome: Human gut stool | place: China | collected 2011
GGGGCATTGGATGCCCCCTAGACGGTGTTTAAGGAGAATGGAATATGACTAAGATAGAGAACATGCGGGAGGACAGCGGCCTGGGCCGGCTGCTCTCCGAGTGCTTCGCCGGGGGCGAGCGGCTCCGGCGGGAGCTGCGCCTGAGCGCGGAGCAGGCCGAGGAGCTGGCCGCCGCCTATCCCGCCGACGTGCGGCCCATGGGCGGGAGCTGGTATGAGATTACGTTCCAGGGGGCGTTTACCTATGGCAATTGAGTTTGTGCCCGTTCTGCTGGGCTCCGACATCAATGCGTACAGCATGGCCCGGGCCTTTCACGAGGCCTACGGCGTAAAGACCATCGTCTACGGCATGTTTCCCGCCAGCGTGTGCGCGGGGAGCAGGATCATCGACTACCGGGTGCGGGAGCACAACGACCGGGTGGACAAGGTGCTGGAGAACGTCACCGAGGTGGCCCGTGAGTTTCCCGACAGGAAGATTCTGGTGCTGGGCTGCGGGGACAACTACCTCAACGCCATCTCCGCCAACCTGCCCAACTACCCGGAAAACGTCATCGCCCCCTATGTGAGCCTGGACATGCTGGAGACGCTGATCCACAAGGAGAAGTTCTACGAGCTGTGCGACCGGTACGGCATCGACCACCCGGCCACGGTGGTGTACCACAAGGGCATGGGCCACGCGTTCGAGCTGCCCTTTGACGGCCCCTTCGTGGTCAAGCCCGCCGAGTCGGACACCTACTGGAAGCACCCCTTCCCCACCCAGAAGAAGGCCTACATCCTCCAGACCAGGGAGGAGGTGGACACGGTCATCGACCAGATCTACGGAGCGGGGTATGAGGACGCGCTGATCCTCCAGGACTTCATCCCCGGGGACGACAGCTTTATGCGGGTGGTGACCAACTACTCCGGCGCCGACGGGAAGGTGCGCCTCATGTGCGTGGGCCACGTCCTGCTGGAGGAGCACACCGGCCACGCCATCGGCAACCACGCGGTGATCATCACCGAACCCGAGCCGGAGCTGTGCGAAAAGCTGCGGGGCTTCCTGGAGGCCATCGGCTTTGTGGGCTTTTCCAACTTCGACATCAAGTACGACCAGCGGGACGGCAAGTTCAAGGCCTTTGAGATCAACTGCCGCCAGGGCCGCAGCAACTACTACGTCACCGGCGCGGGGTACAACCTGGCCAAGTACCTGGTGGAGGACGTCATCGAGCACAAGCCCTGCGCCCTGACCATGACCCAAAACCGCCATCTGTGGTGGGTCATCCCCCCCAAGGTGGCCTACGACTACGTCAATCCCCGGTACCACCAGGAGATGCGCGCCCTGGAGCGGGCCAACGCCGCGGTCAACCCCCTGTTCTACCGGCCGGACAACGGCCTGATGCACAAGCTGCGCATCCTCCGGGGCCAGCACCGCTACGTGGGCTGGTATGCCTCGTGCATGGAGAAAGTAAAATGACAGAACAGCGCCTCGGCATTTTAGGCGGCATGGGCCGCCCCACCCGGCTTGCGCCGTGCGGGGACCCCGGTGATCTCATCTGCTCGGGGCAAATGAATTGCCCCGGCATCAAGGTTTTGGCCTTCGGCCAAAACGCTTGGGGCGCCGCACTCGCGGCGTCGGGTCCCATGCCGCAGCATGACAGGAGGGACGGGTATGTCTGAACAGCGCCTTGGTATTCTGGGCGGCATGGGGCCCCAGGCCACCCAGGACTTCTACCAGCGGATTCTGGACCGTACCGACGCCTCCTGCGACCAGGAGCACCTGCCCACCCTGATCTGGAGCGATACCTCCATGCCCGACCGCACCGCCGCCATCCTGGGCGGGGACGCGGAGGGCTGCTACCGCCGCCTGCTGGACGGGGCCAGACTGCTGGAGCGGGGCGGCTGCACCGCCCTGGCCATCCCCTGCAACACCTCCCACTACTTTGCCGACCGCCTCCAGGGGGATATCGCCATCCCCCTCATCCACATGCCCCGGGAGACCGTGGCCGTGCTGGCGGCGGACGGGAAAAAGCGGGTGGGCATCCTGGCCACCGACGGCACGGTTCAGACCGGCATCTACCAGAGGGAGTGCGCCGCCCGGGGTATTGAGGCCGTGGCGCCCCCGGCCGACGTGCAGAAGCTGGTCATGAGTATCATCTACGACGAGATCAAGCGGGGCGAGAAGGGCTCCCGGGAGAAGTTCGCGGCCATCGACCGCTGGCTGCGCGCCTCCGGCTGCGACGCGGCCATCCTGGGCTGTACCGAGCTGTCCGTCTACCGCACCTACCACGGCCTGCCCGACTACTATCTGGACGCCATGGAAATCCTGGCGGAGGAAGAGCCTCTGCCGCGCGGTCCGTATGCCGGATGTATCTGATGGCTGGGGTTGGACAAAAACGGCGTCCACATGGATTCCGGCATCACCATCCGCAGCATGTGGGTGAAAGATGGGCGCATCCACTGGCAGACGGGAGCCGGAATCGTATATGATTCCGATCCGGCAGCCGAATGGCAGGAGTGCATGAACAAGGGCAAAATTATTGACGTTATTTTGAAAGGAGAAGACGGTAAAGTGTATTATAGCAAGGAAGTGACTATCACCCCGGAAGAATTGCTGAATGAAGTGGTAAATGTGAATGGTGAGAAACTTAATAAACTGATTCTTGAAATCACGGCAAACGGAAGGGAATTGCTTTATTGGCATGCGGAACCGGAAGAAGTGAAACCTATTCCTGATGCTGCCGAAGCTGCGCTATTTCCACAAGAAATAAAGACAACTGAACAGCTTTATTTAACAGGTATGCATTTGGAGCAATACAGGCATGCTACTTATAATCCCGTAGAATACTACGAAGAAGCATTGCGGCGTGATCCGATTGATGTACGTAATAATAACGCGCTTGGTCTGTGGTATATACGTAAAGGGCGTTTCCATAAAGCAGAACAATATCTGCTTACTGCCGTGAAGACCCTACAAAAACGTAATCCGAATCCTTATGACGGAGAACCGATTTATAATCTTGGCCTTGCCTTGAAATATCAGGGACGTTACAATGAGGCTTACGACCGTTTCTATAAAGCTTGCTGGAATGCTGCTTGGCAGGATGCCGGATATTTTGCTTGTGCACAGATTTCTACTATGCAAAACCGCTTGGCAGATGCATTGGATGAAATTAATCACTCGCTAATCCGCAACTGGCACAATCATAAAGCCCGTGCTTTAAAAGTTGCTATCCTCCGCCGAATGGGACAATCAGAAGAAGCTCTGCAACTGATTGAGGATTCATTGGCCATTGATAAATTCAACTTTGGCTGTCGTTATGAAAAATATTTGATAACCAATGTTTCTGACGAGTTGGCTACTTTGAAGGAAATGATGCGTGGCGAACCTCATAACTATGATGAAATAGCGCTTGATTATTGTGCGGCAGGTTGTTGGCAAGAGGCTGCTTCTTTATGGAATATAGCTATAACTGAAAGTGCCGTTACTCCTATGACTTATTATTATTTAGGCTGGTGTCTGGTTCAAGGGGAATTACCGGGAACAGGACAGGTGTTTGCCCAAGCGGCTGAGATGTGTCCTGATTATTGTTTCCCTAACCGTCTGGAAGCAATCCTTGCATTACAATGTGCCATGGAGCAAAATCCGCATGATGCTAAAGCTCCTTATTATCTGGGTAATCTATACTATGACAAACGTCAGTACGACTTGGCTATGGAAGCATGGGAAACTTCTGCCCGGCTAGATGATAACTTCCCGACTGTATGGCGTAATCTGGCTCTGGCTTATTTCAATAAAAAGAATGAAGAAACAAAGGCTATCGAATACATGGAACGTGCTTTTCGGCTTGATACAACAGATGCACGTATTCTAATGGAATTGGACCAGCTTTATAAACGTGTTCGTCGTCCGCATAAGGAACGTCTGGCTTTCTTACGGCAATATCCTGATTTGATTGAGCAACGTGACGATCTTGTATTGGAAGAAATAACTCTGTTGAACCAGACTGGTGAATATGAAAAAGCCAAAGCATTGCTTGATGCACATAGCTTCCACCCTTGGGAAGGTGGTGAGGGAAAAGTACCTGCCCAATATCAACTAGCCCGTGTGGAACTGGCTAAGCAAGCATTGACTGCTGGCAATAATCAAGAAGCAATTGCATTACTGGAAGAATGCTTGGAATATCCGCATCATTTAGGTGAAGGCAAATTGTACGGTGCACAAGAGAATGATTTCTATTATTTCTTGGGTTGCGCTTATGAAAATCTGAACCGTAAAGATGAAGCTGTCAGATATTGGGAACAGGCCACTGTTGGGCCGACAGAACCTGCCGCCGCCATGTATTATAATGATGCGAAACCCGATAAAATATTTTATCAGGGGTTGGCATTACTAAAACTAGGACGCATAGATGAGGCGAATGGACGTTTTCATAAGTTGATTTCTTACGGAGAGAAGCATTTGTTTGACAAGATTAAAATGGATTATTTCGCTGTGTCATTGCCTGATCTTTTGATTTGGGAGGATAACTTGACTGTAAGGAATATAATTCATTGCAAATATATGATGGCATTGGGATATTGGGGATTGAATCAGAAAGAGAAATCTGCCAGGTTATTGAAAGAGGTAGAAAAATTGGATATTAATCATCAGGGGATTCAGGCCTTTCGTAGTTTGATCAAATGAGATAGTGGATGCTTTTTTATTCCTGAATGAAGAGCTAGGCTGATTTGTTAATCAGCTTAGCTCTTTCACATATAAATTGTTTCACACTTGAAAGAGAATATAAGTATCAGGCTATATATAATTTTAGGTCTTGTGAATATTAGCTCTGTTTGGGATTGGGTATAAATTTCACGCAAACAGGTTTATCTACTTTTATGTCTCCGTGTATGTCTGTTAACAGGCCTGTGTCTGCATCTCTTTCGTATATCTGAATGACATTGCTGTCTCTGCAAGCAACCAGCATGTATTTGCCATTAGGCGTAATAATGAAATTACGCGGATGAATCCCTGTAAGTTGATAACCTACTTTTGTCAGTATTCCGTTATCCGGTTGGATACTGAAAATGGCGATGCCGTCTGCTTTCAGGCGATTACTGGCATACAGGAATTTGCCGTCCGGACTGATATGAATATCACCACTGCCTTTTGCACAGACTGTATCGGCAACTATGGTTTGGATTTCTTTTAAATCTCCGTCTTTATACTCGAAGGCTATTACTGTACCCGACAGTTCATTAATCAGATAGGCATAATTACCGTTGGGTGAGAATGTCAGATGCCGGGGACCTGAACCGGCTTTCACTTTAAAGGCGGAAGGAGAACCTTCTTTAAGAAAACTTTCCTTATTCTCTGCATTCGCGTCCGGGTTAATGATAAACTTATGTATTTGGTCTGTTCCCAAATTATCGGCAAACATATATTTACCGTCCGGAGTGATACGGACACAATGCAAATGGGATTTCTCCTGTCGTTCCTTATCGGTTCCCGAACCTTCGAACTTTATAATATCGGAAGCAGGCAGGAGTGAACCGTCTTTTGCGATAGGAAAAACAGAGATACTGCCGCCGCTGTAATTGGCGGTTATCACATTATTTCCATTTGTAATGATATAGCAAGGATCTTCACCACCGGTTTTCTGTGAATTCAATAATTTAAGAGTTCCTTTTTCCTGATTGAAGGCAAATGCATTGGCGGCCGCCTGTTCATTATTGAATTCACTGACTGTATAAATAAATTTTCCGTCAGCAGAAACTGCGAGATAAGAGGGATTTTCTACTTCCGTTTCACTAAGTGCGGTTGCCGTTCCGGTTTCTTCGTTGAAACGGAAACTGTAAATTCCCTTACTGTCTCCTGACGTGTAAGTTCCTACTAGCATGGTTAGTTCATTTTCCTTTGTTCCGGTTGGTGTTTCCATATCAGTCTTTTTTTTAAAGGTACAACTACTAATGGTAGTTGCAATTACACAGATAACAGCGAATGTATACAAATGAGTTGTAATCAATAATTGTTTCATGATATTGATATTTTATGTTGTACGGAATATTGCATAAATTGTATCAGTATGACAAAGGTAAGTGATTGACTTGGAATAAAGTCAATAATTTGCTGGAATTCTTCTTTAGGATTGTTTTTATTTTAAGAGAATATTTGGGATAGAGGAGTGGAATTATGTATTTTTTCGATATTCGAAAAAGCGCTAACTAATCTTTTCAAAAAAAGACTATTTTTTTTGATTATTAGGAATTTTATGGTATATTTGCAATACCACAATGAAATAATACACATAAGCAAAAATAAATAGTGCCGTGAGGCACATCCTCTTACTTTAATAAATAAAAGAGCAAGTTAACCATTAATTATTGTAAACAGTTCCTTGTCCGATTTCACGCATAGGGATTTTGTTTACTTCCTTATTATTAATGTGACCTTGATATAAATCTAATTACTAACTAACAATTTATTCTATGAAACAATGTAAAACACTGCCATTCATGTTTCTTCGAAGCATGTTTGTGTTATTTCTTTCTTGTTTGTCCGTGAATACTTTGGGGCAATCACTGACAGTTAGCGGTACCGTTACGGACGAAAAAGGCGAACCGATTATTGGTGCCAGTGTATTGGTAATAGGAACTACCAATGGTAGTATTACCAACTTTGACGGTATTTTTACTCTCAACAATGTAGCATCCAATGCTCAAATTACAATTTCTTATATTGGAATGAAAAGTCAGACATTGAGCGTTAATGGTAAGACTTCTTTTAAAATAGTTTTGAAAGAGGACTCTGAAGTGCTGGATGAAGTAGTAGTAGTGGGATATGGAACCCAAAAGAAGGTAAATTTGACGGGAGCCGTTACTATGGCTGATGGCGATGTGTTGGAGGATCGGCCGATAGCTAACGTAACCCAAGGATTACAAGGAGCTATTCCCAACTTGAATATAACATTTGATGGAGGTAGTCCTAACGCAACTGCGCAAATCAATGTCCGTGGAACAACATCATTGAACGGTGGCTCGGCTCTTATATTGGTGGATGGAGTGGAAACTAATGATATTTCTTTGCTCAATCCACAGGATATTGCAAGCATTTCGGTGTTAAAAGATGCTTCTTCAGCTGCTGTTTATGGAGCTAGAGCTGCATTTGGAGTGGTCTTGATCACTACAAAGAAGGGTACTAAAGGTGAGAAAGTGCGTGTGAATTACAACAACAATTTCTCCTGGTCGTCTCCTTCCAGATTGCCCGAAGGCATAAATTCCAGCAAATGGATTCATGCAATTAATCAGGCTAGTGTTAATTCCGGTGGTAACGGAGACTTTTCCACTGAATTAGTAGAAGCCATTGACAGGTATAATAGTGACCCGGTCAATAACCCTTCTGTATTTATAGACCAAACAGGCAAGTATACAGGTATAGGTCAGTGGGCGTATGCTGCTAATACAAACTGGTTCGAGGAGTTCTATAAGAAATCTGCTTTCATGCAGCAACATAATGCCAGTATCAGCGGAGGAACTGAGAAAAATTCATATTATGCTTCTATCGGATACAAAGGACAAGATGGCTTATTTGCATTTGGAGATGATACTTATAAACGTATCAATATGTCTTTCAATTTTACTTCTCAATTGACAAACTGGTTGGAAATCACCTTCCGGACTAAGTATAACCGTAACGAGTCGGACATTCCGAATACATACGATTATATGGGAAGTAGTCCTTATCATGAAGTTTATCGTGCTTTTCCTTTTATTCCGGTTTATCTGCCGGATGGAAATTTTGCAGCTGTGGCCGGTTCTAACTTCAACTATAATATTGCAGGAATCATGGCTCAAGCAGGACGTGATATTACTTCTTCCGATGACTTTTGGTATACGGGAGCATTCAATATTACTCCGATAAAAGGTTTGTCCATTAAAGGGGATTATACAGGAAATAAGTTTTTTAAGCAACAGAAAAAGCATCAAAATATTTTGTATCAATCACAACCGGATGGTACAAGTATTCCGCAAGGAAGTTCAAATGGGGTAAATAATGATAAGTACAATGACACTTATCAAGCTTTAAACCTCTGGGCTGAATATAAGAAAACTATCAAGCAGCACTCTTTCGGTGTCATGGCCGGATATAATCAGGAAAGTAAAAAAATAACAGCTTTGAAGACAAAAGTTTCAGGACTGTACGACAACAATACTCCGGTCAGTGACCTTGCTACTACTTTGCAGTCTATAGGAGAAGATGCAACGGTCTGGGCTGTACAAGGCATGTTCTTCCGCTTGAATTATGACTATTTAGGCCGATATCTGTTGGAAGTGAATGGACGTTATGATGGTTCTTCCAAATATAAAAGCGGTTCACAATGGGGATTTTTCCCTTCTGTGTCTGTTGGTTGGAGACTGTCGGAAGAAAAGTTTTTTGAACCTGCACGCAACCTTTTTGATAATGTAAAGCTTCGCGCTTCTATCGGAACACTAGGCAATCAGGTAACAAACGGAAATTTTGACTATTTAGGTTATCTGGATAATGAAACTTTATCTTATGTAATGGGTGGAAAAGTTATATCCGGATTGAAAGCACCGACATTGGCAAGTACCAATATTACTTGGGAAAAGGTAACAACTACCAATTTCGGTCTGGATATCGCTATGTTGAATAACCGTTTAAATGCTTCATTCGATTACTATATCCGTAATACAAACGATATGGTGATTTCTAAAACCTATCCGGCCGTATTGGGAAGTTCCGGTGGTAAAGAAAATTTGGCGAATATGCGGACAAATGGTTGGGAATTATCTGTTTCTTGGAATGATAAGATTAATAATGTCGGAGGCAGTCCGTTAATGTATTCTATCGGTGTAGGACTTGCAGACAGTTATTCAACTATTACAAAATTCGATAATCCGGAAGGAGCTTTGAATAATTACTATGAAGGTAAGCGAATCGGAGAAATATGGGGGTATGTAACTGATGGATTCATTCAGGACGAAGCAGAAGCTCAGAGAATGGCTACTATTCAGGGAGATATATCAAAGACTTGGAAAGTAGGTGACATACGTTATAAAGATTTGGATGGAGTGGAAGGTATTACATCTGCCAAGACTATCTATAATACAGGTGACCAGAAAGTGATAGGTAACACCACTCCCCGTTATTCTTTCAATATCAATGCCAGTGCTTCCTGGAAGGGATTCGATGTGCGTGTCTTTTTTGAAGGGATAGCTAAAAGAGATTTATGGATTGACAGCCCGGTGTTTTGGGGATTTCCGAGTAATAGCAACGTATGGCAATCTGCTGTTAATGATTACCATGTTGATAATTCTTGGAGTGAGAATAATACCAATGCCTATTACCCGCTTCCAAGTTATAGTGGCAGGAGTAAGCAAACCCAAACAAAATACTTGCAGAATGGTGCATATATTCGTTTGAAGGATTTAACAATCAGTTACACAATACCTAAAGCGTGGATATCTACAGTTGGAATCGAGCAATTGAAAGTATTTGCAAGTGGTCAGAATTTATGGGTAGGGACTAAGCTATTTAAGTATCTGGATCCGGATATTGTCAGTACACGTCAGTCCAACTCCAAAGACAATAAATTGGTGGGTAATCTTACTTCCGATGGTAAGGCTTATCCGTTTAGTCGGACCTTCTCATTTGGTATTAACTTAACTTTTTAAAATCTGTTTATTATGAAAAAAATAATTATACTAGGACTAGGGGTAGCGGCATTCTTTATGCAGGGATGCGATTTTCTGGACAGGACCCCGGAAGATATCATTGAAACCGGAAAATTCTTTGAATCTGCCAATGCCAATGCTTTAGAACAATATTGCAATGACTTTTATCCAAAGTTGATTAACGGTCATGGTGCCCCTAAAGGGTACAATTCGATGTTGGAAGACGACTGGAATTCGGACAATATTCTTCCTTGGGAAAAGAATGATGTAAGCTTCGGACATCAGATAGCTGTAAAAAATGCTTCTGATGAAGGGTCTGATTGGAAGTGGGAGAATATTCGTGCATGCAACGAGTTTCTAATGAATTATGAGAAATCACCGGAAACAGAAATTGTGAAGCAACAATACGCCGGAGAAATCTTGTTCTTCAAGTGCATGGATTATTTTAATAAAGTAAGAAAATACGGTGATCTTCCTTGGTATGACACAGCACTGACACCTTCTGATACGGAAGAATTATATAAAGGGCGTGATTCCCGGATTCTTGTCATGGATAATGTATTGAGAGACATTAACCAGGCTATTGCATGGTTGCCTAAAAAGACAAAGGTATATAGGGTGAGTAAAGATGCGGCTTTAGCTTTAAAAGCACGAATCTGTTTGTTTGAGGGTACTTATCGTCGTTACCATAATATAGAAAATGACACCAAATTCCTACAAGCTGCTTATGATGCTGCTGGTGAATTAATGAAATCGGAATATGGATATAAATTGTATGAAGGAACTTCTCCCGCTACGGCATATCACGAATTATTTATTCAGGATAATTATAATACTAACACAGAGGTTATTCTATCAAAAGAATATGACCCCAAAGTTGATAAAGGTAATAATGTAACCCGGCAACTACGTTTGGGTGAAATGGCTCAAATGATGGGTATGAGCAAAGATTGTGCGGATGATTATTTGACAATAACAGGGCAACCGTATGACCAGACGGGGGTAACGTCGGTTAAAGATGAATTGGAGAATCGTGACCCACGTCTGTTGCAGACAATCGCGACCCCGTATGCAGGACCTTATACTTATTATTTGGAAGGGAAAAGAAGTTCAATATCTTCTTTCCTTGAAGGCGGGACACATTCCAGTACGGGATACGCAATTGCTAAGTTTTATAACGAAAAAGAGTTTTCCGATACTCATGGCGTAGGTACTCTGGATGCTATCATATTCCGTTATGCTGAGGTGTTACTGATTCGCGCTGAAGCCGGAGCAGAATTAGGAAAAGATCCTGAATTGGATTTGACTGTAAATGCTTTAAGAAAACGTGTCGGATTTAATGTAAAGCTAACCAGTTCGCCGGCAACTGACCCTAAACTGGTAGCCAAGCATCCGATTATTAAAGGAACTAATGCGGATTTGATTCGTGAGATCCGTCGTGAGCGCCGCGTGGAATTGTTCGGAGAAGGATTACGTTACGCTGATTTGATGCGTTGGGGATGTGGTGAAAGACTGGTAGCCCCCAAAGCGGGAATGATGCTATATACAGATGTTTACACACCTGAGGAAATCGCTGTATTGAAAACAGAAGTGGGAACTTATGCAGATGGAAGTTTGGATGTATATGGAAAACGTGTGACTACCCCGGCTATATTTGAATCTCCCAAACATTACTTATTTTCTTTGCCATTAAACGAAATGGCTCTGAATCCTAAGTTGAAGCCAAATAATCCGGGCTGGGGAGATTGATGGAAATGAACATATAAAATAATATAGAGGAAAAGACTGATAGAAAAGTCGGTAGTATCGAAAAGTTTCTTCTTTCGGAAAGAAGGGGAATTGAAGATACTACCGACTTTTTAAACACGCCTTTTCCTATTTTTGCAGTTGGGGAAGTTTTATCTCTGCTACTCCTACTCGGTCACTACCTAGTACAATGCGTAAATCGCTGGCAGTAGTTCCTTTGAAACGGAAGTCCAACAGTTTATTGTACTCTTTCACAGTACCGGAATATACAGTGAGGAATTGTCCGCCGCCACTCGATAGTTGTATCTCGAAGTCAGTTTCCAGTCCGTTCTCACGGGAGAAGGCAATGGATACTCCGTCTATTTTAGCTCCATTCTGTAAGGTAAAGGTAATGTAGTCCCCTTTATTGCCTTCCCAGAACGTAGTTAAATTATTATCAATTACATTATCTACTGTGTCTGCATTGGTACTGGCACTGACAGGAGTACTGTCCTTGTGTGTATTTGTGGCAGGAGCTTGCCCCGGCTCTACAACAGTCAGTGTTCCGTTCAGACGAATATCCGTAGAAGAAGCTCCCAGCATCAATGTGAAGTCACCCGGCTCTACTACCCAATGCATATTTGCATTCAGCAGTTCCAGTGCTTTGCAGTCGATAGGGAAAGTGATTTCTTTCGTTTCACCCGGTTTCAGGTGTACCCGTTCGAATCCGGCAAGGTTCTTCTCATAAGTAGTGACGCTGCTCAGTACATCACGTACATACAGTTGTATCACTTCGTCTCCTGATCGTTTTCCGGTATTGGTCACTTTACAGGTGACATAAGCCTTTTGGTTGGGAGTGATAATAGCCGGAGAGATTTTCAAGTCGGAGTATTCGAAAGTGGTATAACTTAACCCGTATCCGAAAGGATATAATGCGCCGTTGGCACGAGACATATTGCCGTCCGGTCCCGGATTCTTGCCGCCGTCAATCTGAGAAGAAGGTTTGCAAGGGAAGTTGAAAGGTATTTGGCCTACGGTTTTGGGGAAAGTTACAGTCAGTTTACCTCCGGGATTATAATCTCCAAAGAGTATATCTGCTACTGCTATTCCACCTTTAGATCCCGGATACCATGCCTCGAGAATAGCAGGGACAAACTTGTCTGCCCAGTTGATAGATAGTGGACGTCCGTTGATAAGAACCAACACGACAGGCTTTCCCGTAGCCACTACTGCTTTTAGTAAATCGAGTTGACGACCGGGTAAGTCGAGACTGCTGCGGGATTTGTTTTCTCCGCACGTGCGCTGTCCGCCACCTAGCACGACAATAGCTACATCTGCCTGTTTGGCCTGACTGACAGCTTTGTCTATTTCTTTTTGTTCTTCATCTGTCAGAGGATAGTCAATCAATTCTGATTCCGGCCAGTTGGCATCTACCAAGTCGCAGCCTTTAGTATAAAGTACATCTGCTTTATCTTTCATTTTTTCCTGAATGCCTTTTAGAACAGAAGTAACCTCTACTGCCAAAGGTCCGTAATGAGTTAGCGCATACGAATGCTCATCTGCATTCGGACCGCAGACTGCTATTTTTCGGATCTTTGAAGGATCCAGAGGCAACACATTCTTTTCATTTTTCAAGAGTACGATGGATTCACGAGAGGCTTGCAAAGCGACTTCCTCGTTCTCTTTCTTTTCTACTTCCTCATCCGCTCCTTTCAAATCAGTCTGATAAGGAGTATCGAATAAGCCGACAAGGAACTTCACTCTCAGGATATCGCGTACACGGTCATTGATAACTTCTTCGCTCAATCCGCCTTCTTTCACCAACTCCCTCAACGGCAATACATACGAATCCGGTGAACGGAATGTACAACGCACGTTCAATCCGGCTTCCACGCTTTGGCGAACGGCTTCTTTCATATCTTTGGCGGTCCCGTGTTTGGTATAAAGATATTCTACGGCATCACTGTCCGAAACGACATATCCACGGAATCCCATTTCTCCGCGCAGGCGGGTAGTCAGCCAGTAATAGCTGCTTTGAATAGGAAAACCGTCATAGTCATTATAAGAACTCATTACGCCGAGTAATCCCGCTTCGTGGATAACTCTTTTAAAAGGATAGGCATGAAGCATCTCCACTTCACGCGGTGACATCTGCGGGTCG
>OGGD01001231.1_pt1 | contig 13522 bp, 9 predicted proteins | sample 1571091 | NCBI WGS metagenome assembly OGGD01 (sample SAMEA2582073, study PRJEB24529) | metagenome | biome: Human gut stool | place: China | collected 2011
AGCAGCTGCCGCACCTCGCTCGCCGTATCGGCACTTAGAATTATGCGGTATTGCCTTTATAACGATGTCCCGCACGGTGCGGCACATAATTATCGGTTGTTATTCGGCATCCGCGACCCAGCGCATCTCACGCGGGGCCAAGGTCAGCTGTTCAACCAGCCTGCCCTTGATGTAGAGGTCGGTCTTTTGCTCGGACTCCGAGTTGTTGATGACCGCGATGCGCTTCGTTTCGGGGAAGACGGTGACTTCGGTGTCCACATTGGTCACATAGTAGTGCTTCATCTCCTCCGGCATACCGGCGGCGTAGTAGATGGCGCGCAGCAAAATGCGGCAGTTCTGCGGGGAGTAGGGCAGCCCGGCAAAGTAGACGCTGTGGCCCTTGCCGTACTCGTTCACAACAAGCTGGCTGTACTCGCCGTCCTGCGCCAGAATCTGGTAGTGCTTGCCCTGCGCGTAGATGCGGCTCGTGCCCTCGCCGAAATCAACGGCGGTGTCGATATCCTCAAGGATAAAGTGGTGCGCATCGCAGGTGTTGTATTTGTCGGTGCTTAACGAGAAGCCCATCTCGCGGTCCACGCCCATCACATCGGACAGCTGGAAGTACCGCCCCTGATGCTGGCAGGCGGTGGGCTCGCCCACGCCGATGAAGCCGCCGCCCTCGTCCACAAATTTGCGGATGGCGGTCACGACCTGCTCATCGATCCAATTTTCAGCACCGCTGAAGGCGGTGTAGGCATCGCCCACATTGATGATAACGCCGATGTCCTTGGGGATGCCGTTGCGGATATCGTCAAAGTCGATGAACTCAACATCGAACGGCATACCGCTCAGACATTCCAGAACGCCCTCGGCGGAGTAAGTCTCGCGGTGGTAAATGGAGTGATGCACCTGATTGCTCATCCACTTGCGCAGGCCGCCCCAGCAGTTGAGGATGGCCACCTTGAACGGCGCCACATAGGACTTTGTGCCCTGCATATTTTCGTGGATCTGGCGGAACTCGCCGACCACATTCTGAATTTCGTCAATAAAGCCGGGCCAGTTGTTGGCAAGCTTGAGGTAGCCGCCGTAGCCGATGCGGTCCAAGGGGCTGCGCAGGATGGCGCGGCGGGCCTTCATCCAGTTGGTGCGGGCCTCACCGATGGGGTCGCCGCCCTCGGTGAACACATCGGGGAAGAAGTAGGGCAGCAGACGGCCCTCGGTGTACCTGACGCCCTTGATGTCGGAGATCATCCGCAGCGTAACGCCGCTGCCGACCGAGCCGACCACAGCGTCCAAGCCGATCGAGGCAAAATACTTGCCGTAGGGCTCGGTGCCGATCCAGTGATCGCCGAGGAACATCATCGCCTCTTTGCCGTAGGAGTGGACGATATCGACCATCTCCTTGGCCAGCTTGCAGACTTCCTGCTGCTGGAACTCGATAAAGTCGCGGAATTCCTTGCTCGGCACGCGGAACATCGTGTTGTGGTAGCCCTGATCCACAATGAACTCAGGGCGGAACTTGTAGCCGGCCCACTTCTCGAACTTTTCCAGAATGTAGGGGCTGACGCTGGCGCTGTAGCCGAACCACTCGACAAATTTCTCGCGCTTCTGGTCGTCAAAGGTCAGCGTGAACTGGTGGAAGAAGGTCGTGAACCGCACCACATCAATGTGGGGGTTAGCCTCGCACCAGCGGCGCAGCTTTTCTTTTACATACGCCTGCGTCTTGGGCTGGCGCACATCGTAGGTCAGCTGGTGCGGCGTGTCCTTCCAGTCGTTTGTCAGGAAGTTGTACATATGTACGGGGTCCCAGATCAAAAACGCCAGAAAGCTGACGGTATACTCGTGATAGGGAATCGTCTCAATTTCAACCTCACCGGTCGGCTCGTCAAAGAACCATTTTTCGGTGGGTACGACCTCGCCGGTCGTGCGGTCGATGACCTCCCACCAGCGCTTGGGGTCGTCCAGCGTGTTGACCTTGAGCTGCTGGGTGTGGAAGCCGTCCATCAGATGAATGCGCAGCTTTGTGCCGCGCGCCGTGTGGCGGTCGCTGATGAGATACTCCTGCTGGACCTCATCGGGGTTTGCCTCGGCCCATGCATTATCCTTGCGGGTCGTATAATAGGTAGCGTATTTCTTTGCAGGGTCCTGCAAAAGCTCTGCAGGCATCTCGGTGCCGTCGCAGTCGCGCAGGGCGTCAGCCCCCAGCAGGTTCTTCAGGCGCAGGGTTTCCTCCACCACATCTGCGTCTGTGGGAAGTGTCAATCTTCCAAGCTGCTCCATGTTCCCGTCCCTTTCCGGTCCGCCGTAGGCAGACAATGTTTCATTGACAACATCATACCGGTTTCTTGCGGACTTGAACAGACCATTTCTTGTTGCGCATTTGCACTATCTTGCTATACTTGTCTGCTTTGCGGGCAACATCCTGCCACGGCAAAAATATTGTACAAAAGCCAGACCCTTTTCTTGTGCAATCTGCTGTTTTTGCCGTTCGTTTAGTGTACTAAAGCGCAAAATTGAGCAACAACGCTGTTTTTTTGACAAAACAGCGTTGCAACATTGCGCCATCTGCGCTATAATAGCAGAAAAATCATCCCCCTGCTGTTGCTTTTGCTTGTCGCATCTTGCTCTATACTTGTTATATCTTGTGCGCGTAACTTTTACCATTTTGTCATCATTTCAGAAAAGGCGGTATTCCCCATGAACACACGGTATGAGCTGAACATGGATGTCCCCCCGCGGGAGGCCATCCGGCTGATGTATGTCAGCAAAAGCCGCTTCGGCGGCGACTGGAACTCGGTGCCGCACACCCACTCCTGCACCGAGGTTTTCTACTGCGTGAACGGGCGCGGCCAGTTCAATGTCGAGGGCAAGATGCTCGATGTCGCCCCTGATGACATGGTCATCGTAAACCCCCGCACGCTGCACACCGAGTTAAGCTATCAGGCCAGTCCGCTCGAGTATATCGTGCTGGGCATCGAAGGGGTCGAGATCCTTTTCAACCAGCGGGATCAGGGCTACACGATGGTCAAGTGCGGTGCCATGCGCGAGGATATGCTCGGCCTGACCAAGATGCTGCTGCGTGAGATCGACGCGCGCGAGGACGGCTGTGAGATGGTCTGTCAGGACCTGACCGAGGTGCTGCTTGTCAAGCTCGTGCGCACGGCCTCGCTCTCGCTGCGGGTCAGCACCCCGCCGGCCGAAAGCAAGGAGTGCGCCGCCGCCAAGCGCTACCTTGACGAAAACTACAGCCGCGCCATCACGCTCGACTCGCTGGCCGAGATCGCGCATGTCAACAAATATTACCTCTCCCACTCCTTCAAGCGGGAGTACGGCGCCTCCCCCATCGACTACCTGATGAAGCGCCGCATCACCGAGGCAAAAGCCCTGCTGACCAGCACCGATTTCAGCCTGACCCAGATTGCCGAGCAGATCGGCTTCCGCTCGCTGGCCTACTTCTCCAAGTGTTTCCGCAAGGTTGAGGACATCAGCCCCAACGAATACCGCAAGACCGCCGCCCGCAAAGCCCCGCCGGGCAATCCGTAAAGGCGCGCCGTCTGCGGGCGCAGACGGCGAGAGAGAAAGCCGCCTGCCATTGTTGCAAAATTGATACGATAAAACATCTGCGGTACCTAAAACAAAAAGTGAGCAGAAACCCGGTATTGTCGGGTTTCTGCTCGTTTGTTTTATAGTGCTGTAATTTGCCCTGCAGGAAGGCGAACTGTGGCACCGTCCACATACAGCCAGCAGTCGGCAGCGCTGCGGTTGTATACACGGTCTGCATCGGCGGTAAATTCAAGCTGGCTTACAGCCTGCATGTAGTCATAGATCGCTATATTGGTTGCGTACCAAATATCGTCACGACCGCCCACCTGCTTACAGAATTGTTCCATCATCGTCCAGCCATCGTTGCTGTTTAGCTCCCAGCTGTGACCCCAGACATAGAACAAAAGCGGCTTGCGCAGGTTCGTGCGCTCCACAAAGCGCTGACCATATTCCAGCAGATGGTTAAAAATGTGGCAGGTCGGATCCCAGCGCAGCCAGTCCTGCGGAAAATTATACTTGCCGGTATCCGCCACCGTGCGGGCGTAGCGGATACCCACAGCGGGCAGCATGGCGGCCACGGCGTCATTGTTCTCTCCAAATGGGTAGGCGAAGCCGCGCACCGGGTATTGCGTCAGGTGTTCCAGCGCACGGCGGTCTTCCAGTGCCTGCTGTGCAGCCAGCGGCAGCGGGGTCATCGTCATTCCGGGGTGCAGCACGCCGTGCGATGCAATCTCATGCCCCGCATACAAAGCGGCGTAGTCGCTCTGCGGGATGCGATCCGCCCCGCTGATGCCAGAATTCAAATTGAAGGTTGCGTGCAGTCCGTATTGGTTAAAAAGCTCTGTCAGGCGGCGGTCCTCTATGTGACCGTCATCAAAGCTCAGTGTCAGTGCCTTGAAACGGCCTTCAGGCAATATCGGGTAAATCAGCTTCATAGGAAAAATGCCCCTCGCTTACAACGCGCCGTCCGAGCGGACGTTGTCGTAGTTCAGCACACCGGCAAAGAATGCCAGTGCCAGACCCTGACCCCAGCCCTGAATCCAGTCGCGGCTGATGCCGCGGTAGCCGTCGGCGTCCTTCATGACCGCCGTGCCGCCCGAGACATTCAGCACACGGCCGTCCGGGCTGACATTGGCCAGCATACCGGGGATAGCCTTGTTGATGTACTTGATGTGCAGGGGGTTGCCCTTGGTGATCATGGCGGCGGCGATGCCGGCGCTTGCGCTGACCTCCTCATAGGAGGCGGCATCGTCCACGATCGTGCGCCACAGGCCGCTCTCGGTCTGGTAGAGCTTGAGCGCGGCCAACTGGTCGTTCAGGCTGCCGACCACATCCAAGAACTTGGGGTAGAGGTAGCACTGCGGCAGCCGCACGCCGACCTGCGACATCGTGTAGGCCGCCCATGCGTTGGCGCGCCCCCACTTGATGCCCGACATATGGTCGCCGGTGATGTTGTTGTAGCCGTGGTAGTACAGCCCGCTCTCAGGGTCCTGCAGGTACTTGATGTGCCAGTAATACTGGTTCAGCGCATCATCAATCAGAGCCTCGTCCTTCAAAAGCACGCCCATCCGCAGCAGGAAGAAGCCCGCCATAAAGAGCGTGTCCGCCCACGCCTGCTCGGGGAAGTCGTTGTTGACCGAGACGGTGTGCTGCAAAACATGATCGCCGAAGCGCAGCGCCTCCTTTTCCAGATACTCGACCTTGCTTTTGGCGATGTCCAGATACTTTTCATCGCCGGTATGCTCATACAGGGTGATCAGGCAGTGCCCCATTGAGCAGGTGTTGACCGTCCAGCTCGGCAGGCCCAGCTCAATATACTCGTCCACGCGGTCCTTGACCAGCTGCAGGTAGCGCTCGTTTTTGGTGACCTCATACGCCTCGCAGATGCCGTAGTAGGCAACACCGCAGGGCCAGTCCCATGTCATGTCCATCCGCATCGTGCGGTCCACGATCTTGTCGATGGTAGCCTCAATTTGGGCCTTGTCAAAAATCAGGTTTGCCATTGCTCTCTCCTTTTCAAATCGCGAATCCGCTTATACCAGCGCCACCGTCTTTCCGGCGGGGATCTCATAGTGGCGGCCATCCACCTCGACCCAGATGGACTGGGCGTTGGGGTTGCAGACCTTATCGCCCGCGGCGGTGTACTGCAGGCGGGCGGCATCGGCCATGTAGTCCACGATCTCGATGTTGGTGGCGTACCAGGTGTCCTCGCGCCCGCCGGCCAGCTGGCAGAACTGCTCCATCAGGGCCCAGTCCTCCTCAGTGCGGAACTCAAAGCTGTGGCCCCAGACATACATCATATAAAGGTACTGCGTCTTGTACAGCTCAACAAAGCGCTTGCCGTCCTCCAGCAGGTTGTGGGTGTGGTGGCAGGTGGCTTTCCATGTCATAAAATCGTGGGGCATCGCAAAGTCGTGGGTGTCGCCCACCACGCGGGCGTAGCGGATGCCCAGCGCGGGCAGCAGGGCGGCGATCTCCGGCGTCCAGCTGCCGTTGGGGTAGGCAAGACCGCGCACAGGGTAGCCCATGACGCCCTCCAGCTGCATACGGTCGGCCAGCACCTGCCGGGCGGTCTGGTCCAGCGGGCTGCGGGAGATGGTGGGGTGGTGGTAGGTATGGCAGGCGACCTCATGGCCTTTGTACAGCTCGACCCACTCGCTCTCGGGGATGCGCTCGGGGCGGGGCAGGCCGCCGTTCAGGTTGAAGGTGCCCCGGATGCCGTAGCGGTTGAACAGCTCGACAAGGCGGCGGTCCTCCAAACGGCCGTCATCATAGCTCATCGTCAGCACCTTATGCTTGCCGCCGGGGAAGCAGGTGTAAATGACCTTCGGTTCGGTGTAGTTCATAAACAAAACCTTCTTTTTTGTCAAAATTTATTTGAAATTTGCCCGCAGCATATCCAGTGCCGGGGTGGTATCCTGCAAAAGCTGCTGCACAAAGGCCTGTGCCGTGCGGCAGGCGCCGGCGTTTTGCTGGTGGGCGTTGTCCTGCTTTGCGCCCACCCACATATAGCGGGCCTTGCAGCGCTCAGCGCCAAAGGCGGTGTTGGCGGCAGCGGTAGCGGCGCCAAGGTCGATAAACGGCGCGCCGACCTCGGCGGCAAAGGCGCGCATCGCCTCGCGGTAGGCGGCAAACGAGGGGTGGCAGACGCTGTCCTCGTCAAACTCGCGCATCGCCACGGGGGAGGCAAAGATGCACACCGCGCCGTGGCTGCGGGCAGCGTCCCAGAAGGGGCGCAGGCTCTCGCCGAAGGCATCCGCCGGGACATAGCGCTCGGCCTTTGCGCGGTTGGCATCATTATGGCCGAAGCTGACCACCAGCAGATCACCGGGGCGGATATGCGTGGCAATGTCGTCCAGCCGCCCCTCCTCGCGGAAGGTCTTGCTGCTGCGGCCCGCCATGGCGCAGTTGTCAATGACAAGGCCCGGCAGCTCGTAGCGCATCTCCTGCGGGAAGGGGCAGTCCGCGCGGTGGGCAGCGCAGCATACAGCATCCCCCTGCGCCAGCGTGTGGAGCATCTCGCCCCAGCCTGTCACCGGCTTGTCCTCGGGGGCGTAGCTCTGCATGATGGAATCGCCCGCCATCCACAGGGTGGGCTTGGCGTTCAGCTGCGGCAGCACATTGGCAAAATCCATGTCGCCTGCATAGTAGAAGGACGGGTAGCACGGCTGGTTGTAGCAGTTGTTCTGCCATGCCACGCCGCAGCGGTACTGCGCATCGTGCATCAGGGTAAACAGCTTGTGGGGGGTAAGATCGGTGGTGGTGTAGATGCGGATGGCGGTGTCGTCCGCCGTGCGCACCAGCAGCTCCTCGCGGAAATCACCCAGCACATCGGCCACCAGACAGGGGTTGCCCTTGGTGCCGTTGTTGGTGGCGGTGCCCGCGGGCTGCAGCATGACGCCGTGGGTCAGATCGTTAATGACGCCGTATTGATCGCCGTGCAGATAGTCCGCGCCGTCGGTGATCTGGGTCGAAAGATCGCCCGCCCAGTAGATTTTCATGTTGGTGCCGGGGGTGGGCAGCTCCAGCGTGCGGCCGTTTACATCGTACACACCCTTGACCCAGACCTGCAAGCCGCGGGTGTTCGGGTCGATTTTGCCGATCATGCAGCGGCCCAGATCCTCCTCGGCGTATTCGCCAAAGCGGACATCGCCGGTCTCGGCATCGCGCAGTGCCCAGCCGTAGGGGGCGCGCTCACCCTCCTCGTACACATTGAATATCTCCAGACCGGGGCTGTCTGGGTCGATGTCAGCCACATGCATCGCATCGCCGTGGCCGAATTTGGCGCGGGTCCTGCCGTCCGGCAGGGTGCCGTATTTGGAGTAGAGCAGGCTTCCGTCATGGTCGATGGCTGCTGCGCCGTACACAATTTCCATGCAGCCGTCCCCATCAATGTCAGCAGTCGAAATACTGTGGTTGCCCTGCCCGGCCAGAACGCCGTACACAGGGTCGGTGCCGACAGCAAGGTGGCAGCCGCTGTCGTTGAAGGGGTTCGCCATCGGCACAAAGCCGGAGTCGATGCCCCACACCTTGTGAAAGCGGTTCTCAAAAAAGTCGTAGGCCGCCAGCGTGGCGCGGGTGTAGTAACCGCGGCAGGCAATCAGATAGGGGCGCTCGCCGTCCAGATAGGCCACCCCGGCGTTAAAGCGGTCCACGCGGTTGCACGGCTCGATGCGGGGCATTGCATAATCGCCCCACAAAAGGCCGTCATCCACGCGGGGGTAAGGGTAGTCGATCGTGTCCAGCTCGGCGCCGTCCCCGCCGAACATCGTCAGGTACTCGGGGCCGTCATAGACAAAGCCCTCGAACTTGCGCAGCTCGTTTTTAGGGCTGCGGCTCGGCGCATACACATCAAGGAAATAGTCGGCCAGCGCAAGGGCATCAGCCTCGCACAGGGGGTAGGCGTACTGCGGCGCAAGGCCGAAACACTGCTCCACCGTGGCGGGCCAGCGGCCGTTTACGACCTCGGGGTGGGTGCGCCAGCGGCGGAATACCTCGGCCATATGCAGGCGGTAATCCTGCGCCGTGCAGACATAGTTATCCGCGTGGCTGTACCCGGCGTCCAGATCCTTCTGCGGCATCGTGATATACTGACGGGACAGCACGGTGCCGTCCGGCGCAAAGCGGGTCATCACGGTGCCGGGCGCGGTCTTGACAGCCATCTCGGCCCTGCCGTCCCCGTTGAAGTCGTACACCATAAACTGGGTGTAGTGCGCTCCGGCGCGGATGTTCTGCCCCATGTCCAGCCGCCAGACCAGCGTGCCGTCCAGCTTATAGCAGTCGATAAAGCACCGCCCGGTGTAGCCCTTGATCGACACATCGTGGGAGTTGTCAGGGTCCCATTTTACAAAATACTCGTACTCGCCGTCGTTGTCAATATCACCCACACTCATATCGTTGGCATGGTAGGCAAAGGGCTCCCCCGCCGGGGTCACGCCGTCCGCCGGCTTTTGCAGGGGCAGCTCATAGTACCCCTTCTGCCACGGCTTTACGCCCCTGCAGGCGGGCCCTTCTACGCCGTTTACCAGCGGGGCCACGGCGTAGCTATCCCCGCTTGTGCCCTGCGCGTCCAGATAGTTTGTGCTGTCGGTCACGGTGGCCAGCCTGACTCCGTTTTTATAGAGCACAAAGTCGGTGCCGGTCAGGCCGGTGGCGTTGTGGCCGGTGACCTCGCTTTTAAAGAGCCGCCAGCTGATAAACACGCCGGTGTTTGCCGTGACAGCTACCAAACCGCGGGACAGCGCCTCCAGCTGCTGCTGCAGCACGCGGCCCACAGGGGTCTGCACGGGTGTGCTTTCCTCCAGCATGGCCCCGTTTTCTGCCAGCGCCTGCACCTTGATGTAATAGGGGATATGCGTCGAGCGGCAGAAGGTGAAAAGGCTTTCCCCGCTCTCGCCCGCCGTTTTGAACCGCACGGTCTCGCCGGGGCGGTCGCTCCACAAAATGCGGTAGCGGGCGGCCCCGGCCACCGGCTGCCAGCTAAGGGTGGTTTGGGCAGCCGTCTGGCTGCGCACAGAGATTTGCATGGACTTTCCCTCCATCATAAAAGAGCGCCGCAACATCCGCTGCGGCGCTCACATTCAATTAGGCTTTATCTGCTGCGTACAGGGCGTTGACTTCCTCAATGACCTGCGTGCCGCCGCGGGCATTCCACTGGTCGAAGGCAGCCTGCAGACCGGCCTCGTCGATCTGGCCGCAGATATACTGGGTGCGGGCGTCGTCCAGAATCTGGACAAGGTCGTTGCCGCACTCGGCGTAGGTGTCGGACTGGGTCAGGTAGCCCAGCGCGGGGTTGAACACGGCATACTGCACATTGTTGGCAATGCTCTCCTCGTAAGCCAGCTGATAGTCAGCCTTTTCCAGCTGGTAATCGGGGTTCTGCTCAGTCAGGTAGGGGACATAGGGCACAGCCTGATTCAGACCTGCGTGCGGGCAGTTGGTGGTGTCGTACTTGCCGTTGGGAACAATCTTGCCGTCGGCGTTGATGTCATAGCAGATGTCCTTCAGGCCGTAGTCGGCCAGGGCCATCATCTCGGGGTCGCACATCTTGTCAAGGAAGTGCAGGCAGGCCTTGACATCCTCCTCGGTCTTGGCGCCGGACTTGGTGATGAGGTAGAAGCCGTTGTAGCCGGTGGTGGCAAGGGTGTGACCGTTGATGGGACCGACAGAGGTCATGGTGGCAATCTTGGAGGCATCGTTTACATCGGCAACGGCGTTGTCCTCAAAGTATTTCCAGATGCGCTTGCTGCCGTCCATCGTGTCGACAAAGACGCCGGTGACGCCCTTCTGGGTGTCAACCTGGAAGTTGGCAGTGTCCACAGTCGCCCAGTCGGGGCGGACCAGACCGTCGGCGTAGATCTTGCGCATCCAGTCCAGCGCTTCTTTATACTCAGCGGTCTGGTGTACGGGAACCAGCTTGCCGTCCTGCTCGACCCAGCCGTTGCCGCAGCCGAACCATGTCTGGATAATATCCCACGGGCCGGTGTATTTGCACATTTCCAGACCGTAGGTGTCGTTGGCACCGTTGCCGTCCGGATCGTCATAGGTGAACTTATAGAGCATGTCATAGACATCCTCGACCGTCTTGGGGGCCTCGGTGATGCCCACGGCCTCGGCCCAGTCGGTGCGGTAGCCCAGACCGTTGCGGCCGATGGCGCGGGCGCGGGGGATGCCGATGATCTGGCCGTCCACGGTCAGGCCCTTCAGAACATCGGGGCTGATCTGGGACAGGTTGGGGTATGCCTCGCTGTCCTGCAGGTACTCGGTCAGATCCCAGAAGGCGCCGCGCTTGGCAGCATCGGCTGCATTGGCGTTCTGATCCAGCGTCTTGGTGGCGGTCAGGATCATCGGCATGTTGTCCTTGTCCATCAGGGTCAGGCCGAACTTCTCGCTGTAGGTATCATTGGCCTCGGTGCGCCACTCGACATGGGTGCCGGTGTAGGCCTCGTACTTGGCGATGACCTCATCGGAATGTTCATTGCTCAGCACATGGCCGGTGAAGTCGGGGATCATAAAGCTGACGGTGGGGGTGCCGGAGGCAGCGCTGTCCGCAGAGGAAGCAGCGCTGGAAGCGGAGGTGCTGCCGGAGGCGGAACCGCCGCAGCCTGCGAGCATGGCGGCGGACATTGCCAGCGCCATAGAGAGGGAAAGTGCCTTTTTCATTTTCGTTTTTCTCCTTTTTGTATAAAAGTGGTTGTATAGCTTGGTATCAGCCCTTGACCGAGCCGACCATGACACCTTGGGTAAAGAACTTCTGCACAAACGGATAGATGCAGAGGATCGGCAGGGTAGACAGCACCGTGGTGGCCATCTTGACAGCCTTGATGGGCGGCATACCGGCTGCGCCCCAGTCAAAGGTGGAATCCTCAGCTACCTGTGTGGTCAGGAACACCAGACGCCGCAGCACGATGGTGATGACCTCCATGTCGGAGTTGTTGATGTACAGCATCGCATTGAAGTAGCTGTTCCAGTGGCTGACCGCGTAGAACAGGCTGACCGAGGCCAGCACCGGCGCGGACAGCGGCAGGATGATGCGCACGAAGGTGATCAGATCGTTGGAGCCGTCAATGATGGCGGCCTCCTCCAGCTCCATGGGGATGCCCTGAAAGTAGTTCTTGATGATGATCATGTTGAAGGCGCTCATCGCCGTGGGCAGCCAGAGCGCCCAGTAGGTGTTGCCCAGATGCAGCACATTGACCACCATAATGTAGGCGGGGACCATGCCGCCGGTGAACAGCATCGTGACGATGACCATATTGATAAAGCCGTTGCGGCCCTTGAGGTAGGGGCGGGACAGCGGGTAGGCGATCGTGCAGGAGACGAACATATTGATCAGCGTGCCGATCGCGGTGACGATCACCGAATTTTTCAGTCCGCGGAACACATCGCCCTGCTTGAGGATGTACTGGTAGGCGTTCAGCGATACATCCTGCGGGATCAGGAAGAAGGGCCGCTCGGTCAGCTCGCGCTCGGTCGCAAAGGAGCCGGCCACCACATAGATGAAGGGCAGCACACAGGCCAGCGCCACCAGCGCAATGATGACATACAAAAGAACCTGTACAGCCTGATCACCGGGGGTGCGGGCCTCCAGCGTGCCGGTGGCGCGCACCTCGTCTTTCTTATGGGTAAAGGGCATTGTCATTGTAGCACAGCTCCCTTCTTTAGTACAGGCCGGACTCGCCGCACAGCTTGGCGATCTTGTTGGCGGTAACGACCATCAGCATACTGATGGTGGATTTGAACAGGCCGGTGGCGGTCGCCAGCGAGTACTGGCCGCCCGTGATGCCCTTGGTGTAGACATAGGTGTCAAACACATCGGAGGCTGCGCGGTTCATCGAGTTCTGCATCAGGAAGATCTGCTCGTAGCTGGTGTTCAGAAGCTGGCCGACCTTCATGATCAGCATCAGGACAATGGTGCCGCGGATGGCGGGCAGCGTGACATGCCACATCAGCTGCCAACGGCCTGCGCCATCGATCTTGGCAGCCTCATACAGCTGCACATCCACGCTGGACAGCGCCGCCAGATAGATGATGGTGCCGTAGCCGGTCTCTTTCCAGATATTCTGGCCGACGATCAGCGCGGGAAAGAGCTTGGGGTCGCTGAGCAGGTCGGGCGCCTTGGAGCCAAAAATCTGTGTCAGAATGTGGTAAATGGCGCCGTCCGTGGTGGAGAACATCTGGAAAGTCAGCGCCGCCACAATAACGATGGAGACAAAGTGGGGGATGTAGACCAGCGTCTGCGCTGTGCGCTTGAACCATTTGCAGCGCAGCTCATTTAAGATCAGCGCCAGAATGATGGGGGCCGGGAAGGCGAAGAAAAGGTTGGCCAGCGAGATAGACAGCGTATTGCGGAACAGCGTCCAGAAGTCCGGGCCGGTGAAGAGCTTTTTAAAGTACTTCAGCCCGACAAAGGGGCTGCCGAACACAGATTCCAGAATCGTGTCACCGTTGAAAGGGCTGAAATCGGTAAATGCCATATACAGGCCCGTCATCGGCAGGTAATTGAAGATGATCATGTAGAGCAGCGCCGGCAGCATCATGATATATAACCAGTAGTGCTGCATGAACGCCTTGCGCCATGTGTTGTGGCCCAGCTGTTTCTGGGCGCGGGCATTGGCCTTGCTCTGCTTGACCGCAGCGGTTTGTGCCATAAGCGTTTCCTCCTTGCTTTGTGTTCTCATCAGCCGGCGGCCGCGGTGCTTTGGTCAGGATCGCGGGCCCTCGTCATCCGGCGGCGGCTGTTTCGTTGCTTCCATTGTATCCCCTGCTCTGCGGATTTGGCTACAATCAAAAGCATGCGAAAATTTTCATTATATTTCACGATGCAGCGCAATTATCAATGCGAATGACACACAAAACAATCCTTATATCTACCGGCACTATCGTTTGCTGTTTCGGGTTGAAATTGTGAATATTTTATACATGGTGCCTGCCTGTTTTGTGCATTTTGACAAAGGGCGTTTTTAGGGCAATACCGTATAATTCTAAGTGCCGATACGGC
>OGGD01001237.1_pt1 | contig 13481 bp, 10 predicted proteins | sample 1571091 | NCBI WGS metagenome assembly OGGD01 (sample SAMEA2582073, study PRJEB24529) | metagenome | biome: Human gut stool | place: China | collected 2011
AGGATGTCCCGATTTGGGAAAAGAGCAATTTGACGCTGGAAGAAGCTGCGGCTTATTCTGGCATCGGCATCAACAAGCTGCGTGAAATTACGAATGAAGACAAATGCAAATTCGTCCTCTGGGTGGGAAACAAGCGTCTGATCAAACGTCGCCTGTTCGATTGCTTTGTCGAGCAAGCATATTCTATTTGAGAGGCTGCCAAAGGCTGCAAATGTGAAACCGTCCTTTTCTCATTCGCTGCGGGTGGAAATCGCATGGTTGATGTGTTATACTGACACTGACCTTATAGATGCGCTTTTCACAGAAAGGAGCTTCTAAATGCCTGAAAAGCGCAAAGATAGCAAGGGCCGTGTTTTGAAGGATGGCGAAAGCCAGAGAGCAAATGGCACCTACGACTATCGTTATACCGATATCCACAAGAAACGGCGTTGTATTTACGCTAAATCCCTGACAGAGCTGCGGAAAAAAGAGGAAGAACTGTGGCGCGATATGGCAGACGGCATCGACTACGCCGCCGGAGAGATGACGGTGGCTGATCTGGTTGACCGCTATATGAACCTGAAACGTGGGTTGAAGCCCAATTCACTTCGGTCGTACAACACAGCGGTCAAGCGGATTCATGCTGACCCTTTCGGGCAAAAAACCATCAAAACGGTAAAATTGTCCGATGCGAAAGGCTGGTTCGTGTTTCTGCATGACAGCGGTTTCAAGCAAAACACCATAGGAATCCTGCAAAGCGTTGTCAGACCGGCGTTTGAGATGGCGGTAGAGGATGACATCATCCGCAAGAATCCATTTAAGTTCAAGCTGTCGGACGTTGTGCCGAAGGACGCTTATGTGCGCAATGCCCTGACCAGAGAACAGCAGGAGAAATATCTGCAATTCGTTCAAGACTATGGCGGCAACTATTATGATGATATCGTCATTCTTATGGGAACCGGCTTGCGTGTAAGTGAGTTGTATGGCCTGACACGAGCAGATATCGACTTTGAACGGCACTGTATCCATGTGCGGCGGCAGCTTTGCCGGACGGCTGAAAAGCCCTACTTCGTCACGCCGCCGAAAACAAAAAGCGGTATCCGCAATGTTCCCATGACAGATACCGTTTGTACAGCGTTGCGGCGTGTAGTAAAAGCCAGAGCATCCACAAAGGTAGAAGCACTGGTGGATGGCTGCAGCGGATTTCTCTTTCTGGACAAGTCCGGAATGCCGAAGGTGGCAATGCACTTGGAAAACTATATGCGTGGCGTGCAGGGAAAGTTTGAGAAGGCATATGGCAAACCGGTTCCGCACATTACACCCCATGTGCTGCGACACACCTTCTGCACCAATGTTCAGCAGGCTGGACTGGATGTAAAAAGCTTGCAATATCTGATGGGACACTCCAATGCCAGTGTGACGCTGGATGTCTACACGCACAGCAGCTTTGAATCGGTTGAAAGGGCCTTTGAACAGATCGCCGGCAACCTGTGATTTTCGACGTATGAAGCGGAATTGCTTACGCCGAAACTTACGCCAAAACTTACGCCAATCACCCGGTAAGTGGCGTAGATTTGCGTAGAAAAGCGTGAATCGTGCAAAAACGGAGAATCTGGAAAAATCGGCTTGTGGCCTTGATAACTCTACAAAAGTCTACGTTTTCCGATATTCGTGATTCGGCTCCAAAAGTGTGGTTTGGAAGGGCGGCATGTACTAAGCCGTACCTTTCCTAATAAGATACACCAGAGAGGCGGAATTTCTCTTCGGAGAGGTTCCGCCTCTTTTTATGTATACCCCGCACCTCCGCTGCCCACCCTAACCATAGGGAAAGGGGGCGCGTGGATGTCCGGCAAACGGGTATTGGCGGTGTATGCCGCCTTGCTGCTGGGGTTTGCGGTGGTGCTGTGCCGGTTGTATCTGCTGGCGCAGCACCCCGCCTATGCTGCGCGCGCGGCGGCGCAGAGCACGGTCACCCTGCAGTTGCCCGCCCGGCGGGGCAACTTTTATGATGCGCAGGGGCGGCTGCTCACCGGCTTAGAGGAGCGCTGGCAGGTGTTGTGCTTTCCCGGGCAGGGCAATTACGACCGCCTGTATGCCTGTACTGATGCCGCCGGGCAGGCACTTTTGTACCGCAGCCGTAGCCGCGCTGCGCCGTTTTTGCTGGAGATGAACTGCGACCCCGCCCGCCTTGGGCTGACCAGTTATCCCACCGCCCGGCGGTATGCGGCAGTGCCGCTGTGCCAGCATCTGCTGGGCTATCTGGATGGTACAGACCACGGCGCTGCCGGTCTGGAAAAGGCGCTGGACGCTGTGCTTTCCGGCACAGGGGAGCACAGCAGCCTTGTCTGCGCTGTCACGGCGCAAGGGACGCTGCGCACCGGAGAGACGCCCCAGCTTTTGCGTGCCGACAGCGGGGCACTGGGCGTGCAGCTGACCATCTCCCGCCCAGTGCAGCGGGCAGTGGAAGCGGTGGCGTCCACCACTATGCAAAGCGGCTGCATTCTGGTGCTGGATACTGCCACAGCGGCGGTGCGCGCCAGCGTCAGCGTGCCGGGCTACGACCCGGAGCACCTTGTTGATAGTTTGCAGGCGGCGAACAGTCCCTTTTTGAACCGGACACTGCAAAGCTACGCGGTGGGGTCGGTGTTCAAACCGGTGCTGGCGGCAGCTGCGCTGGAAGCGGGTTTACAGCCGGTTTTCGAGTGCACCGGCGCGGTGGTAGTGGATGGGCAGATCTTCCGCTGTGCAGGCGGGATCCCCCACGGACAGGTAGACCTTGCCGCTGCGCTGGAAAAAAGCTGCAACGGCTATTTTATCCGTCTGGGACAGCAGTTGGGTGCAGAAAAACTGCTGGACACCGCCAAGGTTTTTGGCTTTGGACAGAGCCTGCCGCTGGCAGAGGGGCTTGCCGCCGAGGCCGGGCAGCTGCCCACCCCGCAGGAGCTGGCGCAAAGCGGCCAGCTGGCCAATTTCAGCTTTGGGCAGGGCAGTCTGCTGGCCACGCCCTTGCAGGTAGCGGCGCTGTTCAACACCATTGCAGCAGACGGCGTATACCGCGCTCCCTATGTGCTGCAAGCCACGCTGGACGAGACCACCGGGCAGCCGATGGAGACCCTCAGCCACCCCCGGGGACGGCGGGTGCTCCCGGCGCAGAGCGCAGCGCTTTTGCGCGCCATGCTGGTACAGGTGGTGCAGCAGGGCACCGCGCAGGATGCCGCCGGGCTTCCCGGCGGGGCGGGCGGCAAGACCGGAACTGCCCAGACCGGGCAGTTCACCCCGGAGGGCACTGAGCGCTGCAACCTGTGGTTTGCGGGGTTCTGGCCGGCAGAAAAGCCCCGCTATACCATTGTGGTATTGCAGGACGGTGCAGTGCATACCGCGTACTCCGGCGCGGCTATCTTTGCGCAGGTCTGCGCTGCGCTGGAAGCAGCGGGATAAATGCGCGGATTCTACTTGCAATTCTGGCTTTGTTATGTTACTATATAGTTGTATTTTTGCGTGGTTTTCCGTATTTACAAATAAAAGGAGCGTTACGATTCATGTCTGTTATCGAAATTGTTGGCGGTGCCATTCTGCTGGTGGCTTCGCTGGTCATCGTTTTCCTCACCCTCATGCAGCACACCCACGGTCAGGGCCTGTCCGGTGCCATCAACGGCAGCGTGGGCGGTGCCAACAATGCGCGTCTGACCCCGGCAGACCAGATGCTGGCTAAGGTCACCCGCATTGCAGGCGTGGTGTTCTTTGTGGTTGCTATTCTGGCCTGCCTGTTTGCAGGCCGTCTGGCAGGCTGAGAAGGCGTTACAGCCCCGTGAACGGACGGGGCTGTTTTTCTGTGCAAAAAAGTGCGGGCAGCCGGTTCTGCGGGCTGCCGCAAAGAGGGGACAGGGGAAAGCGCCCGTCCCAAGGCAGGGCTGTGCTCCGCAGGAGATGCACGGCCACGGAAGTGAAGGAGATAATATTTTATGGCAATGCGCGATAAAATTGAGCACGCGATCCAGAATCAGCCGTGCACCGTAAAAGATCTGAAAAATAAGTTCGGCGGGGATCGCGGCGCAGACCGCAAGGTGATGGAGGCTGTGGACCAGCTGGTGCACGAGGCTGTCATCTGCCAGCGTCAGGGCGTGTTCTTCACCGTGCGCAGCGGCCGTGCTGACAAGGCACTGCTGTGCAAGGTAGTAAAGCTGGGCAAAAACTTTGCCTTTGTCATGCTGGAGGACGGTACCAGCGATATCTTTATCCCCGGCCGGTTCACCCGCGGCGCAATGCCCGGCGACATGGTGCTGGTGGAAAAGTTTGCACACCCCCGGGTAGAGGGCAGCGATGAGGGTGAGATCCTTGCGGTTCTGGAAGAGAAGAACGCTCTGGTGGGCACCATGCACCGCGTGGAGGGCCGCCTGAAGTTTGTGCCGGACGATTGCCCCGCCATCTCCATGCAGGTCATGCGGGACTGCGAAGGCAGTGCCAAGGACGGCGACAAGGTGGCAGTGGAGATCCTGCTGCGCGGTAACCGTCAGGAGGATCACCGCGTGGGCGTGGCCATGCGCTTTGGCAGCTGTGATGAAGCCAAGCGCTGCGCAAAGGCGCTGCTCTACGCGCAGGATATCCGCAGCCGCTTCCCGGACAAGGTGCGGGACGAGGCCAAAAAGCTGGACAACGCCGAGGTGTCCGCTGCGGACTGCGAGGGCCGCATGGATCTGCGCGCTTTGCCCATCTTTACCATCGACAGCGCCGAGACCAAGGATATCGATGATGCCATCAGCCTGACCAAGACCCCGGACGGCGGCTTTGAGCTGGGCGTGCATATCGCGGATGTTTCCAACTACGTCAAGCCCGGCACCGAGCTGGACAACGAGGCCTTTAACCGTGCTACCAGCGTCTACTACGCCGATCAGGTGGTGCCCATGCTGCCCAAGCAGCTGTCCAACGGCATTTGCAGCCTGAACGAGGGTGTACTGCGTCTGGCTTTCTCCTGCCTGATGCGGCTGGACAAGGACGGCAACCTGACCGATTACCGCTTTGTCAAGTCCGTCATCCGCAGCCGGGTCAAGGGCGTGTATTCCGAAATCAACGCCCTGCTGGCCGGTAACGCCGATGACGAGCTGACCGGCAAGTACCACGAGGTACTGGCGCAACTGCCCGCCATGAAGGAACTGTACGGTCACCGTGCCCGCCTGCGCAAGGAGCGCGGCTGCATGGACATCGAGAGCGGCGAGGTAAAGCTGATCCTCGACGAGGACGGCCACTGCATCGACGTGAAAAAGCGCACCTCCGGTGAGAGCGAGGCCATGATCGAGGAGTTCATGCTGTTGGCAAACCAGTGCGCCGCCCACTTTGCCCGGGTAAAGCAGATCCCCTTTGTGTACCGTGTGCACGAGGAGCCCAACGCCGAAAAGCTGGAGCGTCTGCACGGTCTGCTGCAGGCCTGCGGTGTCAACGACCACTTTGCCAAGGACGTGCCCACTCCCAAGGAGCTGAGCGCTATTCTGGAGGGCGTGCGCGGCACTGCCTACGAGCAGATCATCAACACCGGTATGCTGCGCTGCATGTCCAAGGCTGTGTACGAGGAAAAGCCCAAGGGACACTATGGTCTGGTGCTGCAGGACTATGCGCACTTCACCAGCCCCATCCGCCGCTACCCGGACTTGGCCATCCACCGTATCATGACCGCTCAGCTCAAGGGTACCGATAAGGACACCATGATCCTGCGTTACAGCGAGTTTGCCGAGGATGTCAGCAAGCAGGCCAGCGAGCGCGAAGTCATCGCCATGCAGATCGAGCGCAAGGCCGAGGACTGCTATAAGGCCGAGTATGCCCGCCGCCATCTGGGCGAGTGCTACGAGGGCCGCATCTCCGGCGTGACCCAGCGCGGCCTGTTCATCGAACTGGAAAACGGCGTGGAGGGCTTTGTGCCCGCTTCCAGCCTGACCGCCACCGGCACCATGCTCACCGAGGGTGTGCGCCTTTCTGACCCCGTTTCCGGCAAGAACTGGAATCTGGGCGATACTATGATGATCACCATCGTGCGCGCAGATGTCAATCTGGGAAAGATCGACTTTGAGGTCGCCCCGGAAAGCGCAAAGCAGTAACCTTATCATAAAACAAAAACAGACTGCCCCCGAAGCAGACCGCGCAGGAACGCGCTGCTTCGGGGGCAGTTTTTCGCAATTCTCAGATCTCCGCAAAAGAAAATGCTTGCCTGAAAACCAGACAGGCGAGGAAATCGATGCGGGAAAGATCAGACCGGATGCCTTCCGAAAAATTGCTCAGCAATTTCATCCAGTTGTGCGGTGATCTGTCGGAAATCCTGATTCAGATCCAAGGTGCGGGCACCAATCAGATTGCCGTCTAAGTTGAACAGGCAATCCGGGGTGATGGCTTCCTGCGTTTTGGCGTAGACCAGCAGCCCGGAAACATTTCCGGTATGGGCAGCATCCTGATTTTTAACGTAGGTGTAGATCTGGTAGAGGTTGGCAGAATGCAGAGTTTCTTTGTTAAATTGCTGCTGCATGGTGTGGCTGTAATATTTAGCATCCAGAATCAGGATTTTTTCACGGAAACGCAGAAAAATATCGGTTTGCATGGCAGGGAGAAACCGCAGCATGGCAGCATCGTGCTTTCCCACCAGAGCCCATTTGACCTGCGCCGCTTTGACCTCGGTAAGGTAGGTGTGATGCTTTCGGTAATATTCCAGAATAAAGCGTTCGTACAGCTTTGCCATGCGTTCATCCGAAAATGCTGTCATTTTATAGCTGCCGTTTTCGGTGGTCTGCAGCATATCGTGCAGCACGAAATAGCAGAGATTCAGCAGCATCTCGTAATTCTGGTTACTCCGCTGGTAATGCAGCTGCTTCCATGGAATCTGCGCGGGAAGCAGTACAGAAACCGTGTCCAGAAACAGAAGCACTTTCTTCAATTCCACTTTGCGCTTAGCGGAAACATTCTCGTCCCGAAGCAGCACTTGCAGGGTGGTTTTCAGGATCTGGTTATACAGATTATCTTCGGAAAGCTCGTCAAAGGTGCAGGCGACCTGGGGCTTATGCTGGATGCGGGTTTTAATGGTCTGCGGAAGATCCAGCTTTCCCCGCAAGACCGACCGGGTCTCGCTGCGGGAAACATATTCCCGATAAAGCCCCTGCTTCAGCTGCCGGGAAACACCCTTTGCAAGGATGACGGCAAACAAATCATCGATGTGTTCAAACTTTTCCGAGGCAATGCACTGATAATCCTGCTGCTGCAACACCTGAAAGGCATAGGAGAGCATATAGTAGATGTTCTGGATAAAGATCCCTTTTTCAGTCGTCATTGAAAACACCACGCAGATTTTGCTCCCAACGATGCAGCTTGTCGGGCGCATCGAACCAGTATTCGGCCAGCGTAGGCAGAAGGTCAAATTCCACCACAGAGCGCATCCAGTCGGTGGTGCAGGCGGCAGGGTCAGCCAGACAGAAGTAGCTGTGACCGATACGGAAGCCGGAACCGAGGGAGGTATCTTCGGTAATTTCCCGGTTCAATGCTTTGATCTGTTCCACCAAAGCATTGAAGGTTTCGTTGTTGAGTGCAGCTTGATATTTCTGGAATCCCTCGGAAGTGAAAGCCGGTTCCATCTCAAAGAAGCTGAAACGCCTGCGCAGCGCATAGTCGATCATGGCGAGGCTCCGGTCGGCGGTGTTCATCATGCCGATGATGTAGAGATTTTCCGGGACATAGAAGGGCAGCCCATTATAGGCCAGCGTGATCTTTTCACCCCGGTGGTCGCCTTCAATCAGCATCATCAGCTCACCGAAGATCTTACTCAGGTTGCCCCGGTTGATCTCGTCGATGAGGAAAAAGTATTCCCGGTCGGAGTCGTTGGAAGCCTTCTGGCAGAAGCGGTAAAATACGCCCTCGGTCAGCTTGAAGCCGGAACCGTCCGGCCGGTAGCCCAGCATGAAATCCTCGTAGGAGTAATTCTGGTGAAACTGCACGAACTCTATCCGGGAAGAATCGGCCTGACCCATCATAGAGTACGCCAGCCGTTTGGCGGCGTAGGTCTTTCCAACGCCGGGTGCACCTTGCAGAATGACGTTCTTTTTGCGGCGCAGTAGAGAGACCAAAACGTCATAGCGCGGTTCGCTCAGAAATACGTTGTTCAGAAAATCTGATTTTGTATAAGCGTTCGATGCTATCGAACGGACGGGTGCTGGATTTTCTTCCCGGATGAGGTCCAGAATAAAGTTGTATTCCCCTTCCGAAAGCTTGAACAGGCTTCCGTTCTGTTGTACAAAAAACTCCATCTTTTCCAGTTCCGGACAATCTTTCAGAGTGGAGTATTCAATGGGGGATATTAGATTTTCGATCTTTTCAAAATAAAGTTCTTTTCCGTTATTTTCTTGTGTGATTTTTGCAAGAGCAACTACTTTTTTAACGGGGTTGGCCTCGTAGCAGATGACGGGATCACCTGCCTTAGCATCCAGAATGTTCTGAAAGATCCGCCGCTTATGACCGCTTTCGTTGTATAATGTATACGATTGTTCTTCACCGACTTTGAGATCGGAAAACTGCCAGATTTTTGGACTTGCGGTCAGCCACCAGTAGTGGCGGGGAGAAGTAGAGTCTTTTTCAGAAGAAACAGCATAAAGGGGAATATGAGAAAGGTCAGTTTTTTTCAGGGCTTGAATAAGCTCATCCCGCAAACGCCAAATATAAGAGCCGTCTTCTTTGGAATCTGCGCTTTTGCCGGTATACAGAACAGGCCACCAGCGGGAGTTTTCGCTGTCGCGCGGCATGAGGGGACAATTTGTCTTTTCAACGACCCTTCGTGCAAGGCTGGAAGAACCCATATTGTAGAAGCCGGCAGCTTCGCCGTACTTGATCGCAAGCTGCTTGCAGGTGGCTTGACCACCATAATCCAGCATACATTTCATAATGCGGAGCGCATTCTGTGTAAAGACAGACGGGTCGTTCAGCAGACTGATCCACTGCTCTGTAGTAATGCCCGGATCATAGTCTGCTTTGCTGGGAAACCACTCGGATTCCTTCTGAGCGACTGTCTGTTCCTGAAGATAATAGCGGCTCAGATAAAAGCCCAGATCAATGGCAGCAATATTCCAGTGTGTGTCGGGCCAGTATTTCCCGGCAGGGGCTGCCTCAATGGCGCTGCGGATCATCTGGGTGACGGCAGCATTTTGGCTCAGTGCCGCCCGCAGCTCATCATAAAGACGATAGCTATTCAGTAGAGAGTCGATAGAACCATCCCGTTTGGGTGGTGTGTCAAAGTTTAATTCTTTTGCGATATCACGGGATACGGCATACCGATAGGCATAATATTTATCCGGGAACTGAAGCCACAGATAGACGCTGATAGCGCTGGTGTTCTGGTAGTGGTTGTTCCAGCTGCCATCATTGTGTTTTATGCGCAGGGATTCGGCAGCAGCTTGAAATGCGGCGATGCGCTGAGAAAGCCCGATGGATTCATCAAACAGGCTGCGGAACATAGCGCGGGTGGCTTCACAGTCCGCTGCTGCGAAATTCAGGATCATCGCGCGGGGATAGGCATAGCCGGTATCCAGAAGCGAAAAGACCTTTGCAGTGGCTTCCTTGAACATTTCACCAAAATCTGCCGTGTCAATATTCCAATGGTCGTGGAAATGTTGCACGGCTTCCCATTTGAAATCTTCTCCATGAAGCCAGTGCTGCGGGAAATAAGTCTGGTATCCGTTCAGAACAGGTTCCAGTTTTGCATGATCGATCATGGCCGTTCCCTCCGAAATCAAAAAGTCTTTAAACTTATTGTACCACGATAAAAGTAGAAATACCATATTCCGGCAAAAGAAAATGCCCGCCTGAAAACCAGACGGGCGGGTGACTGATAATGGGTTTTGCAGCTTCCTTAATGACCACCAGTTGCGTTTATATGCTGGCAGTACCGGTGCCCTTGGAAAGTGCAATGACACATTCAACGGTTGATTGCGATTCCAAGGGAAATTCTCGAATCTCTTTTCCATTGTAGGGAACAGGGAAGGCGAATACAATGTTCCGAATCCAGTTGCCATCCGGCTGTTTTTTCGGGAAAATATCAATGCGCTCGATAAAGGCGCGCATGAATTCCTTTTGCTCCACCTCGGTGGCGGCATTGTAGACTTCATCGAAGGCCAGAAGCAGGTGATAGATGTTGTCAGCTGTGATCTTCTCCTGATGAATGTCATCAATCTGACCCTGGATTTCAGCGAGCTGGGTTTCCATGTCCTCAATCAGTTCATATTGCTCATCGTAACGCCGCTGCAAATCCAAAGACTTACGGTCATAATAGGAATCATTAAAGTCCAGTGTGTCCATCTGGTGCTCCAGACGGGACTTTGTATTGAGTCGCTGGCGGAGCTGCGCCTTGATTGTATCAGCCTGATGCTCCAACTCGCTGGTATCGACTGCAGAACTGATTTTTTCTTTGATGGCATCTACGAAGCGTGGGTTGTGAACCATAGCGGATACGATGGATGCGACCATCTGATTGATTTCGTTCTGTTCAATGTTCAACCGGAAAGAACATTCGTGTCCAGTCTGCCCTTTGATGCTCTTGCAGAAGTAGTAGTAACGAGTTTTGTTATCCTTGCTGTGAGCCTTAGAGACATTTCCGTACAGGTTCCGTCCACAGCAGGGGCATTTCAGAATGCCGGAAAGAATATGTGCGTGGTCTGGGTCACGGACCTTTTCACGCCGCCCTGTGGTACGCTGACGCTTGGTCTGTGCAAGATTCCAGTCGTCCTTGGAAACGATGGCTTCATGTTGACCGACATAGACGGGAAACTCGGATTGCTTCACAACGTGCATTTCGTTTCGAGTGCCGAGTTTCTTTTCAACCTTGCGGCGACCAAATGCAATCTTACCGCAGTAAATGGGATTGTCCAGAATACCTCTAACAAATACAGTAGAAAACTTTGGAATAGTTCCATTCTGACGGAGCTTTTTCACATAGCCATGGGTGTTCAGATACCGGGCAATACCTGCTACACCATCGTTGGTATGGATAAAGCGGTCAAAAATAACACGGATAACTTCCACTTCATCGTCTGCAATCGAAAGCTCGCCATTTTCCAGCCTATAGCCATAGGGTGCAAAGCCGCCGTTCCATTTGCCCTCACGGGCTTTCTGTTCACGGCCGGCCATCGTTTGAGCACGGATATTCTCACGTTCGATTTCAGCAACAGCAGAAAGAACAGAAATCATTAACTTGCCGGAATCTTTGGAACTGTCGATGCCATCTTCTACGCAAATCAAATTGACACCGAAATCCTGCATAAGCTGCAAAGAGTTCAGAACATCGGCCGCATTGCGCCCAAAACGAGACAATTTGAACACCAAGACGTAAGAAACGCCGTCTTTACAGTCTTGCACATCTCGCAGCATCTGTTGAAATTCGTGCCGACCTTGAATGTTTTTACCGGAAAATCCTTCGTCAGAATATTCTCCAGCAATGACCATATCTTCATAATCGGCATATTTGCGCAGCTTTTCACGCTGTGCATCAAGGCTGTAACCGTCCACCTGCATGGCCGTAGATACGCGAGTATAAATGTAGCATTTGGTGCGTGCTTTTTTCATAAGAAATCCTCACTTTCGGCGGTTGGTTGTTGTGTGAGATTTTCATGCTGGATATAATACTCTAGCAACCGGAGTACATACTCTGGCGCATGGCGGTGGCCGAGTTCCCATTCTGTTACAGTGCGGTAGGGAATTTGGAAGAAAGTGCAAAACTCCCGGCGGTTCATCCCGGTCGATTCGCGCAGTTCGAGGATTTTGTCTTTGCAGTCCATAAAGTTGCCCTCATATATGTAAAACACGCTACGCAATTATTTTAACATAAAAACAAAAATTACGCAACGTGTAAATCTGCTTATGCAGCTTTACTGTTGGCCGCGCAAAGCGGAGACTCCTTTTGCTCCAGTACAGTTGAGCCATATTTTTGAATCAGCTTTGCCATAACATCGATACAGCGTACAAAGGATGCATTGTCAGTTTCGGTGTCATAGTATTTTTTCAATAGGCAACTCCATTTCCTTGTAGCAGAACTTTGACAGTCCTGCGAATTTTAGAAACATCCCTTGATTCATCCGATCAAAAGTTTCAGTCGCTCCAGCTTTTCCTGCGCTGTTTCTTTGCGGAAACTCACGCCGATGCAGGAAACAGGAACGCACATTTCCAGCAGGCGGTCGTAGATGCGGGCATGGGCTGTATCCTGTGGGCGCCGTATCTCGTCCAGCGTCAGGTTGGTAGTGACGATCAGCGGCTTCCGGCTGCGGTATCGGCTGTCTACGATGTTGTAGATCTGTTCCAGTGCGTACTCGGTGCCACGCTCCATGCCGAAGTCGTCAATGATGAGCAGGGGATAACGACAGAGCTTGTCCACAACATCGTTCCGCCCGGAAAAGCTGCCGTTTAGCTCGTTCAGGATCCGGGCAAAGTTCGTCATACGCACAGGCACTTCCTGCTCCATCAGAGCGTTTGCAATGCACCCGGCAAGGAAACTCTTGCCGGTGCCTACACCACCCCAGAGAAGAAGCCCAAGGTTCTCTGCGCGCATGGTTTGCCACTGCTCCACATAGCGATGTGCATGGTGCATCTGCGGGCTGCGGCCATTGTCGTTTTCAAAGGTCCAGTTGAGCATTGCCGGGTCAGAAAACCCCTCTGCTTTCAGCCGCCGCACAAGGTCGTTGTGCTTTTGCTGGCTGATAAGGGTTTCTTGTTTTTCTCTTTCCGTGCGCTGGCAGCTGCATTCGACGGGATGCTTGATCTTGCCCATCAGGACAATGCCCTTTGCAAAGAATGCTTCTTTTGGGGTATGACATTTTCCGCAATAAAGCAGACCGTCCTTGCCATAATAATCATCGGTGTTTTCGGGAATACTGGATGGGAGCTGTTCCAAAATTTTTTCTATCGTCTTTATAGGCTTTCTCCTTCCTTGAATGTGTAGTCCGAGATACCCGGTGTCGATTTTCGTTCTGTTTTCTGCCGCTTTGCCCAGATACGCAGGGTGGCGGCATGGTCGGCGTACTTCCTTCCGGTGGACTGGATATAAGCCGAAAGTTGCTCGATCAGGCTGTCCAGCCCGAAGAAATCGGCTTTAAGCCGCTTGTACTCCATCTCTGTTAAAAAGACATTCTGATATTCACCAAAGGTCAAATGAGCAGCTGTTGTTTTTATCAGGTGGTTATCTTTCAGGCTGTTTTTATTACGTTGGTTAGTGGAACACTTTTGTTCCGTGGAAGGTATCATTTCTGTTCCATCGCATAGGGCAGAATCGTTCCATGCAAAGGAACATTTTTGTTCTGTCGGGACTTTTACAAAGATGCTGTTGGGCACAGTAATGCGACCTCTTCTACGCTCGATCAGATCGGCATCCTCCAGTGAGCGCAATGCACGTTTAATGCTCATGGTACTGCATCGCAGGGCTTCGCTCAATGATGAAATGGGAAAAATTACATAGACGAAGCCGCGCTCATCCACCCAGTTGTTCTTTTGAGAAAGCG
>OGGD01001240.1_pt1 | contig 13444 bp, 10 predicted proteins | sample 1571091 | NCBI WGS metagenome assembly OGGD01 (sample SAMEA2582073, study PRJEB24529) | metagenome | biome: Human gut stool | place: China | collected 2011
CCTCCGGAATCCGCAGCTTCATTTCACGGGCGTATTTCAGAGCACCCAGTGCCAGAGAATCGTCAGCAGCAATGACACCGTGGAAGGTGATTCCCTTTGCATGCAGCTTCAGCAGCTGGTCTGCCATAGCGGGAATATCTTCATGAGATCCCTGATAGAGCTGCAGGAAGCTTCCGTTGGTCAGAAGTCCTTTTTCCTCCATGGCGGCACGGTAACCGGCCAGCTTTTTCTTACCACTGTAAGAAGTGGAGTTGTAGAAGTACAGGATGTCTTCCACTCCGGAACGGATCATTTCCATGGTGGCATCATACATGGAAGTAAAATCATCCGATACGATGCTGTAAACATTGGGAGCGTCCATGGCTGCATTCAACAGCATCACAGGCACCTGTGCGGCAGCGCCGAGGATGTATTTGTTGTCATCTTCCTTCTCGTAGATAAAATTGGAACCTACTAATATAATGCCGTCCACTTTTTTCGTGATCAGAAGGTTCATGGAACTTGCTTTGGTATCCAGATCATAGCCGGTACAGCACAGGATGCTGTCGTAACCGTTGGCCCGAAGCTTCTGCTCAATATAGTAGATCGCTTTGGCAAGGTACGGATCCGAACTGTCGGCACACATGATACCGATGGTCTTCATGGTGTTGAGACCTAATCCCCTGGCGAATGCGTTGGGAGTGTACTCGTACTGGTTGATCACATCCAGCACTTTTTTCTTGGTTTTCTCGCTTACATTGTTGCTTCCGTTGAGTACGCGGGAAACAGTAGCAATAGAGACACCGGCCTTTTCAGAAATATCGTAAATTGTCATCTGTGGCTTCCTCTCTGCTTCTATGTAACAGTGTGTAAAAAGATATGTAAGAAAAATGTAAGTAGTTACATAAAAAGCTATATCTGAATTATAACGAAAGACTTCTCTTTTTTCAAGATACTTTTTCAACTTCTCATATGCCAAAAATTTATCAAAGCGAAATATTGCTGATAAAAGCGGTAGTTTCACGAAAATAAAACTTTCTTTTTTTGGTGATTGACGAAACCATTTTTTTGAAGTAAAATGAATCGTGAAAGTACTTACATAAACTTCCTACAATTCAGACCAAAGACAATGCCCCGGGCGGTGTAACAGATTCGTTCGTAAGGCGTGCCGGGGAAAGTAAGTGCAGGTAATAGAGTGCCGTAAGACGGTGCAGATAGGATACGCTAAGCGTAGAATGGAGGACAAAATGGATATCTTAAACAAGGCAAAGACCGGTAAAAAGGAAAGACCTATCAAGGTGGTACAGTTCGGCGAGGGTAATTTCTTACGTGGATTCGTAGATTACATGATCGACATCGCTAACGAGCAGGGCAAGTTCGATGGAGACATCGTTCTGATCAAACCCATCGAGTTCGGCAATCTGGATATGTTCCACAAGCAGGACTGCCAGTACACTGTATCTCTTCGCGGTAATGTGAACGGTGAAGCCAAGATCATCAATAGAATCGTAACCAGCGTTGCAGACGCAGTAGACACTTATAATGAATATGACAAGTACATGGGACTTGCCGAGATCGATACCTTACGTTTCGTAGTATCCAACACCACTGAGGCAGGTATCGTATATGATGATACCGATAAGTTTGAATTAGAGCCTCCCAAGACTTTCCCCGGCAAGCTGACCAAGTTCTTATATCACAGATTTGAGACTTTCAAGGGTGACATGAGCAAGGGCCTGGTAATGCTTCCCGTAGAGCTGATCGATGACAACGGTATTATGTTAAAGAAGTGTGTAATGCAGCTGATCGAGCTGTGGGGATTGGGCGATGAATTCAAAAAGTGGGTAGATGAGGCATGTGTATTCACCTCTACTCTGGTAGACCGTATCATTACCGGTTATCCCCGTGCTACCGAGAAGGAAGAATGGGAGAAGCTGGGTTACGAAGACCACATCATGGTAACCGGTGAGCCGTTTGCTCTGTGGGTTATCGAATCCGCTAAGGACATCAGCAAGGAATTCCCTCTTCCCGATGCAGGACTTCCTGTTATCTTCACTGACAATCAGAAGCCTTATAAGCAGAGAAAGGTTCGTATCCTGAACGGTGCGCATACTTCTTTCGTACTGGCTTCTTACCTGTGCGGCAACGACATCGTAAGACAGTCCATGCATGATGACGATATCCGTAACTTCATGCTGAAGACCATTTATGACGAAGTAATCCCTACCCTGTCTCTGCCTGAGGAGGAACTGAAGCAGTTTGCAGGTGAGGTTGTAAACCGTTTCGACAATCCTTATGTAGATCATGCACTGCTTGCTATCTCCCTGAACTCCGTATCCAAGTGGAGAGCAAGATGTATGCCCAGCCTGTTAGGCTATGTTGAGAAGACCGGTAAGCTTCCCGCTCATCTGACCTTCTCCATTGCAGCACTGATGGCATTCTACCATGGCACCGAGATCCGCGATAAGGCTCTGATCGGTCATAGAGACGGTCAGGAATACAACATCATGGATGACAAAGCAGTTCTGGAGTTCTTCGCAGCAAATTGTGAGAAGGACACCAAGACTTTCGTAACTTCCTTCCTTGGTAATGAAGACTTCTTCGGCCAGGATCTGAACAAGGTTCCCGGACTGACCGATGCAGTTGTAGCATACCTGGATGATATTAAGGCAAATGGCATGAGGGCAGCATTATGCAAGATTTCTTAAAAATTAATGACAATGATAATGTAGTCGTAGCATTAAATACGATTCCTGCCGGTGAGAAGATCACAGTCTCTGTAGGTGACGGTCAGAAGACCGTTACCGCCAGAGAGGAGATCCCAGCAGGACATAAGATGGCTATTTTTGATATTCCCGAAGGCGGCGAGGTCATCAAATACGGTTACCGTATCGGTAATGCCAAGGAGAACATCACAGAGGGCAGCTGGATCCATACTCATAATGTAAAGACCGCTCTGGGCGATCTGCTGGAGTACACCTACAACCCCACTCCGGTAGAGGAGAAGAAGACGGAAGATGTGACTTTTATGGGCTTCAACCGTCCGGACGGCAAAGTAGGTGTTCGTAACGAGATCTGGGTCATCCCCACCGTTGGCTGTGTCAACAACGTGGCAACCGCTATTGCAAAACAGGCCAATGCATTCGTTAAGGGCAGTGTGGAAGAGGTTATCGCATTCCCTCATCCCTATGGTTGTTCCCAGATGGGTGATGACCAGGAGCATACCCGTAAGATTCTTGCAGACCTGATCAATCATCCCAATGCAGGTGGTGTTCTGGTACTGGGACTGGGCTGTGAGAACAGCAACATTGATGTATTAAAGCCTTACATTGGCGATTATGATGAGAACCGTGTGAAATTCCTGGTGTGCCAGGAGCACGAGGATGAGATCGCAGACTCCGTAGAGATCATCAAGGGTCTGATCGATTACGCATCCAAATTCGAGAGAGAGCCCATCAGCGTAAGCAAGCTGGTCATCGGTATGAAGTGCGGCGGCAGTGACGGACTGTCCGGTATTACCGCCAACCCTCTGGTAGGACGTTTCTCCGACCTGCTGATCTCTAAGGGCGGTACCACCATCCTGACCGAGGTTCCCGAGATGTTCGGTGCAGAGACCATTCTGATGAACCGTTGTGCCAACGAGGAACTGTTCCACCAGACCGTAGATCTGATCAATGACTTCAAGAATTATTTCAAGAGTCACAATCAGACTATTTACGAGAATCCTTCTCCGGGCAACAAAAAGGGAGGTATCTCCACTCTGGAGGACAAGTCTCTGGGATGTACCCAGAAGTCCGGAAGTGCCCTGGTCAAGGGTGTATTGCAGTATGGTGATACGGTGAAGACTCCGGGACTGAACCTTTTGTCCGCACCGGGCAATGATCTGGTAGCAGCTACCGCACTGGCAGCCGCAGGAGCACATATCGTACTGTTTACCACAGGACGTGGAACTCCTTTCGCATCTCCGGTTCCTACCATGAAGATCGCTACCAACTCCCGTCTGGCAGGCAAAAAGTCCAACTGGATCGATTTCAATGCCGGTGTACTGGTAGAGGATAAGACCATGGAAGAGGAGACCAAGGCTTTGTTTGATCTGGTAGTGGAGACTGCTTCCGGCAAACAGGTATGCAGTGAAGCAGCAGGCTTCCATGATATGGCTATTTTCAAACAGGGTGTAACTCTGTAAAAGATCATACACAAAACGGCGTTCTTTTGTTACAATAAACGGGCAGGAGAACGCCTTTGTTATATAGGAGGAACTATGACAATTCAGGAAATCAAGGCACTTCCCCGTACGGAGGAAGGCATTTTCGACCTGGCAGCCGTGCAGCAGAGTGCAGGTCTGGGCAACATTTATCAGGCGGCGGATCTGGTGTATCCCGTCTATGCGGCCTATGAGACCACGGAGAATAAAAAAGAAGGCTATCCGGATATCATGGCACAGATGCGTGTGCTGAAAAAGCATGCAGAAAGTGAATTCAGTGCTGAAAACGGTGCAGCTTATACCGCAGTCATGCTTCATACCGTAGAGCAGATCAGCCCGGAGATCTACGAGAATTACAGAGAGCTTCTGGACAATTTCCGCAGTGCGGTAAAGCGTATGCTGGAGCAGTATTATGATGCAAAGGAAAATAGGTTTGCCATGGATGCCACATCGGAAAAGGTATTCTGCGATGCCGTACAGAAGGCATGTGCGGAGTATTTATTGTTAGCGGAAAAATATCAGGAGTGCATTAGGTAGAGAACGAGAGGAAACAGCGCATGGAAATCAGACATATTATGCATACTGCCCGTAGTGTGACTATAGAGATCGCAGACGGCGGCAGATATTTTACAAAACAGCCCGTGGAGCTGCGGGTAAACGGTGAGCCGTCACTGACCACAGAGAAGACTATAACTTCCCTGTTTAGCCTTAAGCCGGATCAGAAATATGTGGTGGAAGCTTATGTGAACGGAGAAAAGCAGGGCGAAGTATCTTTCAAGACGGATTATGAGTACGTGACTCTGGATGTGACCAGATTCGGTGCCAAAGGTGACGGTGAGCACGACGATACCCACTTTATCCAGGCTGCCATCATGGCATGCCCGGTGAACAGCAGAGTGTATTTCCCGGCGGGAATCTACCGCATAACCAGCCTGTTCTTAAAGAGCCATATCCGGATTGAGCTGGCAGAGGGCGCGGAGCTGAAGGCCTTTACCGACAGAGAGAAATTCCCTACGTTCCCCGGAATGCTGCAGAGCTATGATGAGACCGACGAGTACAATCTGGGCACCTGGGAGGGCAATCCTTTACCTATGTTCTCCGGCATTATCTGTGGTATCGGTGCAGAGGATGTGGTGATCTATGGGCAGGGTAAGATCAACGGCAATGCTTCCAAAGAAAACTGGTGGAAGGATCCGAAGGTTATGAATATTGCATTCCGTCCCAGACTGTTTTTCATCAGCGGATGTAAAAATGTGACTTTGCAGGGTGTGACCTTCTGCAATTCCCCTTCCTGGACCCTGCATCCCTATTTCAGCAATGATCTGAAATTCATCGGTGTCACCGTGCAGAATCCCAGCGATTCCCCCAACACCGACGGACTGGATCCGGAATCCTGCAAAAATGTGGAGATCCTGGGCGTGCGTTTCTCCCTGGGAGATGACTGTATCGCAGTCAAGAGCGGCAAAATCTACATGGGCAAAAAGCACAAGACTCCCTCCGAGAACATCCACATCCGCCAGTGCCTGATGGAGAACGGTCATGGTGCTGTAACTCTGGGCAGCGAGATGGCAGGCGGCGTGGTGAATCTGACGGTGGAGGACTGCATTTTCCGTCATACGGACAGAGGCCTGCGTATCAAGACCCGTCGCGGCAGAGGAAAAGATGCAATTCTCAGCAATATCATTTTCCGAAATCTGACGCTGGACCATGTGATGACACCGCTGGTGGTCAACTGCTTCTATTTCTGTGATCCCGACGGCAAGACCACTTATGTCCAGTCCAGAGATGTTTACCCTGTGGACGACAGAACACCGCAGGTGAAAAAGATGGTATTTGAAAACATGGAATGTACGAACTGCCATGTGGCAGCTGCGTTCTTCGACGGACTTCCCGAGCAGAAGATCGAGGAAATCTACATGAAGGACATTTCCATCAGCTATGCTGAAGATGCCAAGTGTGATGTCCCCGCCATGTCTGACGGCGTGGAGAAGAGCAGCAAGCGCGGAATGTTTGCCAGAAATGTAGCGAAACTGACACTGGACAATGTGAAGATTGAAGGACAGGTCGGAGAAGCTTACGAACTGGAAGGTGTGGATGAACTGATCAGACGTTGATATAATGAGCGCAAGAGAGCCAGAGGGAGCTTGCTCACTCTCGGCGAACGGTGAAGTGATTGAGTGATGAAATCACGAAATAATGAGCGCAAGAGAGCCAGAGGGAGCTTGCTCACTCTCGGCGAACGGCGAAGCTGATCATGATAGCTGCGAAGCAGGATGTAGAGTGCGATAGCACGGAATTCGTGAGCTCACGCTATAATAGAGATAAGCAGAAGAGAATACGGCCCAGGAGCCGTGTTCGGAATGGAGGAAAATATGCAGTTAGGAATCCGTTTACATGATACGAAAAAGCTTCCTTTTGAGGAGCGTATTGCCAATGTACATGAGCTGGGCTTTGCCTGTGGACATCTGGCTCCGGGCAAGGTGATCAGCGAGTTTCCCACCACGGATGAGGCGCTGACCCCGGGACTTGCCATGTACATGAAAAATGTATTCGCAAAAAATCAGGTGGATGTTGCGGTATTAGGATGCTATTTGAACCTGGCAAACCCCAACCCGGAGCAGCTTGCGAAAATTACCCACCGTTATATGGCACATATCCGTTTTGCTTCCTGGCTGGGCTGCGGTGTCGTGGGAACTGAGACCGGTGCTCCCAACGAGACCTATACCGCGGTACCGGAATGCCACGGAGAAGAAGCATTACAGACCTTTATCACCAACTTACACCCGGTAGTAAAATACGCGGAGCAGATGGGCGTTGTCATGGCCATCGAACCGGTATGGAAGCATATCGTATACAACCCCGCCAGAGCCAGAAGAGTGTTGGATGAGATCAATTCTCCCAACCTTCAGATCATTCTGGATCCGGTGAACCTGCTGGATTACTGCAATTACAAGGATCAGGTGGCTATCGTGGATGAAGCAATCGATCTGCTGGGTGAAGATGTGGCTATGGTACATCTGAAAGACTTTATTCCCGAGGACGGGAAGCTTCGTTCTGTAGGCTGCGGTCTGGGACAGATGGATTATACTTCTGTACTGAAGTTTATGAAGGAGCGCAAGCCCTTTATCCATGCCACTCTGGAGGACACCACACCGGAAAATAACGTGCAGGTGAAAAATTTTATTCAGGGACTCTATGACAATCTGTAAAGATGTGGTATACTCTTTCGAGAGTATTCCCAGTAGATTGGTAGGAACAGTGAATTATGTTAAATGAATTTTCCAGAACAGAATTATTGATCGGCAAGGAAGCCATGCAGCGCCTGTACGGCGCAAGAGTTGCTGTCTTCGGCATCGGCGGTGTCGGCGGTTATGTGGTGGAGGCTCTGGCCCGCAGTGGTGTAGGAGCCTTTGATCTGATCGATGACGATAAGGTCTGTCTGACGAATATTAACCGTCAGATCATCGCTACCAGGAAGACCATCGGCAAATACAAGGTAGATGTCATGGAGGAACGTGTACACTCCATCAACCCGGAGGCACAGGTTACAGTACACAAATGTTTTTATCTCCCGGAGACGGCAGACCAGTTTGATTTTACCCAGTATGATTACGTGGTGGATGCGGTGGATACCGTGACTGCCAAGCTGGAGATCATCATGCGGGCGAAGGAGGCGGGAGTTCCCGTTATCAGCTGTATGGGAGCCGGCAACAAATTAGACCCCACGCAGTTCCATGTGGCGGATATCTACAAGACTACCATGTGCCCTTTGGCGAAGGTCATGCGCAGAGAACTCAAAAAGCGCGGTGTGAAGAAGCTGAAGGTGGTGTATTCTACGGAAAGCCCGGTGAAGCCGCTGGAAAATATGGAAAACAGCTGCAAGACAGGCTGTGTCTGCCCTCCGGGTACCACTCATAAATGCACGGACAGAAGAGCCATCCCCGGCAGTATTTCATTTGTACCGTCTGTAGCGGGCTTGATTCTCGCAGGCGAAGTGATCAAGGATCTGATTGCAGAAAAAGAATAGCTTTTTTATTAACTGTGCGGTATAATTCTATTATGCATGAACCGTTAAAGGTACAAAGGAGGTTGCTTTATTTATGACAGAAGAGGTAAGCAAAGAACAGATCAAAGGGGAAAATGGGACAGGTATTGATGAAGCTAAGCGCCTGAAGGAGAAAAAGGGAGCTAACATGGTAGTCAAGATTCTGGCGATCGTACTGGTACCGCTTATAGCGATCGCAGTCATTGCCATCCTGGCATTGAATTCCGCAGGGGACAGAATTTCCGACGCGATGATGAAGCATGAGCTGGCAGCGACGGAATATGCACTGGAAATGAGCCTGAACAATTCCGCTCCCGGAGACTTTTCATACGAGAACGGAGCACTTTATAAAGGGGAACTGAATCTTACGGACAATAAACAGGTACTCGATGCTTTGAAACAGAATGCCGGTGTGGATGTGGCACTGTTCTGGGGCAGTGATCTGGCTGTGACCAATCTGACCGGAGGTACCATCACTCTGAGTGAAAAAGTGGCTTCCAAGGTACTGGGTGGAGAAAGCTATTTTTCCAATTCCCTGAAGCTGGGGGATACCGGATGCTATGCATATCTGGCACCTTTGAAGAATACCGACGGCACGGTTGTGGGTATTCTGGCTGCCTGTATGCCGGTAAGGGAAGTGAATGCGCTTTACAAAGGGATTGTAACAGGAAGAGCAATAGCGATTCTGATCCTTGTGGCAGCATTCTGTGTCTCCACCTTTATTGTAGTAGGCATGATCTCCAAAGCACTACTGGGTGTAGTAGGTAATCTGGATCAGATCGCAGAGGGTAAATTGAACTTCAAGGTTCCCGATAAGCTGTTAAACCGCAGTGATGAAGTAGGTAAGAGCGCACGGGCTGTATACTCTGTAGTGAACGGCTTTTCCGGAATTATCAGGGATATTCACAATTCCATGCTGGATATGAATGAGTTTACGGGAACGTTCACCAGCAATTTTGACAGCATCGGACAGTCCATTTCTTCTGTAAATACAGCTGTGAATGAGATTGCCCAGGGAGCTACCACACAGGCGGCGGATACCCAGAAAGTCAGCGAAAGCATGAACGAGATGAGCAATGCACTGGGCCGTACGGCAGACAGTGTTAATGCTTTGAGCAGCAGTGCTGCCAACATGAAGGAGAGCAATGCTACCGTGGACAGCACCCTGAAGGAACTGTTGGAGATCAGCTCTCATACACAGCAGTCGGTGGATCAGGTGCAGGAGCAGACCAATATCACCAACGAGTCCGCACAGGCGATTCAGGCAGCTACCGATATCATCGCAGGTATTGCGAACCAGACCAACCTGCTGTCATTAAATGCCAGTATTGAGGCAGCGAGAGCCGGTGAGATGGGCAGAGGCTTTGCAGTCGTAGCGGAAGAGATCCGTGGTCTGGCAGACCAGTCCAGGGAATCCGCAGACAAGATCCGCAGCATCGTGGAGAACCTGATCAGCAATTCCAACCAGAGCGTTCAGATCATGAACGGTGTGGTAGGTGAGATCCATCAGCAGAACGAGAAGCTGGGTACCACGCTGAATGTCTTCAGCACCCTGAACCAGGAGGTTCAGAAGGTAGTCGGTGAGATCAATGTGATCTCCGGCGAGCTGGATCATATTGAGAATTATAAGACGGATGTGGTGGAGAAGATCGACGGACTTACCGAGATCTCCCAGAACAATGCGGCAAGCACCGAAGAGACCGCAGCTACCATGGATCAGCTGGCGGAGATCGTGGAGGATTGCCGACAGGCTACCACACAGCTGAATGAAATTGCGGGTTCACTGAATGCAAATGCGAAGAAATTCCAGCTCGGATAAGATGGAACGGAGCAAATGGAGAAATGAAGAGGGGCACTGTTACAGAAAAAACTGTGGCAGTGCCCTTTTTGGAAAGGAGACAGCCAATGGAGGATACCGCAATATTGGAACTGTATTGGGCGAGGGACGAACAGGCCATCGCAGAGACACAAAAGAGCTACGGAAAATACTGCTATAGTATTGCTTATCATATCCTGCATGACAGAGAAGATACCGAAGAATGTCTGAATGATACCTGGATGCGGGCTTGGAATGCGATTCCACCGAAAAAACCGAATCGTCTGGAGCTGTTTCTGGGAACTATTACCCGGAACTTGTCGTTTGATAGATGGAAGGCGAAAAATGCACAGAAACGTGGGAATGGTATTATGGATACGACACTGGATGAACTGGCAGAGTGCATTCCGGCGGCGCATAACACAGAAGAAGCCGTGGAAGCGGCGGAACTGGAGCGGAGCATCAATGCGTTCCTGCATACACTTTCGGAACAGGAGTGCAATGTATTCCTACGCAGATACTGGTTCGTAGAGGAATATGCGGAGATCGCCGGGCGTTATGGAATGAATCTGAATACGGTGAAGACATCGCTGTTCCGGACCAGAAAAAAACTGCAAAAATATCTGGAACAACAGGGAATCGTCTTATAGACGGAGAAAGAGACGAAAGCGGTGATGAAGGATATGAGCGATTGTAATAAGAACAATAATCAAGATGTGAATTTAAAAGAAGAAAAACTGTTCCGGGCGATGTCCGGAGTGGATGAGGATCTGTTGCTTCGAAGCGAACAGATCAGAAATTCGGGAAGGGTACATAAGTTCCCGATGCGCTATGTGACCCGCATTGCGGCAGCCTGCCTGTGTTTCGTGGTAGCGGGAGTATTGTATATGACAATGAGCAGTACCAAAATGGCAGACAGTACCGGCAATGCGGATACGGCAGCACCACAGATGGCCTACGGTATCACTGAGGATCAGGAGATCCAGGAAGCGGCGGCAATGGCGGAAGCGGAGGCTGCTATGCCGGAGAGTGAGGCTGCGGAGGATAGTGCCAATATGGCTGAAATGACAGACTCTGCTTCGACAGACAGCGGACAGCAGGCAGCATCCGAGAACAGCATAGACGGGCAGAAACAGAGCGGACTGGAGAGCGCGTTATCCGTCAGCGGTAATGAAAGTTCACAGGACAGTACAGAGGCGGCCCCAGAAGAGGATGGAATTCTTAAAAAGAAGGAAAGACAATTACCGAAGAAAATGACAGTGAAAGGACAATAAAGCAATGAGTACGATAGAGAAACACGACATGACCCAGGGAAAGATACTGTTACCCTTAGTATCTTTTACAATCCCGTTGGTACTGGGGAATCTGTTTCAGCTGACCTACAATGCAGCGGACTCCGTCATTGTGGGAAAATATGTAGGAGAACAGGCACTGGCGGCAGTTGGAACTTCCACTCCTATTATGAATATTGCAATCCTGTTGATCAGCGGGATGTGCATGGGAGCCAGTGTGTTGATGAGCTCCCAGTACGGAGCGAAGGATTATGATACTTTATCCAGACAGATCAGTACGACGATGTTAGCTGGCTGCGGGTTTTCCGTAGTGTTTTCACTGCTGATGCTTCTTCTGGCGAATCCGGTGCTTCGGCTCATTCGGGTGCCGGAGACAGCCATACCCGAAGCTGCGGCATATCTTAGGATCATTTTCATGGGCCTGATCTTTACGTTCATGTATAATTTTCTGGCGAATACCATGCGGGCGCTGGGAGACAGCAAGACACCGCTGTATTTTCTGGTGACCAGTGCTTTCCTGAATATCTTTGGAGATTTGTTTTTCGTTGTGGTACTGCGCTGGGGTGTGGCGGGAAGTGCCATTGCCACAGTGTGCAGCGAGGGACTTTGCTGCCTGCTGTGCGGTATATATATTAAGAAAAAGATTCCTCTTTTATGTCTTGGGAAAAAGTGGTGGGTATTCGATAAGAGCCTGCTGGGTAAGACAGTCAGCTACGGCAGTACCAGTGCCATGCAGCAGGTATGTCTGCAGCTGGGAAAACTGATCATACAGTCTGTGGTCAATACGCAGGGTGCTGCGGTCATGGCGGCATTTACCGCGGTGAACCGAGTGGATGATTTTGCCTATACACCACAGCAGAATATCGGACATGCCATGACGACTTTTCTGGCACAGAACAAGGGTGCAGGGCATAAGGAGCGGATGAAGAAGGGATTCCAGACAGGTCTTTTGATCGAACTGGTCTATTCCATCGGATTGTTCTGTGTGATCTGGGGACTGGCTCCGCAGATCATGACATTGTTCGCCGAGGACGGGGATGCACAGGTGGTATCTCTGGGCATCAGTTATCTGCATCTGATCTCCTGGATGTATATTCTGCCGGGATTGACCAATGGTGTGCAGGGATTCTTCCGTGGTATTGGTGATCTGAAAGTGACATTGTACAGCACATTTATGAATATGTTCGGCAGAGTTGTGGCAGTATTTGTAATGATCCGTCTGTTACAGATGGAATTTGCCAGCCTGGCCTGGGCCAATATGGTCGGATGGATCGTGATGCTGTTGTTCGAGGTGCCGCTGCTAGTGAAGTCTATGCGGAACGGCGAGTGCGGATAGAGTTAAGGATAGGAAATTTTACATGAAGTATGGAAAGATCGTAGAGGGAAAATTCATTGACCGTCCCAACCGGTTTATTGCCCATGTGGAGATTGCAGGGAAAGCGGAGACGGTGCATGTGAAAAATACCGGAAGATGCAGGGAACTTTTGCTCCTTGGGGCAGCGGTGCGTCTGGAACAGTCGGATAATCCGGCAAGAAAGACATTGTATGACCTGGTGGCTGTTTATAAAGACAGGATCGGCTGGATCAACATTGACAGTCAGGCACCGAATAAGGTCGTGAAGGAATGGCTGGAGGCGCAGGACTATGATGTGGTCAGACCGGAGTATACCTATGGAAATTCCCGCATTGATTTCTATCTGGAAAAAGGGGAGCACAAAATACTCATGGAAGTGAAAGGCTGTACTCTGGAGATCAACGGCATCGGCTATTTTCCCGATGCACCCACGGAGCGTGGGGTGAAGCATCTGCGGGAACTGGCCGTAGCGAGACAGGAAGGATATGAATGTGTGGTTGCCTTTGTGATTCAGATGGAAGGAGTGACGGAAGTACGTCCTTATGTGGAAATGCAGCCGGAATTTGGTACCGCTCTGGCGGAAGCCGAGGCCGCTGGGGTGAAGGTGTTGTTTTTGCCATGCAAGGTGGGTAGAGACTGGCTGAAGATAGATGGAAAGTTAGTAAAGAAATGCTATCAAATCCCCGTAGCCCTTGGCAAGGTATAAGAAACGCGGCACGCTCGTACTTTAGTACGATGCGCTCCTGTCGCAGAG
>OGGD01001244.1_pt1 | contig 13414 bp, 10 predicted proteins | sample 1571091 | NCBI WGS metagenome assembly OGGD01 (sample SAMEA2582073, study PRJEB24529) | metagenome | biome: Human gut stool | place: China | collected 2011
TGGGTACAATGATTCAACAATATAACCTCAAGGAAGAAGATTTTCGTGGTGAACGGTTTGCGCATATCCCCGGACAGTTGAAAGGGAATAACGACTTATTGTGTCTCACACGTCCCGACGTGATTCAGGATATTCATCGTAAATACTTGGAAGCAGGTGCGGATATCATCGAAACCAATACATTCAGTTCGACTACGGTTTCTATGGCAGATTATCACGTGGAAGAATATGTGCGTGAAATAAATCTTGCAGCTGTAAAACTGGCGCGTGAACTGGCTGATGAATATACTGCAAAGAATCCTGATAAACCGCGTTTTGTAGCCGGTTCCGTTGGACCTACCAATAAGACCTGCTCTATGAGTCCGGATGTGAACAACCCGGCTTATCGTGCCTTGACTTATGATGAACTGGCGGCAGCTTACCAACAGCAAATGGAAGCTATGCTTGAAGGTGGAGTGGATGCCATTCTGATTGAGACGATATTTGATACGTTGAATGCCAAGACCGCTATTTTTGCTGCAGAACAAGCAATGAAAGTAACAGGTGTTGAGGTGCCGGTCATGTTATCTGTTACCGTGTCTGATGTAGGCGGAAGAACATTGTCCGGTCAGACGCTGGATGCATTTCTTGCTTCTGTGCAACACGCCAATATCTTTTCTGTCGGTTTGAACTGCTCGTTCGGGGCCCGACAGTTAAAGCCTTTCCTTGAACAGTTGGCTGTCCGCGCACCTTATTATATAAGTGCTTATCCAAATGCGGGTTTGCCGAACAGTCTCGGCAAGTATGATCAAACTCCTGCGGATATGGCCCATGAGGTGAAAGAATATATCCAGGAAGGATTAATCAATATTATCGGTGGTTGTTGTGGAACAACGGATGCGTATATTGCCGAATATCCGGCTCTGGTAGAAGGTGCCCGACCGCATATACCGGCTCCTAAACCTGATTGTATGTGGCTTTCCGGCCTTGAGCTGTTGGAAGTGAAACCGGAAATAAACTTTGTAAATGTCGGAGAACGCTGTAATGTGGCCGGTTCGCGTAAATTCCTTCGTCTGATAAATGAAAAGAAATATGATGAAGCGTTGTCTATTGCCCGTCAACAGGTAGAAGACGGAGCTTTGGTGATTGACGTCAATATGGATGATGGATTGCTGGACGCTAAGGCAGAGATGACAACGTTCCTCAATCTTATCATGTCCGAGCCGGAGATTGCACGTGTACCTGTGATGATCGATTCCTCTAAATGGGAAGTTATCGAAGCCGGATTAAAATGCCTTCAGGGGAAATCGATCGTTAACTCTATTTCTCTGAAAGAAGGCGAAGACAAATTCCTTGAACACGCCCGGATTATCAAGCAATATGGAGCTGCGGCCGTAGTAATGGCTTTTGATGAAAAAGGACAGGCTGACACTGCTGCGCGTAAAATAGAAGTTTGCGAGCGTGCTTATCGTCTTTTGGTTGATGAAATAGGTTTTAACCCTCACGATATTATTTTCGATCCGAATGTGCTTGCCGTAGCTACGGGTATCGAAGAGCATAACAACTATGCGGTGGACTTCATCGAAGCTACCGGTTGGATTAAGAAAAACCTTCCCGGAGCGCATGTCAGCGGGGGAGTAAGTAACCTTTCTTTCTCTTTCCGTGGTAACAATTATATCCGTGAAGCCATGCACGCTGTGTTCCTTTACCATGCCATACAGCAAGGAATGGATATGGGGATTGTGAATCCGGGAACTTCTGTACTTTATAGTGATATACCGGTAGATATTCTTGAAAAGATAGAGGATGTTGTCTTGAATCGTCGCCCCGACGCTGCCGAACGCCTGATTGAACTGGCGGAAGCTTTAAAGGCAACTTCTGGCGAAGCTGCCGGACAACAGGCTGTGAAGCATGATGCATGGAGGGATGAATCCGTTCAGGAACGTCTGAAATATGCTTTGATGAAAGGTATCGGAGATTATCTCGAACAAGACTTGGCAGAAGCATTGCCACTCTATGATAAAGCAGTCAATGTGATTGAAGGTCCGTTGATGGACGGAATGAATTATGTAGGCGAGCTTTTCGGTGCAGGAAAGATGTTCCTGCCTCAAGTGGTGAAGACTGCCCGTACAATGAAGAAGGCTGTTGCTATTCTGCAACCGATTATCGAGTCGGAAAAAGTAGAAGGAACGACTTCTGCCGGAAAGGTATTGCTTGCCACAGTGAAAGGTGATGTACACGATATCGGTAAGAATATTGTTGCCGTGGTAATGGCTTGCAATGGCTATGAGATTGTCGACTTGGGAGTAATGGTTCCCGCAGAAACTATCGTTCAGCGCGCTATTGAGGAAAAAGTAGACATGATAGGTCTTAGTGGCCTGATTACTCCGTCTCTGGAGGAAATGGCCCATGTAGCTATCGAACTGGAGAAAGCCGGACTGGATATACCTCTTCTGATTGGTGGAGCTACTACGTCTAAGATGCACACGGCGCTGAAAATTGCTCCGGTCTATCACGCTCCGGTGGTGCACCTTAAAGATGCTTCTCAGAATGCAAGTGTCGCTTCCCGTTTATTGAATCCGCAATTAAAGGCTGAATTGGTAAATGAACTGGAGGCGGAATATGAGGCACTTCGTGAAAAGAGCGGATTACTGCGCCGTGAAACCGTTTCACTGGAAGAAGCACAGAAAAATAAGTTAAACCTATTTTAAAACAGTGTCACAATGAAAAAGATTTTCTCTTTCTTATGCCTCTTCATGGCAATAGTTGCAATGAGCTCATGTTCTTCTGCAAAAGAAGAAAAAGGAACGTCCGGAACCGGAAATGCTGCATTGGATAATATCTTTGAGCGTAAAAGCGTACGCACTTATCTGAATAAGGGAGTGGAGAAAGAGAAGATTGATTTGTTGCTTCGTGCCGGAATGGCTGCCCCTTCGGGTAAAGACGTCCGTCCGTGGGAATTTGTCGTTGTGTCCGACCGTGCCAAACTGGATTCAATGGCTGCCGCACTTCCGTATGCCAAGATGTTGACGCAGGCTCGTAATGCAATTATTGTTTGCGGTGATTCCGTGAAATCTTCCTATTGGTATCTGGACTGCTCTGCTGCTGCCCAAAACATCCTTTTGGCTGCCGAAAGTCTGGGACTTGGTGCTGTGTGGACAGCCGCTTATCCTTATGAAGACCGTATGCAGGTGGTGCGTAAATATACCGGTCTGCCTGAGAATATCCTTCCGCTTTGTGTCATTCCGTTCGGTTATCCCGCTACCAAAGAGAATCCGAAACAGAAATTTGACGAGAAAAAGATACATTATAATCAGTATTAGTAAACAAAAATTTTGTCTTTTCAATAATTTCCTTACATTTGCGTCTAAATTGATTAAAATCTGATACGCAAATGTTTGGAATAGACGACCCTTTTATTATTCTGCCTTACCTGCTTTCGGTGGTATGTGTGATTTTTGCTGCCTGGTTTGGGCTGAAATATTGGAATAAGGACGACGAAAAAGACGAAACACGATGAATACATTTACACTCAGTTTGATTGTGATAGGCTATCTGCTATCACTTGCTTATCTTGGTTTTTTAGGGTATAAAAAGACAACGAGTACCAGTGACTATCTGGTAGGCGGGCGTCAGATGAATCCTATCGTTATGGCACTTTCTTATGGTGCCACGTTTATTTCCGCATCTGCTATTGTGGGCTTCGGGGGAGTGGCTGCCGCTTTCGGTATGGGTATCCAGTGGCTCTGTTTCCTCAATATGTTTATCGGGGTTGTTATTGCTTTTATCTTTTTTGGTTTGCGCACCCGGCGTATGGGGGCTAAACTGAATGTCAGTACTTTCCCGCAATTGTTAGGACGTCATTTTCGCTCACGTAATATCCAAGTCTTTATTGCTGCTGTGATTTTTATAGGGATGCCGCTTTATGCCGCAGTTGTGATGAAGGGCGGAGCCGTATTTATCGAACAGATCTTTCAGATTGACTTCAATATCTCTTTATTGATCTTCACGCTGGTGATTGCCGCTTATGTGATTGCCGGAGGAATGAAGGGAGTGATGTATACGGACGCTTTGCAGGCAGTCATTATGTTTGCTTGTATGTTGTTCCTGCTTTTCTCTTTGTATCAGGTGCTTGATATGAACTTTACGGAGGCTAATAAGGAACTGACTGCTATTGCTCCTCTGGTTCCGGAAAAGTTTAAGGCATTGGGACATCAGGGGTGGACTGCGATGCCTGTCACGGGTTCTCCACAATGGTATTCGTTGGTTACTTCTCTTATTCTGGGTGTTGGAATCGGATGTCTGGCGCAACCGCAGCTAGTAGTCCGTTTCATGACGGTGGAAAGTAGCAAGCAGTTGAACCGTGGTGTGTTTATCGGTTGTTTCTTTTTGATTATAACCGTAGGTGCTATTTATCATGCCGGAGCACTGAGTAATCTTTTCTTTCTGAAAACAGAAGGGGCGATTGCTACGGAAGTCGTACAGGATATTGATAAGATTATTCCATATTTTATTAATAAGGCAATGCCCGATTGGTTTGCCGCACTATTTATGCTGTGCATCCTTTCGGCAAGTATGTCGACGTTGAGTTCACAGTTTCATACAATGGGTGCGTCGGTCGGCTCGGATATTTATGGTACGTATAAGCCTCGCTCCCGTGGCAAACTCACGAATGTGATTCGTTTGGGAGTGTTATTCTCTATCTTGGTCAGCTATATTATTTGCTATATGTTGCCCCATGATATTATTGCCCGTGGAACTTCTATTTTTATGGGAATCTGTGCGGCAGCTTTCCTCCCTGCCTATTTCTGTGCGCTTTATTGGAAGCGGGCGACGAAACAAGGGGTAATAGCGAGTCTTTGGGTAGGAACTCTTGGAAGTCTTTTTGCTCTGGTATTTCTACATCAGAAAGAATCGGCTGCATTGGGTATCTGCAAGGCGTTGTTCGGACGGGATGTACTGATAGAAACATATCCGTTCCCGGTGATTGACCCGATATTGTTTGCATTACCTTTATCAGTCCTGGCTATTGTCGGAATCAGTCTGTTGACTTACAAAAAGTATTAAGCTTTAATTTTCTTCTTATAAGATTCGTACCGTGACACAATGTCACGAACGAAGTTATAAGTTTCTATACCACGGAAATACCCGTTTTTACAGACAGGATCAGTGAAGTATTCTTCATTGCTTTTAAGCAGGATGAAATTTTCTACATTATCTTTCCACACCAGTTTGTTCTTTCCGTATTTCTCTGCCAATGCCATGGCGTCATAGATATGTCCTAAACCGGCATTGTAAGAAGCGAGGATAAAATTGAGGCGTTCTTCTTTATCGGGAATCATACTGAAACTGCGGTCGGTAGCGGCAATATACTTGATAGCTGCCTTTATGCTTTCTTCCGGATTCTGTTCCTTTCCCGGAGGTACTCCCATAGCCCGGGCGGTGGCAGGCATTAGTTGCATTAAGCCTTTGGCTCCTGCCCATGAAACAGCTGTTGTGTCAAAATTGGATTCCGTATAAGCTAATGATGCAAGCATACGCCAATCCCAGCCGATTTCTTTGGAGTATTTTCTGAACAAATCGTCATAATGGGATATTTTTCCTTCTTTTAATGAAAGGATAGGAGAGTGGGGCATCATTTTACTGTTTTCAAAATAACGTTTCATACTTGCTGTATAAGCCGGAGAAGTCATGTTCTCCTGATGCCATTTTGTAGCTGCGGCTGCCAGTTCGGGACTGTCTTTTCGTACAGCCCATGAAGAACGTTGGTCGAAACTGACGGACAAATCGATATTCAGATTAGGATAGTAGGTCTTGTTCAGTTTCGCTAAGTCATTGTCGGCTACCGTATAGGGAATTTTACCTTGTGCTACTTGCGTGATCAGGTCTTCCACAGTAATACTGTCACTGGTAACTTTGTGGATATGAATACCTCCTCCCAGTTCATTATTCAGATTGACAAGCCGGTCGTAATATTTCCCCGGCTTAACATATATGTCTTTTCCTACCAGCTCGGTTACATCTTTCAGAGACTTGCTTTTTCCCTGTTGCACAATCACTTGATGAGTAATGATATCTTCCCCGCAATAGAGGATACTGTCTTTCCATTCTTTTGTGATAGGCAGGTTGTAGGCAATCATATCTCCTTCGCCAGCCAATAACTTGCGGATTAATTCATCCACACTGTTGGCAACTTCAATCCTGAGCTTCAATCCCATACTTTTGGCGAATTGCTCACTAAGTTCATATTGAAAACCCATTTCCTGTCCACGATAGTTGAAATATGAAGTTGAACTGTAAAGCGTCAATACAACCAATTCTCCGCTATCTTTTATCTGCGAAAGATCGCGTACATTTTCATTCACCTTGTTATGTTGTTTATTTCGGCAACCTAACATGCAGCAGAACAACACAAGGAGTAGAGGGATAATCAGGTTTTTGGCATTCATATTTGACGTTTTACTTTTCATTTTCAACTTACCATTCTCAACCCCTTAAGTGCTTCTTGATGTACATTGTCAGTATATCAATGGCTACTTTATTGCTTCCGCCTTCGGGTACGATAAGATCGGCATAGCGCTTGCAAGGTTCGATAAATTGCAGGTGCATGGGCTTGAGAACGCGTGTGTAACGTTCCATTACAGCTTCTGCTGTACGTCCCCGTTCGATAACGTCTCTTTGAATAACACGTATCAGGCGTTCATCCGGGTCGGCATCTACAAATATTTTGAGATCCATTATGTTGCGTAGTTTCTTATCGCATAAAGCAAGAATCCCTTCAATGATAACTACTTCGCGAGGTTCAATATGAATTGTTTCAGGCTGGCGGGTACAAGTCAGATAGGAATAGGTTGGTTGTTCGATGCTTTTTCCTTCTTTCAGCATCATGACATGTTTGGAGAGCAAACTCCACTCAAAGGCATCCGGATGATCGAAGTTAATGTTCTGGCGTTCTTCCACCGGGACGTGACTACTGTCTTTGTAGTATGAATCCTGAGGTAACAATACTACCTCCCCTGCAGGAAGGCTTTCTACAATTTTTCGTACGACGGTGGTTTTTCCGGAGCCTGTTCCGCCTGCTATTCCTATAATTAACATCTCTTTAAGTGTATATTTAAACCAAATAGAGTAAATTTGCATTGTTTATGCAGTGCATTGACCAGGCAAATATAGAAACAATTCATTAAAATAACAACGTAATGGTAAAACACATTGTATTATTTAAGTTAAAAGACGAAGTTTCAGCAGAGGAGAAACTTGTAGTCATGAATAAATTTAAGGAGGCAATAGAAGCGCTTCCGGCTAAAATTCCGGTGATCCGTAAGGTCGAAGTCGGATTGAATATGAATCCCGGAGAAACGTGGAACATAGCGCTGTATAGTGAATTTGATACGCTGGAAGATGTGAAGTACTATGCGACGCATCCCGACCATGTGGCAGCCGGAAGGATTTTGGCTGAGACAAAGGAAAGCCGTGCGTGTGTAGATTATGAATTATAATCCCCTAATTATTGAAAATGAAAAAGTTAATTTCTTCACTGCTTTTAAGCTTTGTTGTATGTGTTTTGCAAGCGCAGATCAAAGATCCGGTAAAGTTCAAGACTGAGTTCAATACTCTTTCTGACACGGAAGCGGAGATTGTATTTACCGCTGCCATTGATAAAGGGTGGCATGTGTATTCTACCGAACTTGGAGATGGCGGACCTATTTCTGCAACGTTTAATGTTGATAAAACGTCTGGCATAGAGCTACTGGGAAAACTGAAACCGGTTGGCAAAGAGGTCGCCACTTTCGACAAGTTGTTTGAAATGAAGGTGCGTTATTTTGAGAATACGGCTAAATTCATTCAGAAGGTGAAGCTCACAGGTGGAGCTTATGAAATAGAAGGTTATCTGGAGTATGGAGCTTGTGACGATGAAAGTTGTCTTCCTCCTACTGAAGTGCCGTTTAAGTTTTCCGGAGTAGCGAAGACAGCTAATGCTGCTGCAGCTAAAGCGGAACAACCGGAAAAAAAGGAAGTTGAGAAAAAAGAAGAGGCGGCTCCTGTTGTTTCTAAGGATACTGTAGCTATGATGGAACTGGTTCCTGCCACTACAACAGATGCATCTACGGGGATTCAACCTGCCGTTGCATCCGGTGAGCTCTGGAAACCGGTCATTAGTGAACTGCAAGCGTTAGGTGAAGAACATACGCAGGGAGATATGTCCTGGATTTATATTTTTGTGACAGGTTTCTTAGGCGGACTATTAGCTTTGTTTACTCCGTGTGTATGGCCGATTATTCCTATGACGGTCAGCTTCTTCCTGAAGCGTAGTGAGGACAAGAAGAAAGGGATTCGTGATGCGTGGACTTATGGTGCGTCTATTGTTGTTATTTATGTGGCATTAGGCTTGGCTATAACATTGATCTTCGGTGCCAGTGCCTTGAATGCCTTATCTACTAATGCAATTTTCAATATTCTCTTCTTCCTGATGTTGGTAGTGTTTGCCGTTTCGTTCTTCGGAGCATTTGAGATTACATTGCCTTCGAAGTGGAGTAATGCGGTAGATAGTAAAGCGGAATCGACTACGGGATTACTGAGTATTTTCCTAATGGCATTTACACTTTCGTTGGTGTCTTTCTCTTGTACAGGTCCGATTATCGGATTTTTGTTGGTACAGGTTTCCACAACGGGAAGTATAGTAGCTCCGGCAATTGGAATGCTGGGATTCGCCATTGCTTTGGCGTTGCCGTTTACTCTTTTCGCTTTATTTCCATCGTGGCTGAAATCTATGCCGAAATCGGGAGGTTGGATGAATGTGATCAAGGTAACACTGGGCTTCCTTGAACTTGCATTTGCACTTAAATTCTTATCGGTTGCCGATTTGGCTTATGGCTGGAGACTGCTTGATCGTGAAACTTTCCTTGCTTTATGGATTGTTATTTTTGCTTTACTTGGATTTTATCTGTTGGGTAAGATCAAGTTCCCGCATGATGATGATGATAATAAGGTAGGTGTTACCCGCTTCTTCATGGCACTTGTTTCTTTGGCATTTGCGGTATATATGGTTCCTGGTCTATGGGGAGCACCGTTGAAAGCTGTCAGTGCGTTTGCTCCGCCTATGCAGACGCAGGATTTCAATTTGTATAAGAATGAAGTACATGCCAAATTTGACGATTATGATTTAGGAATGGAGTATGCACGTTTGAATGGTAAGCCTGTAATGCTCGACTTTACCGGATACGGTTGTGTCAATTGTCGTAAAATGGAGGCTGCTGTTTGGACTGACCCGAAGGTGAGCGACTTAATTAATAACGATTATGTATTGATAACTCTCTATGTAGATAATAAAACTCCGCTGACCGAACCTGTGAAGATTGTCGAGAACGGAACAGAACGTACCTTGCGTACTGTCGGTGACAAATGGAGTTATCTGCAACGTGTGAAGTTCGGTGCCAATGCACAGCCTTTCTACGTATTGCTGGATAATCAGGGAAAACCGTTGAACAAGTCGTATGCTTATGATGAAGATATTCCCAAGTATATCGAGTTTCTGCAAACTGGATTGGAAAATTACAAGAAGGAGAGATAATCTCCTTCTTAAAGGTTCTTCTTCAAATTTGCTGGTAAGGTGAATTAGTAAAATAATGATTTGCTAGCTTATAGTCGATAGTATCCTCCATTCTCCTCCTTCGGGAAGGAGGAGTCCCCGTAGGGGGAGGTGGTAGGTGAATGTGTAAGTGAACTGCCCCCAATAGTTAGACACAAAACTATTGGGGGCAGTTCATTCTTTTTGAGGTAGCCTCACTATTGTCAAGTATGTTTTCTACCAGTTTCTTTTCACTGTACGATAGCCGTAACCGATAATCACAAGGAAACAGATAAAAGGTAGAATGAATGAAACGTTGACTGCCGGCAACCAACCGATTTCTTTCATATCAATAATGCTTGCTTGCAATGGAGGAAGAATAGAACCTCCGAGAATAGCCATAATAAGTCCGGCTGCTCCGAATTTTGCGTCATCTCCAAGACCTTTTAAGGCAATACCGTAAATAGTGGGGAACATTAGAGACATGCAGGCGGATACGGCTACCAGGCAATAGAGTCCATAAATATTTTGAAGGAAGATAGTACCTAAGGTGAAAATTCCTCCGAAAATAGCCAGAATCATTAATAATTTTCCTGCATTCAGATAACGCAGAATGAAAGTACAAATGAAACGGCTGATACAGAAAATAATCATTGCTATGATATTGTATTGCTGCGAAAGCACTTCCGCACTCTTTTCGTCCATGCCGAATTCCGGTGACATAAACAGGCGGGTACCATATTGGATTATAAAAGTCCAGCACATGATTTGTGCACCTACATAAAAAAACTGAGCAATCACACCTTCGCGATAACGTGTTTGGGTGAAAATACGTTTTAATGTCGGGAAGAAGTCTATTTTATGGTTCTGATCTCCGTTCTTTGGCATTTTTACGAATCGTATCAATAGAAGCATAGCTACGATAATCAGACCGATGATGAGATAAGGGGCGATTAGCACTGCAAGATCGCTCTCTTTGATTGCCTGAAATTCACTCTCATTGAGTAAAGCACGTTCTTCAGTACCCATTGGATGTAATTTGGCTTGAATGAATTGCATGGCTACATACATTCCGAGCAATGAACCCATTGGGTTGAAAGATTGGGCAAGATTCAAACGTCTTGTGGCAGTATCTTCTGTTCCCATAGAAAGAATGTATGGATTACAGCTTGTCTCCAGAAATGAGAGTCCGCAAGTCAAGATAAAGTAAGCTATCAGAAACGGGTAATATTCTCCTGTCATTTTAGCAGGGAAGAATAGGAATGCTCCAAAAGCATACAGACCAAGACCTAGCAGAACACCTGCTTTATAAGAATATTTGCGGATGAACATGGCAGCCGGAAAAGCCATGGCAAAGTAGCCTCCATAAAAAGCGACTTGTACTAACGCTCCGTCGGTAGCACTCATCCTGAAGATTTTGGAGAATGCCTTTACCATTGGGTTGGTGATATCGTTTGCAAATCCCCATAACGCAAAACAAGAAGTGATGAGAATAAAAGGGATAAGATAATTGATGCCATCTTTTGACAGGATGGACTGTTTGATGTGTTTCATGGTTCTTTTGGGATATTTTTAGGTATTATATAAATGGAACATTCTCTCCATTGGTTTCCATTTTTCCGCGGAACTCATTCCGGGAGCGGCTTGTTGGAAGATAGCCATGTATTCCTCCCATTCCTGTTGGCGGGGAAGAGTATTCAGGCGTGCCATTGCTGTGTCCCAGTCGAAGTCAACGGGAGTTTCGACAATCATAAACAAGCGTGTGCCAAGAATATAGATTTCCATTTCGAGGATGCCTACTTCCCGGATACCTGCAAGGATTTCAGGCCATGCCTCCGCTTGACTATGTCTTTTCCGATATTCGGCAATCAATTCCGGAGAATCGCGCAAGTCAAGAGTCTGACAATATCTTTTGACTGGGACACTGTAAGATTGGACCTGATAACCGGTTTTAGGTGTTTCCATATACTTTTTATTTTTTAGGATAATATACTTGAGGTGTGACACTTCGGCTTACAATCTCTCTTAATTCCCGGAGGTCGGAAATTTCTCCCTTAGCCATTGCTTGTGTCAGAATATTACCTATGGCAGTAGCCTCGACAGGACCGGCGTAAACAGGGATATTGAGTGCATCGGCTGTAAGCTGGTTGAGTAATTTATTCTGCGAACCTCCTCCAATGATGTTTAATTGGCGGATCGGGGAGGGGAGACAATGGTTAAGCTTTTCTACTGCCTGTTGGTATTTGAATGCTAATGATTGGAGTACACATTTAACGGTTTCCGCTTTGCTTTGAGGAATGTGCAGAGAGTGATCCCGGCAATAATTCATAAGAGCTGTCTCCATATTTTCCGGATTCATGAATTCCGGAGCGTCAACAGGGATGATTGTATCAGTTTCCACTTCGGCAGCTTGTGGTATGATTGTATCATAATGTTGTTCTTCTCCACGTGCTTTCCATTCACTCATCAAGCGTTGTAGAATCCATAGTCCTGTGATATTTTGCAGGAAGCGGATGCGGCCTCCAACACCTCCTTCATTGGTGAATTCGGCTTTCCGTGCTTCTTCTGTCAATATCGGTTCATTGACTTCAACGCCCAAAAGCGACCACGTACCGGAACTTAGAAAAGCGATAGGAGTTTCTGTTGCCGGAACGGCTGCAACGGCACTGGCTGTGTCATGAGAACCTACGGCTATTACATCTACTGCACCCAGTCCGGTTTCCCGTGCAATATCCTCTTTTAAAGTTCCTCTGATAGTTCCCGGTTGGATAATTTCACCAAACAGATGCTCGGGAAGTTCTAATGCACGAATTGTTTCTTGTGACCAGTTTCGTCGTTTTGCGTCAAGTAATTCCGAAGTGGAAGCGATGCAATATTCATTATTGGCTATTCCGGTCAGGAAGTAACTGAAAAGGTCGGGCATGAACAGAAGTTGGTGGGCAATCTCTAATTGGGGATCCCGGTTCTGTTTCATACTATAAAGTTGGAATAGCGTGTTGATAGCCATGACCTGTATTCCGGTAGTAGTATAGTGTTGCTGTTCATCCAGAACCTTGAATACCTTTGCCGGCATTCCGTCTGTTCTTGCATCCCGGTAACAGATAGGGTTACTTAGCAAATTTCCATTTTTATCAATCAATCCGAAATCTACGCCCCACGTGTCGATACCAATTCCCTTGACGGTATATCCTTTTTGGGCAGCCAGCTTCAGTCCGGTTTTCATGTCTTCGAATAGGGCAGGAAAATCCCAGTAGACATGATTTCCTAATTTTACCTGACGGTTGGAGAAGCGGTGAACTTCTTCCAGTTCCAGCTTTCCATGGAGAAGGGAGCCGGCGATAATTCGTCCGCTACCTCCTCCAAAGTCTGCTGCTAAGTATGTGTTTTTAATGTTGTCTTTCATGGTATGGTATGTACGGATACTATTTTGTTTTCTTTCCTAATACATAGATTTCCAAATCTTCTATTTCTGCCGGTGTCAATACTGAATAATCGCCTCCGGACTGAACAATAATACGGCAAGCCATTTCGAAGAAGGTAGCTCGTTCGTACACTTGATTAAAGTCTTTTCCGCAGACAACTTGTCCGTGGTTGGTCAATAAGACGGAGTTGTGTTCCAACATGGCTTCAACTACTGCTTTGGCCAGTTCGGGTGAGCCGGGACGATAATATGGAATCACAGGTATTTCTGAACCTACATGGCAGGGAATTTCTGCTGTTACATTAAAATTAGTCGGCTTGTTTTTCATGCAGGAGATAGCCGTGGCATACTCTGACTGGAAGTGAAGTACCACATTTACATCCGGGCGTTCGCGGAGAATACCCAAATGGAATGTACTTTCCATAGAAGGTTTTACACCATTAGTC
>OGGD01001253.1_pt1 | contig 13355 bp, 9 predicted proteins | sample 1571091 | NCBI WGS metagenome assembly OGGD01 (sample SAMEA2582073, study PRJEB24529) | metagenome | biome: Human gut stool | place: China | collected 2011
GCTCATTAAATCATCTGTCCCATTTATCGCAAAGTGAATTAATCTGATCTGTAAACTTCGCAAGATCCTTATTAGCACCGCCCTCATTGTGTGCAATAACACTCATAAGTCTCTTACCAGCCGCAACAAGCCTGTCAAATACACTCTTATTACGCTTATTAACCGTTGTTCTTCTGCTCTTCTTCTCCTTATTGCCCTCAGTAATCATCTGTCCTGTAATCAGATCAAATGAAGCGCCGGTATATGGAGCATATGCATCGAAACCATATTCTTCTTTAAGACATTGTGTAAATTCTTCACATACACTGTCCTCACCGTGTACAACGAATACCTTTCTTGGCTTATTGGTAAATGCATTCACCCAATGAATCAGACCGTCTTTATCAGCGTGTCCGCTTGAACCCGGAAGCTGTGCAATCTCTGCTTTTACCTGAATTGGCTCACCAAATAACTTAATCTCGTCAATTCCGTCAACAATAATTCGTCCTGTTGTACCATTGGCCTGATAACCTACAAAAAGTATCGTACACTCTGGTCTCCACAGATTGTGCTTTAAATGATGTCTTATTCGTCCGGCCTCACACATACCAGATGCTGATATGATTACCTTAGGGTTAGTATCAAAATTAATCATCTTGGACTCTTCACTTGATATGGCATATTTAAGCCCCGGAAAAGATAAAGGATTAATCCCCTGTCTTACAAGTTCAATCGCTTCTTCATCAAAGCACTGCTCTACATTCTTACTAAATACCTCTGTAGCTTCAATTGCAAGAGGGCTGTCGACATACACATCAAAATCCCTGTCCATAAGTCTATCCGCTTTTATCTTTCTTATATGATATAAAAGCTCCTGTGTTCTTCCAACCGCAAATGATGGTATAACAACATTACCGCCTCTGTCAAATGTACGCTTGAATACTTTGACAAGCTCAGCCACATAATCAGGTGTTCCATTATGGCTTCTGTTGCCATAAGTTGACTCCATAACAACATAATCTGCATCTGCAACTGTTGCAGGGTCCTTGGTTATCGGCTTATGAACATTGCCTATATCTCCAGAGAATACAAGCTTTCTTTCAACCCTGCCCTCTGGTGTATCTTCTGATGCCCATACTTCAATACTGGCAGAACCAAGCAGATGTCCTACATCTCTTAATCTTATGCTCACATTATCATCAATCTTTACAACCTTATCATATTCAAGACCAACGAACTGCTTCATAACCTCATATACTGCTTTTGCATCATATAATGGAATAAATTCCTTTAAAGTGCCATTAGAACGCTTAGCCTTTCTGTTACGCCACTCAGCTTCAAACATCTGTATATGTGCACTATCCCTTAACATTATGTCACATAGCTGTACTGTCGCCTCTGTACAGTATATTTTTCCCCTGAAACCATTCACATAAAGAAGTGGAATAAGTCCTGAATGGTCAATATGTGCGTGGGTAAGAAGCACATAATCAACATCACACGCTGGAATTGGAAGTTCCTGATTCTCATACACATCATTGCCTTGCTCCATTCCACAATCAATTAAAATGTTCTTGTCTGCCACTTGTAGATAATGACAGCTTCCTGTCACCTCGTGATCTGCTCCTAAAAATGTTATTCTCATAAGCATACCCCCAGTCCAATATTCAATTAACGCAATCCTGTTTAATATATGAAACACAGCCTTCTTCTATGTTCTATATTTTGTTAGATTTATTATAACATTTTATTCATTCTTTGTATATTTAATATTAGAAAATGTAACATCTGCATTTCTTGATACGAACATTCCTACATATACATGAGCTGGGTCAATTGCAGTAAGCTTAAAATCATATCCGCCTGTAATAACATCACCCTTTCCAAACTTAGCCGCATATCCGTCAGAAGAAGATGAAAGCATAAGCTCATACTCCCCACCTTCTTTTATAACCTCATTCGTATCTTTTCCAAGCACAAGCTGTCCACTTCGTCTTGCAAATGTAGCTGTCGCCTTCTCACCTCTTGTTATAAATAATGGTGCGGCGGCAACATAATCTCCTAGTATGTCAGGCATATTCTTATCAATATAGCAGTCATCTCTTACCATAAGCCCGAAAGATACCTGATCATTAGCAAATATTTTATTGACCTTAACTGTTGCTGTAAGAGTAAAATGTTCTGTTATATCAACTTTTTTATAATACATAGCAATGCCGTCTGTCACAGCAGATATCTTGCCTCTGTTATTTCTGACAGCTATGTTCATATCTCCATTATCATCTTCTCCAAGAGTAAAGTCTGTATCATCAACCTCTCCTAATACATCACCAAATACAGCCGCCTTATACTCATCATAATCTTTAAACAGTCTGCTGTCTGGAAGCTTATCACTGAATACAACTGGAACATAATCTTTATTAGATACAAGAAACTCCTCTTTATAATCTAATGGGTTGTTATCAATGTTCACAACATTTTCTGACAGACCACTTATATTAAGCTCTTTCACTGCTGACATTATCATATAAGCATTAACCCTTGCTCCCCATATGTTAGTATGCGTATTATCAACACTCAGCTTATTATTCGATGGCCACGCATGAAGATATATTGTATTATCAGATCCTAACTTTTCATATTCATCCCTGGTAAGCTGTGTCATATCTATAACCGGAACGCCAACGGCTTTTCCTAATTCTCTTACTGCAAGTGCATAATCTCCGCCTTTATACTGTGCAACGTCCTGTGTAATATGAAGTTCTGTGGCTTTCCATTCGCCAGATGCACTTCTTCTTACAATAGGAGTACAAAGTATAGGATAACAGCCTGCATTCCTTGCTTTCCTGATATAATTAACATATAAAGAATTAGCAAATGTTCCTTCTGTCATATAGTCACCAACAGGACTTGTATATCTTTCCTTCTCTGTCTTTTCATCATTGTGTCCAAAACCTATTAAAAGATAATCACCCTGCTTCATTCCATTAATAAGCGTATTATATTCAGGCTCTGAAAGATAACTCTTACTGCTTCTGCCAGATAATGCAATGTTGACAACCCTGACATTATCATTAAGGTACTTATCAAGCATTGTTCCATAACCATATCTTGGATAGTAGTATTTATCCTCAAAACTGCTTACTGTTGAATCTCCTATAACCCATAATGTACTCATAATCCATAACCTCGATTTCCATTAATTAATATGTCCTGTTAAGGTAATCGCTGCGGATATGCTCCTCCATAGCTTTTACCTCTTTCTCAAATTCTCTTGCTGAATACAAAAGACAGCCTGCTCCACGGATAATAACCTGCTCAAGTCCATCTGATGTAGCAACTGTTATATTATATTTCTTTCCATTCTCATGTGCAAACTTTTCTATATAATGGTCTGCCGTTTCTGCCTCTTTAGTGTATACAACGTGAATATTATGATAGTCCATATATTCTTCATGATGTCCTGATACCCTGTAAGCATCAAATACAACGATAAGCTCACACTTCTTCATACCCTGATAATTGCACATTATATCAAGAAGCTTATCCCTTGCACTGTCCATATTAATTCTTGACAATTCCTCAAGCTCGCTCCACGCGTGTATTATATTATAGCCGTCTACAAGAAGATACGATATTGAATTTGTCTGCTTCTTAGACTGCGAAGCTTTATACTGTCCATTATTATAGCTTCCACTGCCAGAGGCTGTTACATATCTTCCCAGTTCATCAGAGGCTTTTCTTTTAGACATCTTACGTCTTTCATTATCACCCCTGCTGTTAGCAAAGTACGTCTGTGCCAGTATTCTGTCGACTTCCTCTGTTCCAATCCATTCATCAGATACCGTTCTTGCTACTTCTTTTGGTGTGAGAACTACATTTTCATTAGTTCCCACTGGATTAAGCACGCTGTCAACGTGTGCATAATCTTTGACTTCATACCAAGGCACATTAAAACCTGAACCGTGCGCACAGAATACTGAATCTGCTGGATTTCTTGTATCTCTCTCGGCTTCATATCCGATTTGTTCAATAACCTCATCTGTATTATGACAAGGTCTGTAGCCAGACATTTTAAGTCTTAATACTCCCTTTCCCCTAGTGTACGCATTAACCTCTGCCTGATAGTTACCAACAGTGGCAACAGGACCAGCACCCTTTATTACTGCTTCATCACCATTATCGTTAATCTCAAACTGTGCACCCATTCTCTCAAAGTCAGTCATAGCCCTGCCTATATACTGTCTGTCAAGTATTAGAGTGAATTCATAAAATGGCTCAAGCAGTACACTCTCTGCCTGCATAAGTCCATTTCTTACTGCCCTGTATGTAGCCTGCCTGAAATCTCCGCCCTCTGTATGCTTGTTATGTGCTCTGCCTGCAACAACCGTTATCTTAACATCAGTAAGTGCTGAACCTGTAAGCACACCCTTATGTGTCTTTTCACACAGATGTGTATATATAAGCCTCTGCCAGTTCTTGGCAAGCATATCCTCACTACAGTCAAGCTCATACTGCATACCGCTCCCAGCTTCACCCGGCTCTAATATAAGATGCACCTCCGCATAATGTCTTAAAGGCTCAAAATGTCCGATTCCTTCAACTTTATCAGCTATGGTTTCCTTGTATACAATGCTTCCTTCAGAAAATGTCACATCACAATCATACCGTTCTTTAATAATATTCTGAAGGACTTCTATCATAACAGGTCCCATAACCTGCACATGTATTTCTTTAAAGCTCTCATTCCATTCAATGTGAAGCTGTGGTTCTTCCTCCTCAATCATCTTAAGTTTAGGAAGCATCATAAGCGGGTCTGTTCCTGCTGGAAGATTAATCTTATAATTAAGCACAGGGGATAACACCGGTGCATTATCATTATTCTCCCTGCCTAATGCCTGTCCTGCATAGGTGCCCTCCAGCCCTGTTATTGCACATATACTTCCACATACAGCTTCATTTACCGAAGTGTACTTCTCACCTGAATATATTCTGATCTGGTTAATCTTCTCACCATTAATAAGCTGTTTAGCTTTAAGGCTTCCGCCTGTAACCTTAATGTGTGTAAGCCTTTCACCCCTGTCATCTCTTGATATTTTATATACTCTTGCTGACATATCCGACTGCTTATCATCACCATTTTCAGATACCTCACAATATTTATTCATAATATCAAGAAGTCTGTCCACTCCATCAAGTCTTAATGCAGAGCCGAATATTACAGGAAATACTTCTCTTTGGCTTATCATATTTCCTATAAGCTTATCATCAACAATGCCTTCCTCTAACACCTGCTCTAATGCTTCTTCATTGCACACAGCAAGCTCTTCATAATCAAGCCTGTCAAAATCCACACATCCTGATGATAACTTATTCTTTAATTGTTCTAATATTCTATGCCTGTCTGTTCCCTGCTGGTCCATTTTATTGACAAATATAAACACAGGGACTTTTAATCTCTTTAAAAGTCCCCAAAGTGTCTCTGTATGTCCCTGAACCCCATCCATTCCGTTAATAACAAGAACAGCATAATCAAGCACCCAGAGCGTTCTCTCCATCTCTGCCGAAAAGTCAACGTGTCCGGGTGTATCAAGCAATGTAACATCTAAATCTTTGTAGGTAAATACTGCCTGCTTGGAAAATATCGTTATTCCACGCTGTCTTTCATAATCATTATTATCAAGAAACGCATCTTTGTTATCTACTCTTCCAAGCTTTCTTATAGCTCCCGATGTATACAATATGCTCTCAGATAATGTTGTCTTACCTGCATCAACGTGGGCAAGCATACCTATAACAAGTTTCTTCACTACGTTTATCTCCAATTCAGTTATATATTTCCGGTCTTCTATCTCTGAATAATCCCCACGATAATCTGTCTGTCATATATTCATCTAAATCAAACTGTGCAACAAGTACTTCTTCTGTATCTCTTCCTGCTTCACATATGACTTCACCTGTATTATCTGTTATAAATGATGAACCATAGAACTTGAGTGAACTTTTCTGTCCACCATTTGCCTCGCAAGGGTCTACTGTTTCTATTCCAATTCTGTTAGCTGCCACCACAGGAACAAGATTACAGCCGGCGTGTCCCTGCATACACCTTCTCCAATGAGGCATACTGTCACATTCAAGTATAGGCTCACTTCCTATAGCTGTAGGATAGAATAATATCTCTGCACCCTTTACCGCTAATGCTCTTGCCGTTTCAGGGAACCACTGATCCCAGCATATTCCTATACCTATATTGCCAAACCTTGTATTAAACACCTTAAATCCTGTATTACCCGGCGTAAAATAGAATTTCTCCTGATAATAATGGTCATCTGGAATATGTGTCTTTCTGTATATTCCAAGATTGCTTCCATCAGCATCAATAACCGTAACTGTATTATACAACACATTTATGTTTTTTTCATAAAAACTTACAATTATAACAACTCCAAGTTCCTTAGCAGTCTGTGTAAAATGCTGGACAGCATCATTTTCTTGTACGCTTTTGGCATAGGCGTAATATTCATATCTTCTCTCCTGACAGAAATACTGTCTTTCAAATAATTCTGGCAGAAGAATTATATTAGCTCCCTTTTTTACTGCTTCTCTTGTCATTTCATCAGCTTTTTTTATATTATCGCCGACATTATTACTGCACCGCATCTGAATTGCCGCAGCTTTTACTTTTCTGCTCATATTACCTCATTTCCGTGTCTGTCACACTAAAACCAATCTATAACCTATTACGCTTTGACTTCTTTTTATACCTTAATTGTGCCAGCAGCACTAATCTGTAACATATATACCACTTTAATATATCCTGTTATTGCGGTATCTGCTGTGTAATACAATGTATATTGCCCCCACCAACAATTATATCTCTTGCATACACACCAATAACCTCATACTCTGGCATAAGATTCTGAATAAGCTCTAATGCCTGCTTATCTTTAACATCGCCAAACTGTGGAACAAGCACAATATCATTGGCTATATAGAAGTTAGCATAACTGGCCGCAAGCCGCTCTCCCGCTTCACGCATATCTTCTCCTGCTTCAAACACAAGACCCTTTAAATCATTATCAGTTATGCACACTGGGACATCCGGTATATGCAGTTTATGAACATTAAACTTACGTCCTCTGGCATCAGTTTCTCTTTCAAGCACCTTCATATCAGCCACAGACATTGCATATTGAGGATCTTCCTCATTATCCGTCCACGCAAGAACTACATTAGCTGGTGAGGTAAATGCACATACATTATCAACGTGTTCATTAGTTTCATCATTATATATTCCATATGGAATCCATATAATTTTCTTTGCCCCCAGATATTTCTTAAGATTATGCTCAATCTGTTCCCTGCTCATATCTGGATTTCTTCCCTTACTTAAAAGACAGCTGTCAGTTACTATAACCGTACCTTCACCATCACTGTGTATAGAACCTCCCTCAAGCACAAACGGATTGGCATCATAGCAATCATATCCTGTCATATTACAGAATTGCAGAGCTGCTTTATCGTCCTTTTCCCAATTCTTGTAAAGTCCGTCATAATCGCCACCCCACGCATTGAATTTCCAGTTAATCCCACGTACATCACCTGTATGTCCGTTTTTTACAAACGTGGGACATACATCTCTTGCCCACGCATCATCTGTTTCGATGCAGACTACTTCAATATTCCAGGCAGCTTTAATATCTTCACTGGCTTTATTACATTCTCCTGTTACAGCGTCTTTTATTTTCATAAATCTTGCTTCTGCCTGTGCATAGTGCTTCTCATCTGCTAATATATACACTTTTTCGTGTCTGGATATTATATGTGCAATATCCACAAATACATTCTGTGCAGCTACAGCATTATAAGGCCACGAGCCTGTCCTTACAGGCCATATCATAATTGTAGCCTTGTGCCTGTCATATTCTGCCGGCATATAATAGCCATCTTCTATAGGTGTAGTATCTGTTATTCTCACGAAAGCCTCCACTTAAAATCTTCATAACCAAATTCTTTAATAACCCGCACTTCTTTATCTTTCATTACCGCTATAGCTGGAAGTGGTATTCCATTAAATGTATTATTCTTTACCATTGAGTATATCGCCATATCCTCAAATACAAGCCTGTCCCCTATATTAATCTTACTGTCAAACTTATAATCACCTATAATATCTCCTGCAAGACAGGTATATGAAGACAGCCTGTATACATTTTCTCTGTATTCTTTTTTATCTTTATACTTCCTAATATCTTCATTTTCCTGAATATCTTTACCAGCAGTAACATCTTTATATTCTTTGATATTTTTAATTATCTGTGCCCCCCGAAGTGGTGGTGTATATGGCATTTCGAGGACATCTGGCATATGGCACGCGGCAGAAGCATCAAGTATAAGCGTTTCGATTCCATTATCAACCTTATCTAACACCTCTGTAACAAGATAACCGGCATTAAGAGCAACAGCCTCGCCCGGCTCTAAATACACCTGTACATTATATTCACTCTTTATGTGATTAACGCAGCCAATAAGTGTATCTATATCATAATCTTTTCTTGTTATATGATGTCCACCGCCCATATTAATCCATTTCATATTCTTCATAATATGCCCGAATTTATCTTCAACTGCTTTAAGTGTAATTGCAAGTGCATCTGAATTCTGCTCACAGAGAGTATGAAAATGAAGTCCCTCAACTCCATTAAGAACTTCCTCATCTGCCTTGTTTAACATATCAATAGTTACTCCAAGCCTTGAACCATACGCACAAGGGTCATATATTGCATTATCACCCTGCGTAGATATTTCCGGATTAATTCTAAGTCCTATGCTGATACCGCTTCTTATACATTTTTCCTTATAACGCATAAGCTGCCCTATGGAATTAAATATTATATGGTCACATATTTTTACAAGTTCATCTATATCCTTTTCTTTGTAAGCAGGAGCATAGACGTGATTTTCTTTATTCATCTCTTCCCTGCCAAGCCTTGCCTCATACAATCCACTTGCTGTTGTGCCACTTATGTATCTGCCAATTAACGGATATTCATAAAATGCTGAAAATGCTTTCTGTGCAAGCAATATTTTACATCCTGTTTTGTCTTCAACATATTTTAAAATTTCAAGATTATGAACCAGAATATTCTCATCTATAATATATGCTGGTGTTGTAATATCATCTATTGTCATCAACTCTTATATCCTCTATTCTACAAGCTGTGGATTTTCCTCAACTACCCAAGGAAGTCCCCATTTATTAAGTGCTTCCATATATGGATCAGGATCAAATTCTTCCACATTGTATACACCTGCTTTATTCCACATTCCTGTGACAACCATCATTGTTCCTATCATTGCAGGAACTCCTGTTGTATATGATATTGCCTGTGATTCAACTTCCCTGTAACATTCCTGATGGTCACATACATTATAAATATATATTGTCTTTTCTTTTCCATCTTTTCTTCCCCTGAATATACAGCCAATGTTAGTCTTTCCTACTGTTCTTTCTCCAAGTGTAGCAGGATCTGGAAGAAGTTCTTTTAAGAGCTGTATAGGAACAACTTCAACACCATTGACTTTTACAGGGTCAGTTCTTAACATTCCAACATTCTCAAGACATTTCATATGTGTAAGGTAGCTCTGTCCAAATGTCATAAAAAATCTTATTCTTTTAACTCCCGGAATGTTTTTAGCAAGCGATTCTATCTCCTCGTGATGTAAAAGATACATATCCTTCATTCCAACCTGTGGGAAATCATATTCTCTCTTTATAGACATAGCTGGTACTTCTACCCAGTGTCCATCTTCCCAATATGAGCCAGGTGCTGATACTTCTCTTAAATTAATCTCAGGATTAAAATTAGTCGCAAAAGGATAGCCGTGATCTCCGCCGTTGCAGTCAAGAATATCAATTGTGTCTATTTCATCAAAGTAGTGCTTAAGTGCATATGCTGAAAATACACTTGTTACACCAGGATCAAAGCCCGTTCCTAAAAGTCCCATTATTCCAGCTTCTTCAAATTGCTTCTTATAATTCCACTGCCAAGAATAATCAAAATAAGCTGAAAAACCTTCTTCCTTACATCTTTTTTCATATATAGCTCTCCACTCAGGATCTTCGGTATCTTCTGCTTCATAGTTAGCAGTATCAATATAATGCACATTTGTCTTAAGGCAGGCATCCATTATTGTTAAATCCTGATATGGAAGTGCAAGGTTAAGCACTGCCTCTGGTTTATAGCTTTCTATAAGCTTCACAAGTTCTTCTACATTATCTGCATCAACCTTTGCTGTTGTAATTACTGTCTTTGTATCAGGCTGTAATTTATCCTTTAAAGCATCACATTTGCTCTTAGTCCTGCTTGCTATACATATCTCTGTAAATACTTCACTGTTCTGACAGCACTTGTTAATTGCCACTGTTGCAACTCCACCACAACCTATTATTAATACTCTGCTCATAATTATCCTCCATTCTTTAAGCCCTGTTTATTAATTATCTTAACGCTTTCTTTTAAACACTGTCTATTACTCTTTTCAGGCTTTCTTCTCATTTTCTTCTTCTTCAAGCATCTGTTCTACATAACCCGGAAGCATAAATGCTCCCCTGTGAAGATTAGTTGTATAATATCTTGTCTTTATACCTAACTTCTTCCATTCCTCCGGTCTGAAATCATCAAGCGGATGATATTTCTTGGAAGCAAATCCAAACAGCCAATATCCTGATGAACAAGTTGGTATATGTGCCTGATATACACGGCTTACAGGGAATGCCTGATATGCCTTTCTGTGCATTTTCACACATTCCTCTTTATCTTCTGAATAAAACGGACTTCCATGCTGATATACCATAATTCCATCGCTTTTAAGTGCCTTATAACAGCTTCCATAAAATTCTTTGGTGAATAAACCTTCTGTATATCCAAATGGATCTGTCGCATCATTAATTATCAGGTCATAATCACCCGTCTTATTTCTTAAAAATCTTAATGCATCCTGAATATACACATTAACCCTGTCATCATCCAGTCCACAGGTAAGCTCAGGAAAATGCTTTCTACATACTTCAACAAGCATTTCATCCGGTTCAACAACATCTATTCTTTCTATACATTTATAATTGATAAGTTCTCTTGCAACTCCGCCATCGGCTCCACCGATTATTAATACATTCTTTACATTAGGGTGGACTGCCATTGGAATATGGGTTACCATCTCATCATATATAAACTCGTCTTTTTCAGAAAATAGTATCTCTCCGTCTAATGCAAGAAATTTACCAAATTCATCTGAAACAAGCACATCAATCCTCTGACAGTCACTCTCCACCGAACACAATTGTTCTTCTATTCTCATTGAAAGCTTCACATTGCTTGTATGAAGCTCTGAAAACCACATCTCCATATTAAATAATCCTCATTTCCTGTATATACTTTCATATGGCTCTTCCACAATTATCTGTCTATACCAGAACCTTTAATTTATTAACGCTCTTGTCTTCTGTTCCCTGCATTGAACAGCCTTTTTCTTTAACATACAGAATATACTGTATAATCTCGTCTGTAATCATCTCTCCCGGTGCTAATATCGGAATTCCCGGAGGATAACACATAACAAATTCTCCTGATATTCTTCCCTCAGTCTTCTCAACTGGCAGGGACTCCTTGGCAGAATAGAAAGCTTCCTGAGGTGATCTGGCTACTATTGGACTTATGAATTCTCCGCTTAACATTCCAGTACTGTCTTTTTTATATATTCTGGCTATATCTGCCAGAGCTCCGACAAGTCTTTCTATATCCTGTAATCTGTCTCCGATAGATATATAAGCAAGGATATTGCTTACATCTCCGAATTCTATCTGGATATCATATTCATCTCTTAACAGATCATATACTTCAATTCCAGCAAGTCCCAATCCAAGCGTATGAACTGACAATTTGGTGACGTCATAATCATATACGCTTGTTCCATTAACAAGTTCTTTTCCATACGCATAGTATCCGCCTATTTCATTAATCTCCCTGCGTGCATATTCTGCCATATCCATCACCTTTGCAAATGACTCTTCACCCCTTAAGGCAAGATTTCTTCTTGAAATATCAAGACTGGCAAGCAAAAGATATGAACCACTTGTCGTCTGCGTAAGATTGATAATCTGTCTGACATAATCAGCATTAACACCTTTATTCGTAAGAAGTATCGAACTTTGTGTTAAAGAACCACCCGATTTGTGCATAGATACTGCCGCCATATCAGCCCCTGCTGCCATAGCAGAAACTGGTAATTGCGGCTGGAAATATAAATGTGTTCCGTGTGCCTCATCAGCTAACACTTTCATTCCGTGTTCGTGTGCCAGCTTCACTATTGAACATATATCAGAGCATATTCCATAATATGTAGGGTTATTTACAAGCACTGCAACCGCATCAGGATTTTCTTTTACAGCTTTTCGTACTGACTCCAGATTCATACCAAGTGAAATACCAAGCTGATGATTAACCTCCGGATTAACATATACAGGAATTGCACCGCATAACACTAAAGCATTAATGGCACTTTTATGCACATTCCTTGGAAGTATTATTTTATCTCCTCTCTTACAATTCGATAATATCATCGCCTGCACAGCAGATGTCGTTCCACCTACCATAAGAAATGCGTTCTCTGCACCAAATGCCCTGGCCGCTAATTCTTCTGCATCCCTTATAACTGATACCGGATGACACAGATTATCTAATGGCTTCATAGAATTAACATCTATTCCAACACATTTTTCTCCTAATAATTCCACTAATTCAGGATTGCCCCTTCCTCTTTTATGACCCGGAACATCAAATGGTACTACTCTTTTTCTTCTAAGCTTTTCCAGTGCTTCATATACTGGTGCTCTTGTCTGATCATTAGACATCTCCCTTACCTCACATACATTAAAAATAATTTCTTTAAGCACTGCCAGAAAATTTCCATAATTATGTAAAATCTTATAATTAAACTTCATAAACAGTGCAGTTTTTCTTAATCACACAAAGCTTCCTAAATTACACAAAAAAGGTGGCAGTGCTTACACACTTACCACCTTATTAGTCATAATATAATATCAACATCATTACATTAAAATATATCTGTAACTATACAATATAATGTCATAATATATACGAAATCAGCGAATATATTTCATAGACGACTTGTCTATGTCATACAAATATGCGTCACTCTTTATTGACCGTTTCACAAGATGATGTGCTTGGCACAGATTATAAAGTAATCAACTTAAAAAACAGAGCTTAATGCTCAATCAATAATAATAATGTGGTTCTACCACACCGGCAACCGACCCGCCTGTCCGTTAGGCTTAACTTTATCCTGATATG
>OGGD01001280.1_pt1 | contig 13040 bp, 10 predicted proteins | sample 1571091 | NCBI WGS metagenome assembly OGGD01 (sample SAMEA2582073, study PRJEB24529) | metagenome | biome: Human gut stool | place: China | collected 2011
TTGACCTGGACGGTCTGGTGTGTATCGTCCAGCAGGTAGCCGTCCTTGGCCCTGGTCTCCCGGATGACCAGTGTGGTGCCGGGGTCGATACCGGAAATCAGGAAAGAGCCTGTGCTGTCCGTCACGAATTTGCCGTTGCTGTCGCCCACCACGGCCCCGTCCGAAGTGGTCACGAAAAACTCTACATCACTCAGGGGGCTGTTGTCGGCGCTGGACACCTTCTTGACCAAAACGCTCCCCTTGGGCGCGTTGGAGAAATAGAGGGTCACAATGTCCTGATCCTCGCCGGAGACATAGAAGGACTGGGGGGCGCTGTCAATGACATGGCCACTGTCGCTCTCCAACTCCTCGCAGATGTAATAGCCCTTTTGGAGCCCCGTGACGGTGAAGGAGCCGTTGGCCGAAGTCACATAGGTCCCCACCACAGTACCATCAACGCCGCTTGTCTCACCGCCTAGGTATCTCAACGGGAAACGGCAGCCGGCAATTCCGGCCCCGGTCACGCTGTCCCGTTTGTAGACCACCAGGGCCGACAGGGGCGTGTTGGATATGGTGACGGTCTTGTTCTCGCCGCCCTTGACATAGACCTCCGTAACCGGGTCCTCCGGGGCCTGATAGCCAGGGGCGGGCTTGGTCTCCTCGATTTTCAGCCAGCCGTCCTCGATGCCCTCCAGGATGATCTGGCCTGCTTCATCCGTCTGGAAGGTCCCCAGGTCCCGCAGCTCTCCGGTGTCCGTCTTGTTGCTGGCCCAGGTGATATGGAACTCGGCATACTGGATCGGGTCATGGGTGATGGAATTTTCTTTCTGTACGGTGACGGTGGGCCGCTTGTGGTTTTCAAAATATACGGTATGGTCCCGGTTGGGATAGAGGGTGACAAGCTGGGGCTCCGCGTCCATCAGGTAAGGGGACGGCACCGATTTTTCGGAAATTTCGTACACGCCGGGCAGTAAATTCTCCAAAACGGCCGTTCCATCCGGCCCGGTCCTGATTTCGTCCACGCTGTGGCCGTCCGCCCCCTCCACTAAAAACACTGTATCGGCTACGGGCTCGCCACTGTCGGCGTCCCGTTTCACCACCGTCAAATTGGGCCGCTTGTCATTTTGCAGGACCACAGTAGAGTCCTGGCCGGGGAATAGCTCCACATGGTACTCGGTCGTGTCCAGCAGGTGATCCGACACAGTGGAGGTTTCAATTAGGGAATAAACGCCAGGCTCCAGGCCCTCCCAGCAGATTTCACCTGTGCTGGAAGTGGTGCGGTCCAGATACCGGGAGCCGTCCTCGATTTTGGCAAGGCGGTAGGTCACGCCGCCCAGGGGCGTCCCGTCCGCGCTCTCCTTATATAAATGCAGAGAGGGCAGCTTGGAATTGGTGAACACAAACTGGGCCTGCTCGCCGCCGTCCAGGTGGATGATGCGCTGGGCATCGTCCACGATATAGCCGGGGCACTCCAGTTCCGTCACGATGTAGGCGGTATCGGCGGGGAGCTTGCTCAGGTCGATGGTTCCGTCCTCCAGGGTGGTGTATTCCACCGGGCCGAAGCTGCCGTCCACCGCCTCAAAACGGAAACGGGCGTTAGCGATGGGCTGGGAGAGGTCCGAACTGTCCACCTTGATTAAATGGATTCCGGGCAGGCGGTCGTTAAAGAAAACCAGGTCCTTGATCCCGTCCCCGGCCTTCAGCTCCACCTCTTGGGGGGTGGTGTCCAGTACATGGCCGTCCCCGCCGGTGTCCCGTTCCTCGGCCCGGTAGGTCCCAGGCTGGCAGTTAGTGAGCAAAATCTGACCGAACTCGTCCGTCTGGAAGATGCCCAGGCTCTCGGCGTCCCGGAAAATCTCGAAGGACACATTGGGCATAAGGGTCATAGTGCCCCGCTCATATTTCGTGATCCGCAGTCCAGGCAGTTCCTTGTTGACTATGGTGGCGCTGGATTCCTCCCCGGCCACCACGGCCACCGTCTGCACCGTGTCCGTGTCCGCAATCCAGCCCTCAATACCTGCGGTCTCCCTGACTTCCCAGCCGCCGGGGGCCAGTTCATCGAACACCACCACGCCGTTGCGGGTCTGCTCCGTCCGGGTCTCCCCGGTCTCAATGTGCTTGATCTGGATGGTAACGCCGGAGAGGGCGTCGCCGGTGTCGCTCCGTTTTTCCACCCGCAGGGAGCCATAGGGGGCGTTGGTAAAGGTCACGATGGCGGTCTTGTTATACTCCACATCGACGTGCTGGGTGGTCTTCTCCGGGAGCAGGTGATACCGGGGCGGGATATCCTCCGTCACGGTATAGTGGCCCTCCAGAGTCAGAGGGATCAGGACCTCTCCATTCTCATCGCTGGAGAAAGAGCCTACTTTGCGGCCCTCCGGGTCAACCACGCTGAACACAGCCCCCTCCAGCGGGGTCTCCGTCCCTTCCTCCAGCTTCACGATTTTCAGCAGGGTCTCGCCCGGCACATCTTCCGTGCTATCTGCGTAACTGCTGATGGCGGCCAGCTCCATCTGGCGGTTGTTATCCAGGTCGCAGATATAATTTTGCAGATTGCCGTATCGGTCTTTTTCCAGGCAGACGGCATACATGGCTGCATACTGGGCCACGGACGCGGAGAGGGAGAGCTGGACGTTACCGCTCTGCCCCTGGATGCTGCCCACGGGGTACAGCACCTTGAACTGCCCGGCGTAGCCGTCGCTGGTTCCCTCAGTGGTGACAGCGGTGATCTCGTTGTTGTTCATGTCCACGATCTTCGTGCCCTCCGGCACCTCGTCGGGATTGGAAAAGGCCACGGACACGTCGTAATCATAGACCCACGTCTCGCTCCAGACGGTGAACACCTGCTGCTTGTATTCCCCGCCCCCGATGGTCACGGGGTAGGCCGTGGATTTGTCCGCTGTGACGGTCATCCGGGGAGAGAGCATATAGTTGTAAGTAGTGCCCCGCTTGTAGATGTCCTTGGCGGCGGCCAGGATGCGGTTGCCAATGTCCAACTCGCTCCCGGAGAGGCCGGGGGCCACCTTCAGGTTGGAAATGTCCCAGCTGGGGATCAGGTAGCACCAGAGCGCCATTTTGGTGGCGTAGAACGCCTGATATTTGTTCTCCAGACCAAGCTCTCCCAGGCTGCGGTGGGGATAGCCGTTGGAGATGATGCCCACCACCTTGGGGTCGCTTGCCCGTTCCTCTGCCAAATACTTGATGCTCTCGCCGGGGCCCACGGTCTGCGGAACGCCGTACTGGTTTGGGTTGACGCAGTAGGCCGGGGACTCCTTCTGCGTGCCGTCGTTGGCCTCATAGAGAAAATAGGTATAGATCTGCTTTCGGACGGAGCCGTTGATGGAGAGATAACCCAGCTCATACTCTCCATTGTAGATATTGACCTCGCCCAGGGCCTCCTCCTCACTGTCTGCGGCAAAGGCCGCCGTCGGGAGGATACCAAGAAGGGTCACGAGAACCAGGAACAGGGATAGCAGTTTTTTCATATTTCCTCCTAAAAATGGGCAGAAGGAGGCACAGAAAACATCAGCACCTCCTTCCGCAATCAAATTGACTTTTTAAAATGTAAAATACGGAAATTGAAGATACAAAAAAAGGCGTCAAAAGTCCCCTCAAATTGAGGGAAGATTTTGACGCCTCAAGCCTCCACGGCCTGGACCATCCAGCGGTAGTCCCGCTGGTCCCGGACACAGGTAAAAAGTGTGAGCCGGTTATCGCTGGTGGCGGCGGTGCCGCTGGTGTCGGTCTCCTTCACCTTCTGGACGCTGACCACCTCATAAGTCCGTGTGCCCAGCTTGGTAGTCCAGGTGATGGTGTCGCCCGGTTCCAGGGTGTGGAGCTTCCCGAAGTGGTTGTTCACGCCGCGGTTGTGCGCGGCGATGCAGCAGTTTCCATCCCACAGGCTGGTGTCCTCGAAGTGGCCCGCGCCCTTGGCTAAGGTCTTGCTGCCCGTGCCCTCGTAAACCTTGACGCTCAAACCGATGGCGGGAATTTTGAGGGTGCCCAGGTGCCCGCCGGAGTAATAGAGATCGCTGGTCACATCCGTCCAGCCTGTGGCGGTAGTCCCGGTCCAGCCGGAGCCCGTATCAACGGCAGGGTATGTGACACTCCCCACTTGGGAGACCAAACCGCCGCCGTCCAGGGCTCCGGGGACCAGATTAGGGGTCAGGGCTGTGCCGGAGCCGGGGAGGTAACTGGTGGGTGTGCCGAAGCCGGGCGGGATCAGGGCCGTGCTCTTGCTCCGGTCCACGTTGGGGGCCTCTTGCTCATAGATGGTGGTATCGCTGGTGGGCCGGGCAAACAGGTAATCGTCCGGGGCGTCCATGGTGTATTCCAGGGCGCTGGCCGGGGTGACGCAGACGACCGCCAGTATGAGGGCAGCCAGACAAAGGGTTTTCAGCCTCATTTGTTGTACTCCTTCCACTCTTTCTTGGATTTGTACTTTTGAAGCAGGAAGCGGCCCAGGAATACCAGGCCGACAACGCCCGCCCCGGCGGGCAGGACCAGCAGCCAGCGCCAGTCAAAGCCGCCGCCCTCCGCGGCAGGCTGTGGGATAGCGGTCACGGCCTCCCGCTCCTCTGCCAGGCCGAAAACGGCGGTATAGAGCACGGTCCCGCTGGTAGTCTTGGTCACTTCTCCGGCGTAGTCCGCCGTGACGGTGTAGCCGGTGGCGTATTTGCTGGAAGCGGTGCCGGTATAGGTGGCGGCGGCGTTGTAGAAGCCCCCGGCCTCCTGCCATTGAACATCCGCCAGGGTGAGGGTGCGCCCGCTGTCCTCAATAGACTTGGGCACCAGGGACACATCCGCCTCGGAGAGATTGGGATAACTGCGGGTGGCGGAGACGTTCCGGGTGGACGTGGCATAGCCGGACGCCTCCACCTGGATACTGGCGGTGTCCAGGGTGAGGAGGCCGGTATAGCCGTCCTCCGTGACGGCCTCACAGGTGGCGGCCAGCAGGGGCATGATCTCCTCCATGTCCTTGCTCTTGCTGTCCAGGGTCACGGTTTCGGTGTAATACTTGCTGTCCGTCTCCGTCTGGTCCTCCTTGACAATATCCAGCAGGGTATAGAGGCAGCCGGACCGCTCAAAGTCCCCGGTGGGGATGAGGGCCGGATCATCCATAGGAGAGAGTTCGTAGGTCTTGCTGATCCTGGGCTCGGCCCGGTCTCCCTCCGTGTACTCCAAAACCTCTACTGGGTAAAGTACGGAGGGGGTGGCTTCGGGAGAGGGCGCCTCGGCGGCCAGCGCCGGGCAGGCCAGGGCACAGGCGGTCAGCACCGCCAGAAACAGGGGCGCGGCGCGTTTCTTCATGTGGGTCAACTCCTTCAATCAAAAAATGGCCCGAAAACTTCCCTCAAATTGATGGGAGTTTCCGGGCAAAGAAAAAAGTCCCCTCAAATTGAGGGGACTTACGGGTTATCGCTCCGGGGCGTCTTTCCTCCGCTCCGGGAGTTTGATGCGGAACATCCGGCAGTAGTCCTTCTGGGCCTCCAGTTCACACTCACAAATAAGTCTGATAAAGGCGGTGTCGCTGGGGCCTTGGGCCCGCTGGGCCTGCTGGAGCGCGGTAATGTAGTCATGGCGCAGGATGGGCGGGATGGAGACCACACAGTAGCCCCTGTTCACCAGGATCAGATTCATCAGGAGCCGGGCGGTGCGCCCGTTGCCGTCCTGGAAGGGGTGAATATCCACCAGCCTCCGGTGGGCGTAGGCGGCCAGCAGGACCGGGTGCATGGCGTCCCTCCGTTTGTTCAGCTCCTCCACCAGCCCGGCCATAAGGCCAGGCACCTCCTCCGCCGTGGGTGGGACATATTCCGTGCCGGTGATGAACACCTGGCCTTCCCGGTAGCGTCCGGCGTGCTCCGGGTCAATGCCGCCGTAGAACAGGGCGTGCAGGCGGAGTATATCCTCCTCCCGGAATTGCAGGGGCCCGCCCCTGGCGGTCTCCAGCATATAGTCATAGGCCCTGGCGTGGCCGGTGGCCTCGTAGCAGTCCCGGATGGGCTTGCCGCCCACGGTGATACCGTCCTCCAGGAGCACCTTGGTCTCGGAGAGGGTGAGGGAATTACCCTCCAGGGCGTTGGAGGTATAGGTCATGCCGATGCGGAAATAGGCGTCCAGTTCCTTCACCTCGTCCGTGGTGAGGGGGCGGCGCTCCCGGATCGCCTGGGCGTATGCGTCGATACGCTCTAATAAAGCGTTGCCGCTCATACAGTCACCTGCCTTTGAGAGAAAGTTCAAAAATATTATATCATGGGGAGCGGAAACAGGCAACGGGAAACCTGGGGGCCAAAAGTCCCCTCAAATTGAGGGGACTTTTGAACGGCGCGCCCCGCCTGCGGAGAGGCGGCGACAGACGCACCCGTTCCCCACACTGGCAAAAGCCGCCGTCAGGCGGCTTTTGGGGCGTCCTCCCCTTGGAGACCGCATAATCCGGCGGACGGCCCCGGTCAAGGCCCGCCCAGTCCGCAGACTGGGCGGCTCGCGGGCGATTGCCCCGGCAATCGCCCGGCCTTGACGGGGGACGGCGGGCGGATTAGTCTCCCCCACGGGGAGACGCCCCCGGTCTGCGGCCTTACCGGCTCTGGCGCTGGGGCGGGATGCGGCTTCTCTGCTGGGGGGTGATGTTCCGTTCAATGGAGCCGCCGAACTGCTTGCTCATCCCCTGGATCTGATCCAGGGCGCTCCGCCGCTGCTGGGGGTCCCAGCCCTCGTACAGCTCCTCCAGGCGGGACAGGTCCGGCGTGTCCCGCTTGATGCCAAACTGGCGGCACAGGATATAGGAAATGCTCTGGGCGTCCAGGTCCACCTCCTCATGGTCATAGTTTGGGTTGGCCCCCTTGGCGTGGATGCGGGAGTGGGCCACTTCAGCGGCGATGGCCGCAAACGCCTCGCTGTCTGAGAAAGCGGGATTGACGGCCAGCTCCATATTTTTGCTGTCATAGTAGGCGGCCACGGGCAGGTCGTGGTCGGTGGCCACGGGAACAACGGAGTAATTGAGGATGGCGCGCAGGGCGATGCTCATTTCCTTGCTGTCATCCTTCAACTGGACCTTTTTCAGGTCACGCCCCTGGGTCTGGCGGATGTCATAGGCGTCCGTGAGGCGATACCCCCGGCCCAGGGTATTCCGGGCAAAAATTTTGACTCCCTTGCTTCGCTCCTGGTCTATCACGCCCCGATTCAGGGTTTTCCACCGCTCCGCCGTACCGAATACGGTGGCCTCCGGGTCCTGGAACATGACCAGGGCGATATTGCCCGCGCTGTATGTGGGGTTATCCCCTTGCATATCCAGGTACTTCACATACAGTTCCGGGTTGCTGGTGATCTCCTCCACTCCGGCGTCTTGCATGGCGATGGTGTTCTCCCGGTCCGCCTGCATTTCCGCCCTCCATTGGTTGTCCTGCTGGGACTTTTCCGCGATGATCGCTTCCAGATTTGCCATAATGATGTTCCTCCTAAGATATATTCATCTTGATTTTGGTATGGTTTTTCCCTTGGCCTGCGGGGCCCTGCCGGGCTCCCGCATCCCTTCCGACGCCGCCCGCAGGGCCTCCAGGCGGGACTTGACGGATGGTTTCTCAGTAGTCTCCGTCGTCCTCATATCCGTACTCCTCGTCTGCCTGGCTGTCGAGCCACTCCCGCGCTGTGGTGAGGAGTGTTCGGGCCGAACGCGGGGGGCGGCTTTTTTTGGCGCTTCTTCCCCCTGTTCCTGGGCGGGGGCCGGGTAGCCCCTCTGTTCCAGGTAGTGGTTGACCAGCGGCACATAGTCCACATTGGTCACAAGGTCCACGATCCCGCTGGTGGAACGTGTGTCTTTAATCACGGAGAACAGCACATTTTTCTTGGCGTAGGCCCGGAAGTCCTCCAGGTCGCTCTCTTTGATGTGAAAGGTCTTGAGTTCCCGGCCCGTTTGAAGCAGCCGGGCCATGTTGGCCTTGCCGTAGAGTTTTTTGTTGTTTTGGGACAGGGCCATCAGAAAGGCGGCCAGGTTTTTGCTCCCAGCCGCCAGCATTTTAACAGCAGCCTCGGTGAGCTGGATGCTCTCCTTTACCATCAGGTCGGCCACTTCACCGCTGTTATCCATCTTCTTCACCTCCCGGTTTTCAAATATTGAATGACCTCCAGAATGGAACAATACTGAACTTTTTGGAGATACCGCTTTCTCATCAGCTTCAAGTGCCGCTCCCGCTGGGGCCCGGCAAGGGCGGAAAACGTCTCCGCGTCGCGGGCCGCCTCCCGGTAGTCCAGCAGGGTCACGCTCCCCCAGGGCCGTCCGCCCACAAACTTCTCCACATGGAGGAACAGGGCGAGCACCGGCCACCCAGCCCGGTTCTGAAAGGCCAGCCAGCACAGATTTTCATAACTGCCCGGCTCATAGACACGGGGCGGGTCAAACAGCCAGGACCTCTCACGCCGGGCCAGAAACAGATAGTCCGCCGCGCCGCCCTGTTGCAGTTTGAGCAGATCCAATTCAATGCTCCCTGCCTCGATGGGCTGATAGAGCGGTATCAATCCCAGAATGGCGGTCAGGTCCGCGTGGAGCAGTTTTTTCATAAGGACGCCTCCTTGCATGGTCTGGGCGCTGGGCTTCCACCGCCGCCCGGACCTTGGGGATGTCGCCCTCGATGCGGGCGCATAGCTTCAAGTCCCGGCGCAGCGCCCGCAGGTGTGTGGTGATTTGTTCGATCTCCGTCTGGATTTCCCCGCCTCCGTCTCCCCGCCGTTTCTGCCGGTATAACTGCCCGCGCCGTTCCGTGAGGGCGTCTATCTCCGCCTGTATCGCGTCATACTGCATGGAGAGCTGGGCCGCTGTCTCGATGCGGTTTTTACGGAGATAACGGAATTGCTCCTGATAGCGGTCCAGTTTCAGCAGCTCCTCCCGCATGGAAAACGCCGCCCGGTTTCCCGGACGGCGTTTCGGGTATGCCCCCAGCAGGCAGAGGTATTGGAAGCAGAGGGCTTGAAAGCCCGTGAGTTTCCTTGGGCGGCGGGGCATCCCACCCCGCACCCGATACCGGCGGCCCGGCTCCAGCAGACAGAAAAGAGTAGTGGGGGGAGTGTCCGGCGGGGCCTCGCCGGAACGGACGGCGGCAAGCCGGGCCTGTATGTCCGCCTCGGTATAGCCGTCTTTCAGGCTGTCCAGACGGATATACCCTTTCCCACCGGGGGGAAGGATAGCGGTGTGCTTGACCCTGGGGCCGGTTTTTACCCGATACCCCATCCGCCGCAGTTGGCTGAGGAAGGACTGGTAGGTGTAGGCTTGCCGGATGGCCTCGTCCACGTCCTGACGGATCAGGTCCCGCACGGTGGCCTTGCCCTGTCTGGCCGCCTCCCACTCAGCCCGGCTCACCGGGCCGCCCAGGGGCTCACTGGGCTCAATAATGGACAGCCCGTGTTCCCGGCAGATGGCGTCTGAGGTCCCCCGGATGCCCACGCCGTCCCCGCCGTAGTAGTCCTTCAGTTGGTCCCGGTACATGGCCCCATCCACAAAGGAGACGGAATTGAAAACGATATGCGAATGTAAATGCGCTTTGTTCAAGTGGGTGGAAACGACGGCTTCATAGCGGTCTCCCAGCAGGCGCCGGGCAAACTCGACGCCCACGGCATGGGCCTGGTCCGGCGTCACCTCGCCGGGAGCGAAGGACTGGATGATGTGGTAGCCCTTTCGTTTCCGTCCCTCCTTGCCCCAGCGCCGCTTGGTGTCCATCATGTCGGCGTAAACGCTCTCCCGGTCGCAGTTGACGGCGGTCTCGAAACAGGTCTGTTCCGTTTTCTCCCGGTCCAGGGCATAGTCGATGGCGGCCTCCAGGGAGGTCTTTTCCGGGTCCTGGGTATAGCCCACGCATTTGTCCAGGCGGTTGTGAATGACTAAAATCTTGGTGTAGGCCATTACAGCGTGTCCCGGACCAGCCGGACCGCCTGGCGGACCAGCCGCGCCGCCTCCCGTATCTCGTCCTGGGTGGCCGCGCCTCTGGCGTTGGCCTGATAAGCCAGTTGATTCACATTATTGCCGATGGCGTTCAGTTCCCGGAGCAGGGCGGCGTAGGTATCGGGAGGCCGGGGCCGGAGATTGACGCCCATAATGAGTTGGCGGAGCATGGGCTCGATCTTGAGCCCGGTGGTCCGGGCGGTCTCTGTCAGCCGGGCGTAGTGGGCGGCGTCCAGCCGCAGGGTGATGGTTTTATAGGGCTTCATCGAACTGGGCCTCCTTTCCGGTGTTGCGGCCTCTTTGCCGGCTCCGGCGGGGGACTTTTCAAGGGGACCTCCTTGCAGTAGGCCCTCTCTCCGCAGGCGTCCTTCAGCAGATGGGCCATGCACTCGTCAAACGGGTGCCAATCCCGGTCTCCGCTCACAAGGAAATAGTGCATATTGGTCTCCCGGTACATCAGCTTGGTCCCGCTCTGATGCGTGAGAACAACCACGCCATAAACGACCAGATCATTTGTCCCCGGATATGGCGAGATGTCTACGGCCACGTCACAAAATGGAGTGTCGTGGGCGGCAAGCACGGCTTTGATCTTCTCGGTGTTCTCGGCCTGGTGGTCCCGGAAATGCTGGATCAGACCAATCTGTTTCCGCAGGTCGTTCAGGTAGTTCCGCTGGTCCTGGCCGATAAACAGCTTTCGTCCACTCCCGAACACGATGGAATAATCGTTATGGCCCCGGAATTTCCCCCGGCAGGGGGTTTTCTCCACATGGTAGGATGTTTCACCAAACAGGCGTTGCAGGGTCCGCTCCAGGAGCAGGGTCTCGCTCCGTTTCTCATCAATCATCTGTTCACCTTCAGTTCAGGTATCAAATAGCGCATATCAAGAGGATATGCGTTGGTGTTGTGCGGGGGGGCTGTGCCCACGGAAAAAAGTCCCCTCAAATTGAGGGGACTTTCGGCGGCGCGGGGGTATCAGGGGCGGAGCCCCTGACCAGCGGCATTTTGCTGTCAAAATGCCATGCTGGCGCGGACAGCGGCGCGAGCGCCGCTGTCACCGTACCGGGGCCGTTTTCCGGCGGGGCGGTTTCTTGGGCCCTTTCCGGGCGGTCTCCGGCTTTTGAACACTCTCCCGGTTTCGGTGCTGATTCAGGGGCGTGGTATGCAGCTTCTGTGCCATAGTCGGCTCCTCCTCTTGTGGTGTGTCTTGATGGCCGGAGGACAGCGGCTCCTCCAGCAGGGCCGGGTCGTCCTCCAGAAAGGAAAGCATTTCCTCCACCCGTTCTTCCAGGGAAGCCTCCACCGTATAGCCGGGGAGAAGGATGCCGTTGACGGAAAAGCGTCTTTCCTCTCCCTTTGGGATAGGCGGGGACACCTCCGTGAACAGGTGGGCGTAGGCTTTGATCCTGCCTTGCAGGTAACGCTCCAGCTCCTCTTTTGTGGCAAACCGCTTGTCGCTCTGCCCGGCGATCTTCCAGCCGTCGCCGGTGTAGTCTGGGGTTGGATGCTGGAGCGTGTTATAATGAATATCCCAAGACAAAGTACAGTTGATAAGAGTTCCATCCGGCGTTTTATTTTCGGACACGCGATACGACATTTTGTAGACCATGTTGCTCAATACGTTCCAGCCGAATTGATTGACCTTCCACTGGTTGGACGTGTGCTCTACCGGCAAGGCCCGCAGATACTCCCTGGCCTTGCGGATGGCTATGGTCTCCGCCGCCTGTTTCAGCCATTCGGCCTCGATTTCAGAGAATTTTGAGAAAATGGCTTTTTCCTGGGCCACGCTGGCCTCCTCCATGGTGGTCAATTCCTCCCGCGGCAGTTGGATCAGTTCCGCAACACGGTCCGCCTTTTTATCTGGATAGTAATGGGCGGACATTTCGATTTCCCATCCAGGGGTGATATGCGTATATGCCATGCCCGCCCCCTATCGCGCCATAGCCAGCCGCTTTTTATGCAGCGGCTTTTTCCTGGCGGCTGGGCGGGCGGCTTTGGCCGGAGGCGGCTCCTGTTTCCCCCTGTCCGCCGTCTGTGCCTGGACCTGGACCGGGAGGGGCGGCCCCGCCTGGGGTTTTTCCTCCGCTGGAGGGGCCGGCTCACCGGAGACGGGCTGCGCCTCCGATGGTACGGCCATATCGCCGTCCTCCAGGCAGTTCAGCAGGTCCTCCAGCGTGACCTTTTCCTTCTGCGGGACCGGGGGTTGGAGCGAATACCCTTGCAGGAGTTGGCCGTTGACACAAAACAACTCCTTTGCCTCCGCCGGGATGGGCGGGGACAGGGATTCAAAGCACGGCGCATACTGGTCGAATTTGCTCTGGATGTACTTCTGGGCCCCCTCCATGGTCTTGTACTTCTTGCTGCCCTCGTACTCAATTCGTTCCCTGGGGCTCCGGGTATAGCCCCAATACCCTTGAGACAGGCCGGGGGCCGTGTAGGACAACTCCCAGGTCAATTTCCATTCATCACCAGACTTGACGATGTTGAATGTCATTTTATAGACCAGGTTGCTGATCTCCCAGGAGCCGTCCTTGTGCCTCTGCCACTCATTGCGGGTGTGTGTGACCTCCGGCGTTTTCAGATATTCGATTGCTTTTTGCAGGAGAAGGGTCTGCGCCCCATGCTCATCCCAGGCGGTGACGGCCTTCTTCATCTCCTCAAAGACTTTCTTTTCCTCCGCCTGGCTTTTCTTTAACTGCTTTTCCAGGTCCTTGACCGGGACATTCAGAAACGGCTTGAAGTCGGCCCTGTCGCCCCGGTAGTTGATCTGCCGCCTGACCTCCAGGTAAAAGCCCTCCCGAAGATAACCTTCACTGGAGCCGATCTCATAAAACGATTTTTTTGCCATACTGCAATTCACCTCCCTATCTGATCGGGCCGCTGGGCGGCGCCCGGTCCTTTTTCGGCGTCCAGCCCTTTTGATAGCGATGCTCCATCATGATCGTGCGGACCAGAGCCGCCTCGTTTTCCGGCAGATACCGGATGCGCCGGAGTGTCCCGTATTCCCAAAACAAATCTTCCATGGCCGCCCTGTACCGTTCCGGCTCCATAGAAAACCGCCGCCCGGAGTAAAAGACCAGTTCCACGGCTTTGGCCTCCAACGCCGTGTGTTCCAGGCGGTGGAGGTGTGCGGAAA
>OGGD01001296.1_pt1 | contig 12855 bp, 13 predicted proteins | sample 1571091 | NCBI WGS metagenome assembly OGGD01 (sample SAMEA2582073, study PRJEB24529) | metagenome | biome: Human gut stool | place: China | collected 2011
TAAATTATGCGGATCGAGTAAAACCTTAACGCATGAAAAGGAGTGTTTTCACATTATTTTTTTATCTTTCTTTCCAAGGCAGAATGGGAAATTGGGAAATTCCTGATCAAATTCTGTCCTTCTGGAGTATTCTTTATAAATATGCAGAGAGAATCATAGATTGGAGGAAGGTCATGTATTTGACAGTTTATCTTTCCAGTTTTACACATAAAAGACATCTGATTCACTTGTGGAATCACTGCTAAAATAAGAGATGGATTTATTTTTTTGATTTCTTTACATAAATTTCGAATGAAATTCCAGCGAATCATAGCTTCTTTATTGCCATGAATGATATTTTTGGCATAAATATCTGAAATTTTTTCAGGAAGAAGTGGGATGACACAAATAATGGGATCTCCATCGTGCATTTGAACATGATAATGATTGTATTCTAATATATCTTTGATAATTCCGTAGTCATAGTATTTATATATATAAATTAAACGATATAAAACAGCTACAGTGAGTCGTTCCCCCGGCGTATATTGGTGATTTTTAGAAAGAAAAGAAATCCAGATTTTTCGTACTTGTAAGAATCCTGGGAACTTGAGTGTCGCATAATTCACTGCATCTGATGCATATTTCTTTACTTCTTCATATACCTCTTGTGTAGACAGAGAAAAAACACTTCCTCTTTGTGTGTGAAAAATATTCTGCAGTGACCTCGCAAATTTTTTCATGGATTTTATCGGTTTCGGATCTACTTGCCATATTGACCTCCTGTTAAAACATTTCCAAATGAGGATGTAATTTTCTGAAATGGCGGATGATTTTTTTTCGTGCAGAATCATCTTTGCAGAGAAGAACCACAGTATCTGTGTCAAATGAGAGAAAGAGAATCTCATCTTTAAATTGTTCTTTTAATCTTTTGGATAAATAATAAAAATGGCTGTTATAATCTTCTAAAGAAATATTCTTTTCTTCTGTTTCTTTTGTCTTTTTAAGACGAATAAATAACCAGACAGCCTGACTTGCTACGGTGGGATAGGATATTGTAATATTTTGTGAAAGTGTTTTTAAAAGAATTTTTCCATGTGCGGCTGCAGCCTGATATAACTCTAACTGGATGTTTTTCTTATGACGATCGATGTTAAATTCCTTTCGAATCTTCTTAGAATAGAGAACATATTTAGGAATCTCTTTTCCTTTCTTTTCATACTGGAATTTTAATCTGTCATAAAGTTCCTTCATCGTACTGATCAGTTTTCTATTACCATTCTTGGTAGTATCATGTATTATTTTTTTGCTGTCTTTTACAATTTCATTCCAATTATATTTTGAATTCATTATAAAGCCTCTTTTCAAATATGTAAATTAATAATATAACAATTGTCCATTCTGAGCGAAATCTTTATTGGAACGATAAAGTTGTGCTAAAATTGGAACACACTTGAAAAAAACCTGCAAAAGGTTCAGACAAGTGCAATTCAACAACAGAAAGGAATCAATATTATGCGTGTAATTAGTAATGAGGTTTTAGCTGTCGAAAATGGCACTTATTCAGCGACTGTGTTCGACTGCGGAGAAGACAAAGTTTGTATGAAGTTCCAAATGGAAGATGGAACCATATTGGTCAAGTTCTTCAGCGGCAAGGAACTGGGGTCTTATCCATGGTCGAATGTGTTTCGGGCACTCGATGCAGACAACACAGATGCTCTGCTGGATCGGTCAGTTGAGATTACAGGTTCGAACAATGTTTCGAAGAAAACTGAAAAGCGGTTTTGCAACATCAAAAAGGTTCAACTCTTGCAGTCATAATTTGGTGAGGAGGACATATGGAATACGAAAAAGATTGCAGCCTTACAGATGAGGTTGTTCCTGTAGATTTCACCATCTGCATGAATGAACAGGCTGTGATTTCGGTGTCGGAGTACACACGCTTAAAGTGCAAATCGAGAGAATACAATGTTGGAAATGGCAAGAATATGTGTACCTTTGATTTGGTACACACCTCGGCTGGGATGGTTGACATTGGAATTGGAACGTCTGAACCATTTGCCAGATGGATTGCGGATTCCTTTACTGTTCGAGCGGTTGTCGTGGATGAAAAGAATCGCCATTATGCGGAGATTGAAAAAGACGAGAAATGCGTTCGCATTCCGTTCGAGAACCTATTGCCCGAAAAAATCTGCTCGACATTGTTTAGCAATGGCATTGCGGTATGCAGGACAAACAACGCACATAAAGCATTGTCGCTACATCTGCAACATCTTTTTCACAACTTTGCAGTACAGGATGCAAGTCAGACATTGGGATGGAAATACAAGAATCAGGTTTTGACATGGAATGCATCTAAAACGCTATTGCAGCATCTTTCGGAACCTTCTTTGGAAGCATCCCTTTCCAAATTGAATGCGTTGATACAGGATATGGCAGCATTGCAATTCGTGCTTTGCACAGCAGCAACATCAACCGTGCTTGCATATCTTCACAACACCGAAAAAATTCCTGTAGCTTCGTTTGGATTGTCCTTAGTCGGAACGAGTTCAACAGGGAAGACAACTGCTTTACAGCTTGCTGCCTCGTTGTACAGTTCGCCCGATGATGAAACGGTATTTTCCGGGTTCTATGGAACGCAAAATGCATTGCTGTATCTTTTGGGTCGGCATCACGGCGTTCCGATTTGTTATGACGAATCCACCATTCAGAATGGCATCAACAAATCTGCTTTCATCTACACATTCGCAGAAGGGAAGGATAAGCTTCGTTTGAATCAGGACAGCACACTGAAAGAACGAAATTCTTGGTTTTGCACCTGCCTGTTCAGTGCAGAAGAATATCTGGTGGATCTCACTCGCAATGAAAATCTTGGATTGGCAGCCCGCATTTTGACGATGGAGCATTGCACCTATACGAAAGACAGTATGCATGCCGATCAGATCAAAGTGTTTTCCAGCAAAAATTTTGGAATCGTTGGCACATTGCTTGCAGACAATCTGTTGAAAGCAAAATCAACCGAAGTGCATCAGATGTTCCAGTTGCATAAGAATGACCTGTTAGAACGATTTGAGAAAAGCAAATGCAAGTTGACAGAAAGATTGGTAAACAATTACGCCTTGATTCTGACGACAGCTGACATCTTGAATGCGGTTGGATTGCAGATGGATACAGAAGCATTGTGTCATATTTGTGAGGAACTGCACAAACAAACAGCAGTGACCGCTACACTGGGAAAGAACTTGGTAACCAATATTTTCAACTACATCTGCTGTGAGTATCGGCACTTAAAGGGCATCAAATGGACAACGGACAAAACTGGAATCCCTTTGAAAATGGATATGGTTGAAACAACCTTTTCAGCCATCGTTGCAAAATGTGGCATCACCGAACCGAAAATTGCAGTCAATACACTCTTAGAAGAAGGATTCATCATACGACCAGAGAAAGGAAGAAAAAAGACAAAACTCAGCATTGATGGCGTACCATGCTATGGATACCGATTTGATCTTGACAAAGTCAATGCGGCATTTGGTCAGATTGACGATGTAGTGTATTCCAACGTAAAGAAATACAAAAACTCTAATCCGTTCAGTGATGCGGTTCTGGATATTGTGAACGATGAGGAGGCTGTAATCCATGCGGGAAATTACAGAGTTGCAGATAGCAAGAAAGCAATTAGCGGAACAGCAATATTATTACCATGACTGTAAAACAGTAGAAACAAAACATGCGGACACTGCGGAACAACCCTTATTAGACCTTGCAGCGGACGTGCTGATTCAAATTCTGAGAAAGGAAAGCGAAGAATAGATGCGTATATTTGTTATTCGACCGCCATAGCACAGGGCGGAAAAGAGAATGATGATGCCATTGTAAGCAAAGAAAAATCAGAAAGGAAATTAGGATGGAGAAAATTATCGGATATATTCGCTACAGTTCCCATGCACAAGATGATGGAAACAGCGTAGCAGCACAAACAACTTGCATAGAACAGTATGCAACTGCACACGATATGGAGATTGAAAAATTCTACATTGATACGGCGAAAAGCGGACGATTCACAGAAAATCGTCCGGAATACAACCGCATGAAAGAAGAGATTCAGAATGGAACTGTTCAGGCAAAAACCATTGTGGTCAGAGCGTTGGATCGGCTGCACAGAAATGCGGCACATCAGTTGGAAGACCTTACCTTTTTTGAAAAACAGAACATTCGTCTGATTGCAGTCACAGACGGTACAGATACTGCCAGCAAATCGTATAACAAGCTGATTACAACGGTCAAGGCAGCAGTCGCAGAAGAATATTCAGAAACGCTTTCTAAAAATACCCGGGCAGCACAACTGGAATCAGCGAAACAATGCCGGCATTTAGGCGGACTTCCGCCGCTGGGTTATCGGGTCAACGAGGTCGGACTTTATGAAATTGATGAAAACACCGCTCCCATTATTCGGGATATTTTTCAGCTGTATCTAAGGGGAATGGGCTATGACTACATTCAGAAATTGTTGAAGCAAAAGGGGTATCAAACTGCTAATGGAAATGACTTTTCCAAGTCGGCAATCAACAGCATTTTGAAAAATCAGAAGTACATGGGTACTTACGTATACGACCGCACAGAATCAAAAGATTCTGAGGGCAGGAGAAATTCTCACAAGGAGAAAGCACAATACATTCAGATTCCCAACGGCATGCCAGCAATCATTTCGGAAAAAGATTTCCAAAAAGCACAAGAGAACATGCGGAAGAATGCAACCAAACAGACCCATAGAACCGGAAAAAACTACTATGCTTTGAATGGGTATCTGCATTGTTCCATTTGCGGAAAGGCATATTCCGGAAATGTGAACTACAGTAATGGACACAAGTATTTGCAGTACAGAAAAAGCTGCAATTGTGATGGGAAAAGCGTCAGAGCTGACCATTTGAATGACTTTGTATTCCATGCTTTGCAGCAGTGCATTTTCAGTCCAGAGAACAAAGAAAAACTGCTGCATAAGATCCATGAAAAACTGGCAATCCAAAGACACATCCAATCGGATGAAGAAAATCGTCTGATGAATCAGATCCATGGATTGGAAACGGCACAAGAAAATTTGACAGCCTATCTGGAAACTGGGAAAGGCTCGGACATAATTCTGAACAAGCTCCAGCAAAACGAAACAACCTTGAAAACCCTGCAGCAACAACTGGCGTACAGGAAAACAGAAATTCCGACTGTAGATGAAGATACTTACCGCAGACTGGTCAAACAGTTCAAACATTATATGAGCCATGTCAAATCACCGGAGGCATCTGCCTTGAAAGCTGCTGCAATTCAAGACATTGAAATTCAGAAAGAGGATATTACTGTGAAATTCTGTGAGGGTGTACCCATTAACAAGGAAACAGAAGCATACTTTCACTTGCAATAACGGAGGAACTAATGGAATTTTTATTTGCAGATTACACACAGAAAACAGAAGCATTGGTGACCGGCATACGGCTACAAAATGAAGCGTTTGACATTTATGAATTGCAACTGCTGGGACTGGACAAGAAGGATTCTTGCAGCTATACCAACAGTGGAACAGCGACAATATCGGATACAGAATTGCAAGAACTGTTGCACACAAAAGGACTACCATTTCCAAATGGGATTGTCGGGCAGCGGATAAAGATTCTTTCCAATTTGGAGATGCAGAAAGAACAAGCCCAGGCGGATATTTTACAGCAATTGAGCAGCAGCGGAGAAGAATTGAATATAGATGGATGAAAGGAACGAATGCGATGTTTTATTTGACATATAACTACACGAATGCAAGACGATCTCGGATGGCGATTGCATGCGTAATCAGATGCAAAAACACATATGGAAAGCAGCTTCGGGTGCGGGACATCATTGAAATGCATCGTCCTGGACTGTACCAGCTATTATCTCGTGGAGATAAATGCAGAGTTGGCAGAGCGATCAGCAGGTTGTACAACCAGGGGATGCTGCCACATCTGAATAGAGGAAAAAAGAAAGGTTCAACAAATACGTACTACTGCTAAGTGGTTATAAGGTAAAAGCTCCGGATTGTCCAAGAGAGGGGGAATCCAGAGCTTTTTTGTGCATGAAAAGTTGCTTTTTCCGCCTTGCTGTGATATAATAAGAGAAAAGAATTGAAACTACAGTAAGGAGGGAACGATCATGGGTATTTATTTGAATCCAGAAAATGTTGATTTTCAAGAGGTGTTGAATTCCAAGATTTATGTAGATAAGTCGGAGTTAATTCAGTATACAAACAGTGTTCTACGAACGACACAAAAATATATTTGTGTTAGCCGTCCACGACGATTCGGGAAATCCATGGCAGCAAACATGCTAACTGCTTACTATAGCCGTGGGTGCGATTCCAGAAAACTGTTTCAAGGACTGAAAATTGCAACGCATCCAGATTTTGAAAAGCATCTAAATCAATACAATGTCATTCACTTGAACATGCGAGATTATTTGACAGAATCGGAAAATATGAAGCAACTGATTCAATTTGTAGAGGATGACTTGTTGGATGAGCTGCAGCAAGAATTTTCAGACCTCAGAATGCCACGGCGAAAAACGCTGGTCAAAGTACTGGAACAGGCATTTGCACAGTATAAAATTCCGTTTGTATTTATCATTGATGAATGGGATTGCATTTTTCGAGTACATAAAAGTGATGCTGCATCGCAGAAAGATTATCTGGACTTTCTGCGAAACTTGTTAAAAGACAAAAGCTACATTGCCCTTGCCTATATGACTGGCATTCTGCCCATCAAAAAATATGGGGAACACTCTGCCATCAATGTCTTTTATGAGTATTCCATGACCGACGCTTCCCCGATTGAAGAATTTACGGGCTTTACAGAACAGGAAGTTCGGCAGCTTTGTGAGCAATACAACATGCCATTCTCTGAAACAAAGAAATGGTATGACGGATATTGTGTGGATGGCGTTTCGATTTACAATCCAAAGTCTGTTGTAGAAGCTATGCTGCGTGGAAAATTTAGCAACTACTGGACAAAGACAGAAACGTATGAGGCATTGAAAGTTTACATTGACCTAAATCAAGATGGAATGCGTGATAAAATTGTACAGATGATTGCAGGGGAAAAAGTTTCTGTGAATCCAGATAAGTTTCAGAATGATATGACCACCTTCCACAGTGCAGATGATGTTCTGACACTGTTAGTGCATCTGGGCTACTTGACCTATGATGAACAGAATCGTGTCGTATGGATTCCGAACGGAGAGGTGCGGCAAGAGTTTATCAATTCGATTGAAGACGGCGGATGGGAACCAGTTGTACAAGCAATTCGTTCCTCTGAAAAGTTATTGCAAGCCACACTTTCCGGTGACGAGCAAACAGTTGCAGAACTAATTGAACAAGCACATCAAGCAAATGCATCCATCTTGAAATACAACGATGAAAACGCTCTGTCCTGTGTGATTTCCTTAGCGTACTATTCTGCTCAAAAGAATTATACCTTGCACCGAGAAATGCCAGCTGGAAAAGGTTTTGCGGATATTGTATTTGAACCGAATCGAAATTGCAACCTTCCAGCCATGATTGTTGAATTGAAGTGGGGACATTCCGCAGAAGAGGCAGTGGAACAAATCAAGCGAAAAGATTATCTGGACTGCTTGCAGAATTACCACGGTGAGGTTCTTTTGGTTGGCGTGAATTATGATAAGGAGAAGCATCACACTTGCAAGATTGAACGAGTGATGAGATAGCATTTTTATCGTAACTACCTTTAACCCATTAACGCATCAACTTCGTAACCAAGTTAAATCGATTAAGTAAAAAAATCGAAAAAATCACGCAATTTCGGACTTTTCCCATTTTGAAAGGTTGCAAATAAGTGGTTATACCACTGCACGCCTCGCCTCCACCACAATCGTATCTTTGATGATACAATGTAAGAATCATGCACCCCAAAAATCGGGTGCATGATTTTTTGCTTTCGCAGCCTAAAGTGCAAACGATAGCTCGGCGTTTTTTCAAAAAGCAAACGATAGGTGGCGTTTTTTGAGGGGTGTCGATTGGACTTAATAAAATTAAGTGGGTTTTGGAGAGGAAAAAGGAGTGAAAAAGCAGCCTTGTGGGATAGTTTCCAAGGTGTTGGAAAGCTTCCGAGTGGGCTAGGATTTTGCAATTGTGGACTTGAGTTATGACAAAAAAACAGCCCTGCCGGATTTCTCCAACAGGGCTGCTACTCTTCTCACACTTTAATCTCCGTCCCATCCCGAAACAGAAACACCAAACTCCCATCATGGAACACGGTGAGATTTTCCAGAACGGCATTCCAGACGGATTCATCAAATGTTTCCAGCACAGAATCGGTTTTCTTTAACATCAGCAAAATTTTCTGCATCTTTGCAATCCGGCGTTTTCGGTCGGATTCGGCTGTCTCCTCAGCATCTAATTTTGCGGAAAGCTCCTCATATTTTGCATTGAGTGCATCGAAATTCTCTCCACCGTGCTGGATGTAATCTTTTAGCTTTTCATTGACTGCCACTAACTCATCTTGCAGCTCCGCCTTTTTACTTTCCTGCTTTTTCAAGCGAGTCAATGCGAATTGGCAATTCTTGATGACCACATCTTTCTGCGAAAAGTACTGTGCAAAAGCTTGCAGAAATTTCTCTTGAATTTCCGGTTCATACAAATGTGGTGTGGTGCAGAAATGGCTGCCTTTGAACTTGCTGTTGCATTGGTAGATGACACGGCGGTATTTGCTATTGGAGTGCCAAACCTTCGCACCAAAATAACTCCCGCAGTCTCCGCAGATGATTTTCGTGGCGTAAATACTGGTGCTACTGTATGGTTTGACGCATCGTTTCTGGAACTCTGACTGCACAAAATCGAATTCTTCCGGTGTGATAATCGCAGGATGGCTATTCTCCACGTAATATTGCGGAACTTGTCCCTCGTTAATTTGTTGCTTTTTCGTTAAGAAATCAACGGTAAATTTCTTTTGCAGGAGTGCATCGCCTTTGTATTTCTCATTCGTCAGAATGCTTTTCACCGTACTAGCTGACCATTTTTCCTTTCCGCAGGGAGTCGGAACGCCTTGAGCCGTCAACTCATTTGCAATCTTGTAAGGCGTCAAACCATCAATAAATCGCTGATAAATGTATCGAACTGTCTCCGCCTCCTCCGGAACAATCTCCGGCAGACCGTTTTCGCCTTTCCGATAACCCAAAAAGTGTGCATAAGGCAGACTAACTTTTCCGTCAGCAAATCGTTTTCGTTGTCCCCATGTAACGTTTTCAGAAATCGAACGGGACTCCTCTTGTGCGAGGCTGGACATAATCGTGATAAGCAATTCGCCTTTGCTGTCAAATGTCCAAATATTTTCCTTTTCAAAGAAACATTCCACATGATATTCCTTCAATTTTCGGATGGTAGTGAGGGAATCAACCGTATTTCGGGCGAACCGACTTACACTTTTTGTGATAATCAAGTCGATTTTTTCGTTCAGAGCATCTGTAATCATGGAGTTGAAGCCCTCTCGATGTTTCGTAGATGTTGCACTTATTCCTTCATCTGTATATATCTTAACAAATTCCCAATCCGGATTTCTTTGAATGTAATTGGTATAGTAAGAAATTTGTGCCTCGTAGCTGGTGAGCTGTTCCTCGAAATTCGTGGAAACACGGGCGTAGGCAGCGACTTTTCGGCGAGTTGGAGTGGTTGTGGACTGCCGAGTTGTCCGATTGATAGATGGCGGAATAACCGTTACTTTTGGCATTTTCTGCTCCTTTCTGCGGCAGCCTGTCGCATCTCCGTTGTCCAGCTTTCACTGCGAGAATGATTCTCCCAAAAAACGGTGGTTTTCGTATTATCTTTGAAAAGAAAAGTCAGTTGATTCGGCGATATGAGAATGTTATCAACTCTGCTTTTCACAATTTCCACGTCAAATTCTTTGATTTGCAAAACAGAGCAAATTTTTTCATGCAGAATCCGTTCGGAAATTTGTTTTGCCGTAGGGCAGTGTGATTTTCCTTGTCGGAGGTAGGTTGCACACATCCAAACCGCACCTTGCTTGTAAATTTTTCGCTGATAGCTTTTCCCACACGCTGCACATTGCACCATGCCGGACAGTGGATAGCGATTTGTTGCACCGGGATGGGAGAATTGTTCCGTCCGTTCTTTTACTAAGTTTTGAACTTTCTTGAATAAATTCGCAGAAATAATCGACTCATGGGACTGCTCCACGAAATATTTCGGCAGCTCGCCTTGATTTTTCATCTTGCGTTTGCCAATCGGGTCTTGTCGATAATATTTCTGCAATAGCATATTCCCAACATATTTTTCATTGACCAGAATTTCTTTCACACGTTGTCCTGTCCATCGATTGCCTTGTCTCGTGGAAATCCCCATGGCGTTGATTTTTTTCGCAATGGCACATTGTCCCATTCCGGAGCAATAATCCGCAAAAATCATCTGCACAATTTTGGCTTCTGATTCCTCAATTTCCAGCACACCATCGGCATTTCTGCGGTATCCGAAAATCGTAATGCTGCCGATTTTGCCTTGTTGGAAATCATTCCGAATCCGCCATTTCATGTTGTCGCTGACGGATTTGCTCTCCTCCTGAGCAAACGAGGCGAGGATGGAAAGCATCAATTCGCCGTCTCCGGAGGTGGAGTGCAGATTTTCCTTTTCAAAATAGACATCAATTCCTAAACTTTTCAGCTCCCGAACCGTTTTCAAAAGTGTGACGGTGTTCCGTGCAAATCGAGAAATCGACTTGGTAATCACCAAATCCACCTCTCGATTCCGGCATTTCTCTAGCATTTTTTGGTATTCCGGTCGCTCATCTTTCGTTCCGGTTTTCGCCTCATCTGCGAACACACCGCAAAACTCCCAGCCCGGATGCTGCCGAATCAAGTTTTGGAAATAGTCAACCTGAGCCGCTAAGGAGTGCAGCATGGCATCTTTTCCGCTGGAAACTCGTGCATAAGCGACAACTCGCAGCAATTTTGGCTTTGGCGGTCGCTGCTGAACCCGATGTACTTTTCGCTCCAATTTCATCACCTGTTTCTTTGTATTAAGCGTATGCTTGCTAACATATTCCCTCTACTGGGGCAGAAAGTCAAGCACTTTCTCGAAAAATGCTGCCAAAAGATAACCCGCATTTCTCGGCGAGAGTTTGTTCACATTGAACATATTCCGACTGGGTCAGCAGTCCGGATTTTAGGAAATTTCGCAAAACCGCCATAGATACTTTGTAAATTTCAATCTCTTTCGTCATTGATATCTTCCTTTCGCAGCACAGGCACGAGAGCAATATTTTCTTGGATGGTTTCGGTAGCTGAGAACCGGTTTTCCGCAGAACGCACAGGGAATCGTGGCTGCGTTTTCATGCCGCATTTCCTGCGGATGGGTGTTCCAATAGTGCATCCGGCAAGCGTCACAGCAGAATTTTTTCTGCTTTCGGTGCGGCACTTGCAGAACGGGAGTGCCGCAATTTCGGCAGACATCGTTAGGGTGATTTCGCTGTAAGTAGGACTTGATGGAGTTTTGCGAGACGTGCAGAAAGGCAGCGATTTTGGGAATCGAGATTCCAACCGCCAGCATTTCATCAACCGAATTTTTCTGCGATTTCGTCATAAAAACGCACCTCACTTGAAATTATCGTAAGAAACATACCCTGTCACGTAGCTGCCGACCGGCGTTTTTCCGCAGTTGGCAGCAGTGTTGGTAAGCCGATATCTGCCGTTGGCACAGACCTTGCCATCATAGATGTAGTACGTACCGGAGATTTTCTTGGAAAAAGTTTTTACAGAATCGGAAGAAAAAAGCGGAGCGTTTTGCAGCGTCACACGCTGACCTTTCGCAAAAGAAATCTGCGGTGTGTAGACCGCTTTTCCGGAAGAATCGAAAACAGAGTAGCCCGAATTGCAAGCCTTTTTCGCATTTTCCAGAGAGGAATATGCTCCGATTTGCGACTTGGCATCTGCCCATGTTTTTCGGATGCGGTAAATCTGTGAAGTAGTAGAAGTTGAGGTCGTAGAAGTCGAGCCGTTCAAGTAGGATTGCACCTTCGCCTTGAAAGCAGACCAGTGCGGCAAGATATACAGCGGACACATTTTGTACCGATTGTACATGGTGTTCAACTGGTCAACCGTTCCGGACTTGCCGTCCCGGACGTTCAGCCAGTGGGTATGGGTGTATAAATGCGATATACCCAGACCGTATTGTTTGAGCAAAGCCGCAGCCAATCTCGCACAGTTATCTTCCGATTTCTTATCAGTTGCATTGTAAGCGTAACTCATGATGCACTCAATCGCAATTGTTTTTAGGTTTCCATTTCCGGAACCGTCCGCAGCGTGCCAGCCGGAGAGTGTCAGCGGTAAGTTTTGCCACGCACAGGTGTTGTCCACGTAATAGTGGACTCGCACATCGTTCATATTTCCGTTGACAGTCGCTCTCGTATATTGCTCCGCCGGCGTTGTGCCGGACACAACAGAAATCCAATCCGTGTTATGCACGGTCACACCGATGATTTTTCCTGCCATGGAAACAGAGGGCATATCAATGTGGTTGGGATTGTGTTTGGTAAGTAAATATTCGTTGACGGTGACACCGCCAAATGTCGTTGTTGCATCCGGTCTTAAGATAGTCATATTACTTTTTCTCCTTGTCGGTGGTTTCTTCGGTTCTGCCGATTTTCGTTTGCAGAACATCAATTGCTTTTTTGATTGCAGGCGGATACGGGATCCCCATTAAACTTGTATTTTCCACGATGGAAAGCAGTTCGTTCAGGCAAAAGCTGATGCAGACTGCATCCCGGATGTAGTTGGTATTCAGCAGAATATCCATCCGAACTGCAACGACGATCAGCATTAAAGTGCAGACTTTTT